>JGI25928J51866_1000009_pt1 | contig 37512 bp, 45 predicted proteins | sample LauGreFBDMM110DN_2_FD_51866 | JGI IMG/M metagenome (IMG submission 51866)
GTACTACAATTTGAACGTGTAACGGTCCATTGGACGGGATTACACTTGCCACTATCCCGGAAGACTAACACTCTTCCGGGATTGTTTGCGTTTATAGGTTAGCCACTATGCTACAGCAAACACTGTGCCAAACTACAGTTTGTGCGATAGTGTACATTTGATATTCAACCATTTTGCTCTGGTGACATAGTTTCGGAGAATAGGTATCAACAGACAGACAACAGGGTAAACGTCTTGTTGGCCATTGTAGAAGACTACAGGCAACAGGGTTACCAGTTGTACAGTAAAGCAATTCAGAGCAACAATAAAAGCCCTGACCACACTTCCAAAGTCGGAACGTGGTCAGGGCTTTTCGTGTTGTCGTGTATTGGGTCTACGCTGCTCCGATGCGGAACGTGTTCAACACTGGCCAGTGTGTTCAATGCCTGGTGTTGACATTGGGGGAAGTCTGCAGACGTGGATTGTATGCCTTCAGTGTTTTATGCAATCGCACAGGANCGNCTGTAGNGCATAGTTCTGGNATATGGGGTGTAGTACTCACCAACAATTTGANGACGTTCTAGGGGCAAACTGAGTGATTCTGTAGCGTGTAGTCTAATTGATACACTTTGGGCCGTTTGTCGTCCATGTGATGACATACAGTTGTCCAGGTAGTAGCTGAATTAAAGATATGTTTGTCTTTTTGTATTAATACAAAAAGATAAGTTAGTATTAATACAAACATATCCGGATATCCGATGTCGAAAAAGTGGTGAGCTAGTTGTAGCTCCCTAATAGGTGGAATAAAAATATGGGAATTGGTGGTGCTGGTATTGGCTACCAGAGACTGACCCACCCCATCCCCCTATACGCTTTTTTGGATTAAAACTAGACCATACGATGGATTATGTTTCCTAGTAATCTGAATCCTGTGAGCAGTCCAGACAATCCTCGCTGATGTCCCACACACATTACTGCAACTATATCCTGCAGATCAAAGTCTATTGTGTCTGACTCGTAGCGTATTACCACTATGGTTGTTGCTGGTGGTGCAGTGCTACCTCTCTCTACTTCTGATGGCATATTGAAGTACGGATTAGGGCAAGAGATAGAGTAGATTAATAGCTTATCACTGAATGACATCGGTTCTCGGTCATGCAGTGTTGTGTACGTGCCCTCAGTCAATGGTTCCAGTACATCACCTACATTTATTTGGGATAGCACTGTGATGCTTTGCTGAGGATGAGGTACAGCTAGATACTGTTTAGTCTCTTGTTGTAGATCTTTCATGTTCATGTCGCCTGCCATGACACACTGTAGACGCATAGAGTTGTAGATGAACTTAGTCACTCGGTCTGAGTATTTCATTGTGGTCTTTCTGAGAGTGCAGAAGTGAATAGGGGGTAGGCACTTGCTACAGTACCTACCCCCATTAAGTTAGTCTAGTTTTGGTAACGCAAGTACTTGACCTACATGGCATTTGTAGGGTGTGTACACAATTCTAATGTTGATGAAGTTGGTTAGCTCTACCTTGTAGTGTTTGTGCCCACTGAACCATATACAACTAAGTACCTCCCATTCATCAGGTTTGAGGTGTGTTGCTTTTGCCATGTAGTAGTCTCCTTACCCTGCCCATGAAGTGAAGTACTGTGTGTTTGATCCTATGTGGTAGAGCAATCTGCTTGACTCTACGCTTAGTCTCTTTGTAGTCTTCTGACCATCGCATACCCTGTCGATACATTGATCGGTTCATACCTTTACCGTTAGGTTCAAGATAGAATGTGAAGTGTAGTGGACGTGGTTCTTTAACTGTTGACATTGTCTTTTAATCCTTGCTGAGTAGTGAGAAGCCTTTAGATTGAATACGGTCGATGATTAGTTGTCGGTCACGGTCTGTTGGGGTGTAGTTGTTGTAGAGTTCCCACGGCAAACTATCCCAACAGTTGCCGTAGTATTGAGTGTTGAAATGACGTTCGATACATTCCCAATGGATAGTGATGTATCGTTCATGTAGGTAGAGTAGTTTGTTATAGAAGAACTTAACGTGTCCTTTACCTAATGTAAACTGATCAGGTATTCCATCGAGTGAGTATCTACCTGATTTGATTGCATTAGGGATACGCTTGATCTCACGATGCTCAGCCAATAGTAGCTTGTCTGGTAGTTCTCTGGGTTCAATACCTACGTTGATCCGCGTCATATCGCACTATCTCCGTCTTAGTCTTTTCTAAATGACAGGGGATACACAGTGTCTGTGTGTTGTTGAGAGTGTCTTTACCACCGTAGCTGAGTGGGATAGTGTGGTCACACTCTAGCTTATGCTCAGCAAATACTTCTTCGCACTGTCTACAGATGTACTCATCACGGGTAAGTGTGAGGTGCCTTAGCTTCTCGTTATTCCTCCTGCGTCTGGTTAGTTGACAAGGGATTTGTGGCTGAGGCTTTGGAATAGCTATACGTTTCATCTTGGGCGGCATTGTAGTTATCCAGTACTGCTTGTGCTTCTTGCTGAGTAAAGAAGTATGTACCGCCAGCAGGATCAGTAGGGTTACGCTGCATACATGGGTACTTCTTACCGTCATTCCTTAGATAAGTGTAATGACCACCCTCAGTACAATTACCTCCCACATAGTACCTACCGTAGCACCATGCTTGTGGAATAGATTTGTAGCTGTGTTCCCACACTTTAATCTCTAGCTGACTCATCTCTGTAGTTCCTTTAGTGCTTTGAATGATCGTCTGAATGCGTTCAGTACCCACGGTGGGCAAGTCAGGACATAGTTACGTCTGCCCTGTGCGGCTCGATTGGTTTCTTTGTCCTGACACAATACGTGCATGGATTTTAGGTCTTCGATCTTGCGTGTCAAGGTCTCAAGGGGCACATTGGTTGAAACTGCCACTGCTTGTTTGTTCAGGCCTTGCTGAGACAGACAGACGGCTTTCAGGATCTCAAATTGCCTACCGTGGGCAGTGTCTAGAGCAACCTTGACAAGACGACGTTTAACCTTATCACTAATCTTTGCTGAACCGTATACGTAACAGAGGCATAGAGCTAATTTTGTAAACAGTTTACATAGGCGGGTTGAGGCTTCTGGTCTACTATCATAACTAATCTCTTCTCTGTCATTCTTACGTGGTGCAGATGCTCGACTACACGCCACTACATCAGCCAGTGCTTGTATTAGTAGGCAGTCTTCATCTGTGAAACTAGGCTTGATAATATCCTCATTCGTGAGTCTGGAGTGTAGATGATTGATGAACCCCGCTGTATGTTGTCTCTGCTTAGGGAATGATCGGCTATCTCCTTCATCGTTTCCTTCCGCCACAGACAACTTACACCCGGATAAGATGCGTCTAATAGCTGTTGCGTTACGTTCTGTTTCTGTCTCACGAGTAGTCTCTAGTCTACAGTGTAAAAAGCGTTCTCCTAATGCTGCCATGTTGAGTGAGTATACACGTTCTGTGATACCAATAATCATACCGAAGGTGATGTTGCTGAAGGATGCAGAGACTCCGTTACGGTACTTAGCCTCTAGTGATCCGTCAAAGATNTCACGCAACTCGCCATAGACGTTTGCCAACTGTTGAGGTGTCGATTCCAACAGTAGTGTACCGTCTTTAACGATAACACATTTATTCTGCAGGAACGGTATAAGATGTTGACCTTGCCTGCTACCAGACACGAGTCCTGTAAACTTACTGAGTGGTCTAGTATGGTGTTCGTCTGCACACAGTAGTTCGCATATGGTAGACTTTCCACTTGATGGTGCCCCTACTAAATACATCCAAAGAGGTTCTGATTCTAACTTAACTGAGACATGGAATGCAAGACACACTGCCATGCAGTCTTCGAATGACTCAGTTACTACAAGATCTTCCTTGTAGATAGTCATTAGTTGTTCGAATGATGTACAGTGTTTAGCTTTAACTATCTCGATCTCAGCAAGATCAACTTGAGTTAGTGAAGCATTGATGAGTTCAACTAGCAAAGACATTATGTAGNTCCCTTATATCGTAACCAGATTCTAGTTGTCCTGAAGGTAGTGTTATCTTACCCCAATCCAGATAAGACAAGCTGAGGTGTGTGATAGTGTTAGACTTTATGTTTCTAGCCACATAGTCTACACCATCTTTACCTGCTAGGTCATTGTCGTACAGCAGTACAATGTGTTTGTCCTTGAGTACAGGTAGCTGTGCTGAGTTGAAGTATGATCCACTGGTACCTAACAGATCAATACCTGTACCGTCCATTTGAGGCAACAGTGTGAAGTAATCCCAGTGGCCTTCAGCTACCCAAATAGTATCAGACTTGCTAAGGTTGTTAAGGCCAAGAATAGTAAGACTGGTAGGCTTAGGGCTGCTATATATAATATTGGTTTCAGGTACATATTTGTGGACTGCCATCAAATGGTTCTTTTGATTATACACTGGAATCCAGTAACAACCTAACGCACATCGCACTCCAGCTAGTCTGATTACTGTTGGCAGTAGCCCCTTCTTCATACCACATAGCTCAGTAGCATCTGCCTTGCTTAGTTTTGGTAAGCTGTCATACCACTTTCTGAGGTAGGAGAAAGCATTGCCCTTCTCGTGACACTTAAAACATTGAAACTGATGCGGTGCTTCTGCGTCTACTGATAGTGAATCAGATCCACAGAATGGGCACTCAGTCTTTATGTTGTTACTGTCTCCACTGTACGGTACTTGTAGGTGGTCTAGTAGTTTCAATTTACTTGCCTTCTTTCTTTATGTTTCTTTGGTATATGTTGTCTGATCTAAGACACCCACAGCTTTGTATACGTCCGTGCCGTAAGTCACCTGTAGATACTATTGTCTTTGTAGTGCAGGTACAAACACATCGCCATGCACGTACCTTACCAGTCTTACGTGGGAAGTGACCAGCAAACTCTATAACTGTTAGTCTTCCGAATGTCTGCCCCATAAGATCAAACATCTACTGCCACCCCATGTATGCTAAACGAGTTGATAAAGGTATGCCGTGGTAGCCATAAGGATCTGGATCTCTAGAGGTGTCGAGTACAACTCTATAGATACTGGGTACTTTTTCCTCTGTAACTACTTGCTCCTTTACAACTTCTGGTTCTTGCTTAGTCGTAGCTATAGCAGTCTCTAGTTCTTTTAGGTTCTTGATGAAGTCAGATGACAAGTTTCACCTCCTTAGTTTCATTCCACCGTCTAGTAGTTATCTCACATTCAACAGGAGCCAGCACGCCGTAGATGAGTGCAGCTTCTTCCATCAGTTGCTTTAGTCTCAGACCATGCTTCTTCGGGAACTTAGCTGGCATATCGAAGTCTAGCTCATCGTGTACTTGTAGGCACAGATGCCCTGCTGGATAGTTAGATGCTAGGTAGTCATCACATAGACGCATGGCACGTTTGACAATCTCTCCCTCACTGCCTTGGACGATGTAACAGACTGCCGCATGAGCCGCCTTCTCGTGTGTTGCTTTCCACTTAACTTCTTTCATCGGAACATCAAGTGGGTATCCTCCTAGTGTGCGTACAGGGTCACCATTCTTTAGTAGTTCTTTCTGGTATTGAATGAAGTCATGTGCGTTAGGGAACATAGCACAGACAGTGTCCCACAATCCAACCATACCTGCAGTTGACTCTATCTTCTTGGGAGATGCACCAAAGATAAAGCCGAAGTTGACATTCTTAGCGATACGCCTCTGTCCCTTAGTTGGTGTATCGAAGTCACTCAGCCCGAATATCTTTCTTGCAGTGTAGTCATGAGCGTCCCATCCTCTAGCGAATGCCTCAACCATATCTGTCTCGTCAGTGACAACAGCGAATATACGCAATTGAAGCTGTGAGTAATCGTTGCAAAGCCACCATCGGTCCCTACCGGGACCAAATACACTACGTAACGGTGGTGACTTCTCCAGCAGTGCAGTAATATCATCAAATTCATCCTCGAATGGGTTAGTAGCTTTGCTGACAGTTTGGAGTGGTGGGTTCTTAGCAGACATTCTAAGAGTGTCGGTGCCCACGATGAAGAAGCTAGGATGTACTGTACTGGTTATTCTGGAGTTGTCAAAGTTAGTAAGGTAGCCTAGCTTCTTCTCATACTTCTTGAGTGCCATCATCTTAGTGAGGAACTCATTGGCTTGCTGAGTGTTAGGATCTGTAGGGTTGAATGATCGTTTAATCTTAATTAGTGTTGCAGCATCTACGCTACCTAGCCCTGACTTAGTTTCTTTCTCTACTTCTAGTCGCATGTCCTCGAATAGGATCTTACGTAGCTTGCTGTCGGTGATGTCTTTAACTCGTGCTATTCTTTCTGTATGCTCTGTTAGCTTCTTGATCCACTGTGTGCAGGTTTCTATTGCCTCTTTCAGTTCTTGCTGATGGATGTTGATGCCGTGCATCTCCATCTTGTAGATGACATGTAGAATCTGGTTGTTGACTTCCAGATACGTCATTACATCTTCACCGTACGATTCTATTACCGACTGCATCAGACACTCAGCAAGATCGAATGTATTGACACAGTCGTCTTTCAAGTAAGTCTCTACTGAACTCTCGCACAGGTCATAGTCAATACCGTAGTCTTCTACTTCTTTCCTTGTGAACTCTGATGCTACCTCGTAAGGCAACCACATATCAGACTTCCACCACTTAGGACTAGAGGATGAAGGTTTTAGTTGTGGTGTGTCTGGTCCTGCCAGTAGCCATTCTGGTCTACGCTTACGCACGAACATTCTACACTTATTGACTAGTGTATTCAGTGCGGTCTCGGATAGATAGTCTCTGTCAAGATACTGAGGTGTGAGTTCTTTAAGTCCTCTAGGATCAGTGTTGTGGTGTAGATGACTAAGGATAGTGGTGTCAACGATACGCTTCCAGAACTCTGGTTTAGTGGGTTCGTCTTTGTGGAATACCCCTGCCTCTACTAGAGCTTTGATATCGAATCCACTGTTGTGAATTGCTATCAGATCTTTAGACTCAAACATAGTGTGTATGTTTGTTGTGGTTTCTTCTCCGTAGTTTACATAGCGTCTACGTGTCTCAGGGTTGATACCTCTGTAGAACATTGAGAAGTCTTCACCATTGTAGATACCGATAGCATATGTTTGGCAACCATGAGTGAAGTAAAGTCCTGTTGTTTCTGTGTCTATTGAGTACATGATCTTTCCTTAATGAAGAAACCTACCAGTGAGTTATCTGGTAGGTTATTAGGACCACTAGGATTCGAACCCAGTTCAATGAACTTTCTGATGAGTTCACCGCTTTACCATTAAGCTACAGCCCCACACACATTGCCGTGTATCCAAGTACTAGTTAGCTGGTGGTGAGAGTGCTGAGAATGGAACAATAATCTTCTTTGTTCCGTCCTTGACAGTACACTTCATCTCAGGATCATTAGCAGACAGTACTTCTACTTCCTTGCCCTTGTAGAGCATTGCGTACCCTACCCACGCTGAAGGAACATTGGTATCCTCTACTTCTTCCTCTTCCTCTACTTCTTCTGCAGTTTCATCTTCCCATTCGTCTACTTCTTCTGGTGCTTCAGTAGCGACTTCTTCTACTTCTTCAGTGCCTTCCTCGACGTAGTCAGTTGCTTCAATCTCTTCTGCAGCATTAGCAACGCCTACTACGTTGATGAACTTACTTCCCGGCTTCTTGCCTGACTTGACACGTAGAGTGATAGCGTCCTTAGAAGAGATGATGCTGCCGATAGCCTTATCGAGTTCAGAATCATCTTCTACGTCAGTGCTTACACCAAGTAGCTGGATAGTCTCAAAGAATCGATTCTGTACTTCCTGTACTGTCTCACGATCAGTAGTCTTGAATGAGTAGAAGATAACCATCTTCTGACCACAATACTCTCCGTCATCGATACATCGGAACTCAAGTACTGCACCGAGTGATCCGTCCTTAGTGTAGTGGCTGAGACGTGAGAGGTTAGAAGTATAGTCCCCGTCTGGTCCATCAAACTCACGTACTGCTACAACTTTCTTAGCCTTAGCCATGTTCTTAGCTAGTGCTGACTGCTTCTTCATTGCTGCAAATACTGATTCAGTAGGTGGAGCATTAGAAGGTTTTGCTGCTGGTTTAGGAGGTGCCATAATAAACTTACCTTTGAAATGAAATTAAATTGACAATTGACTCTAACAACTAAGCCTTATCTGCTCGTTCTACTGCAGCTTTATCTGAGTACTCTAAATTTTTATATCTTACTGCAAGTTTCTCCATATTCTGTTTTAGTGTTTCTTCACGAGTGATACCTAGTTTAGATCTTAGAGCTTCCATGTAGAACTCAAGATCTCCTAACTCTTCAATTACATTGATAACGTCAATTAGTTTGTCGTAGAATATAAACTTCTTGACTGCATCGAGTAACTCCCCTGCTTCGCCACTAACACCAACTGCTGCGTGACAGATGTCACATTTAATTGGTGTTAGCGAGTCTAGTACTTCTTGTCCCGGCTTGAGTAGGGCAGCTACCATCATCATGTGGTCTAGCTCTACTGATGGTGTGACTCTAACATCTACTGTCATGTCTTCAAATGATGCCATTATTTAATCTTTACTTGAGTGATTAAGTTATTGTATGTCTCTTTTGCAGACATTCCACAAAAGACAGGGTCTTGTAGGTTATCCCAGTTCTTAGCACTGTACCAAGTCTCATTGGTTAGTCCAATGAATCGTTCATTGCTCTTTACTGTTCTCTTTTTAGTTGCCTTGTCTGTCTCAAATTCTGGTTGCTTGCCAAGGTACAGTAGGTACTGCAATGACTTAGAAGTAGAGTTTAAGATACGGTCAGCCAGATCAGGTTGGTATTTCTGATAGTCAGGACCATTAGGGTTCTTGATAGTTACTGTCTTACAGTGTGCGAGCAGTACCACATTGTATCCAACTTCAATACACGATAGACATGCTGGAATGAACTCACTACTCCAATATGCCTCTGCTCTGCGTGGTCCTGAAGCCCATGCGTTCCATTCGTCCTGTGAGCGTCCTTTCATATCGCCCTTAAATTCCACACTAGCACAGTGCTGTTCGTTGATCTTTTCAAATCCCGATAGCGTATCGATTACAACTGTACGACGATCATGCCCACCAGCAGCAACTGCTTTAAGTGTTTCAATACACTTGTTGTATGCTGGATGACCAACGCCATCAGGTATGTCGTCGGTGTTGTATAGTTCTTCCAGTCGTACTACTGGAATGTCTTGATCAGCTACACCAGCATTCTTAGCTGAGTCAATACCAGTCTCTCCGTGAGTGATGATAAAGATAGGTGCAGGAAACTGTGCTGCTAGTGTAGTCTTACCTTCTCCCGGCTCGCCAAACATCATAATAAACTTACCAGTGTCGGGTATGCTAGTATTAGCAAACTTGAATGGTGATGACTTTGGTGGTAACTTCTGAGGAATGATATGAGTTGCTGTAGGTTGTGATGGTCTTTTCTTCATCTCTTTGTCTTTCTTAATCCGAGTGTTGAACCTGTCATTGCATAGTTCCTAAATGATTCGTCTCTTCCTTCTACGTAAGGGTTAAACAGTCCGTAAGGTGTCATCATGTGTAGAGAGTTGTACTGAGGTTGTCTGATACCATTGTACTCTAGTCGATAAGTATCTTCGCCTACCATGTAATCGTACCAGTCCAGGAACTGATCTAGCTTAGGGTACAGGCATACGCAAAGGAATCTTTGAAACCTCTCCATGTTAGGTCTAGCAATGAACTGGTAGAAGTGACTATCAGCATTCTCTACGACGTAAGTAATAGTACGCTTTAGGAATGTGTCTTTAGTCTCAGTATCCCTCTTCTTAGGTCCACGGTATGCAAAGCCGCTAGGTCTACGTGAGTGTTGATACCACAAGATATCAGGTAGCTTACCGTACTTATGGTAGTACAATAACAAGTAGAAGTTGAACTGAAGATCCATATCTATCTCAGATGCGATCTTTTCTGTATTCCAGTCAGATCTGCACTTATGTTCAAAGACATTGTCGTCACCGCTACCGTCAAGGTAACCTGCTAGGGTTATATCTCTGCCTGACGGTAATGTAACTGTAGTCTTAATTCTTTCTTCAGCACGAGTGATATCGTAGTCATCAAAGTGCTTGCTGTAGATTGAGATGAATAGTCTAGTCTGAGCGTAGGCTAGTTCTGTCCACCAACCGATGTCATCCCATTCATCGTGTTTAGCAATCTCTCTCTTGTACTGAGCATCGATACAGTCTGCCATCCCTTGATCGGTTCTGGTCTTTATCCATCCTTCTATACCAGCACCTATGAGTGATCCGTACCCCATATCTTTATTCCAAGGGATGACTGGTTCTAGTCCTTGGAAGTACTTGAGTTCGAATGCTACAGGGTTAACCCAGAAGAGTGATAGTGCCGATACTGATAGTCCTTTCTCAGCAGGATTCCATATAGTCTTTACAACCATAGAGCTTGTCTTCCATATTCTGCTATTAGCAGTGAGTCTGCATTAGCGTGAGTGATTTTGATAGTAGGCCAGAGTCTTTGTGCTGCAGCTTTAGATACGTTCTTGTCGCCCTTAGTTAGGCATTTCATTCCTGATTGCCACTTCTGAGGTGTTACAAACTTAAATGGTATCTGTGACGCAGTTAGTAACCCAATGAGGAATCCGTAGTTCTTTCCGAAGGTGAATGAACTAGTTACCCCTTGTTTGGGCATTGAATGGACCTGTTCGATAGTAGCCACTGCTGATAAGATATCAGTAGTGTCATTCAACCAAGTCCATATGTCGTGTTCAGTCTCGGATAGCTTACACACACTGATGACTTTTCTATGGTCATCTAGTATGCTGATGCCGCCTGACTGTCCCGGATCAATCCCCAAGTACTGCATCACTGTACTCCATTACTGAATCGATACCATGATTGAATTTCAACTCAAGCTGTAGATAGTGTACGGCTTTCTTTAGGTCTTCTACTGCTGATCCTTTCCTGCTATTGCGAGTGATATACTTGATAGCGTTACCCTCAAAGAAGTTAAGATCGTTAGCATGGATGTATTCAATTGGCTGTATGGTGCCTTGCTGGTAGTGAGTTCCACCCTGCTGTGCGTTTAGACAAGATTTAGTAGTGTCGTCTTCTTCAAATCCTAGCATTGGGGGCTTTCTGAGGTTAGAGTTAGAAAAGCAGCTACCTGTGTAGGATTCGAACCTACGTTTCACACGAAGTATTAGCTAGGTGTGTCAACTATCCATCTGTTGTAACAGGTAGTAATGACGGTTACGGGCGTCCGTCGCTGTCAAGTTGGCACTCAATCAACTTGTGCCATCACTGTCGTGGAGAAAGACTAAGCCACTAGAATGATGCAGCCGATAGCGAACATTACTTGCCACTGCCTACTGGAACAGCTTTACGCTTGATAATAGGCTTAGTTGCTACTTCGCTGTTAACAGCATTCTTAGCTGCTTTCGCGTCATTAGCAGCCTTAACAGCCTTACCTAATACAGACATAACACCCGGCTTCATAGGTGCCTTGGCCTTAGCCTCTTCTACTTCCTTGAGTGCTGCTTCCTTTTCCTTAGCTTTAGCTGCTGCTTCCTTAGCTTTGATAGCTTCCTTCTCAGCACGTTCATTTTCTTTCTGGATACGTGCTTCGTCTTTCTGGATCTGTGATTGCTGTTTAGCAATCTCAGCAGCTAGAGTATTATCAGCCTTTACCTGTGCTGCATACTCAAAACAGGCTTCATCGTATCCAGTTAGTAGTGGTGGGAAAGCAGTATACCCTTCTTGTTCTTTCTTCGTCAGTGCAATCTTAGCAGCAGTGGTCTTTTCACCGATGATGATTGCATTCACTGCTTTAACGAATGGCCCTACAATCTCAAGATCTCGGTCCTTACTTCCCGGTGTAGCGAACAACTTGTTCCAGTATGTTACTAGAGCATGTTCAGCAGTGCCGGGAGTTACCTTATTCTGAGCGATAGCCAGTACTGCATCTAGCAAGGTATCCATAGTATCCTTGTGCAGATCGCCATCGCTATCAAGTGATGCCATGTAGCATAGACCAGCGATATAAGGTACGCTAATCTTTAGCCCTCCCCCTTCTTCTTCGCTTGACGATAGTACTGCTGAGACGAACTTACATAGGTTCTTGTGGTCTTCTTTGATGAACTCCATCATCTCAGATACAATGAACTTAGGTGCTGAGCTAACAGTAGCACCACCACAACGCAACCAAACAAGTCTAGCAGCACCTGCCAGTGTATTACACCACTTGGCTTTACGACTGTTAGTATTGCACCATTCTTTTGGAATTACACTGTCTACAAACTCATCACGATAGATAACGTGTCCGTGCTTACGTGTCATTCCAAGGTCTACCGTATCGGCAGTATCCATAGGAACATTATATACTACGGCTACCGTTAGGTCTAACTGAGCTTCAGGGTAGTTATCTGGGTTCTTCTCGTAAGCTGTGATAGCCTCAATAAGACCGTGTAGTCGATGCTGCATTGAGATAGCAGACTCATCGTCTGTCTGGTCATCTATACCGAAGATGAATGGTTCTCCGTTTAGTCGCCACTTACCTCGTAGCATCTCATTACCGTATAGTCGGTACTGGGACTTACTTAGTGGACGGTTAGTATCATTGAAGTTGTCTAGTAATAGCTTGGCCTTCTCGATGCTGTTGACTTGGATAACACATGTCTTTAGCCTGCTATCTACTTTCAGTTTGTCTAGTACTGACTCTAGACTAGGCTTGTTGGGGGTTACGTCGCTCATCATTAATCCTTGGAGTGTGAATGAAAATAGCTGACTAGACAGATCCCATAAGTGACAGACGTTGCTTCAGGGTGCAACGAATACATCAGATAGGATCTGACTAGTCAGCTACAAATGGGGGGCGAGGTGTAATATAGTCGATACCAGGCGGACAGTCAAGTCTAAATTACTTTTGATATTTTCGATTTTTGATCTGTTATGGATTTTGGATTCTGGTATAATTATTGGAGTGAGGCAGTAAAGTACTGCTGAGTTAAAGACTTGAACGAAAGACAGAAGAATGACTACTAAGACTTGTGAAGCACTAATTGTTAACGCTACTGCAGGATCAGGCAAGACTACTACCATTGTTGACGGTCTGTCGTACTGCGTATCTAAGCGTAGTATTATGAGTGATCTAAGATACAAGCCTTCGGACGAACAGCTTGCTATTTGGGAATGGATGAAGGAACGAATCGATGGCAGTAAGGATGTTGTGTTTCTTGCATTCAATAAGAGTATCGCTGAGGAACTAAGTGAGCGTATTACTCACGGTACTGCAAGTACTATTCACGCACTTGGCTTCAAGATTCTACGATCAGCAGGTGTTAAGTGTAACCGACCTGACGCATGGAAGACCGCTAATCTGTATCTACAGTATACTGACGTCAAGAACATCAAGGAACTAGACAAAGAAGGAAGAGACATTCTTGATGATGTCAAAGAACTAGTCAAGATGTGTAAGGATCAGTTGATGGTTGAATCAGATATTACTGCTGACTCACTAAAGATGATGTGCATGACACGCCAGTATGAACCATCTGCAGACTACACTGTATTGGCTCAATCAGTTAGTTGGATTATTAAAGAAGGAAGTAAGATCAAGACCGGGATCATGGCTAAGCCTATTGACATTGACTTCGATGATATGATCTATTTGCCAGCACGATACGGTTACAAGACTAACTTCGATATCATGTTGATTGACGAAGCACAAGACCTATCACACGGTAAGTTGCAGCTAATTCTAAATCAAGACTGCGATACTTATATCTTCATTGGTGATCCTAATCAGGCTATCTATGGATTTGCTGGTGCTGATACACAGTCATTTGCTAGTATTGAAGAGTCAATTGAGGATGTATCAGTTCTTCCACTGAGCTACACGTACCGTTGCGGTAAGGCTATTGTAGAGGAAGCTAAGAAGATTGTTGGTGACGCTATCAACTACGGTGCGACTAATCCTGAAGGGAAAGTGTTTACTGTAGCCGAAGAAGATATGGAACTAACTGAAGGAGATATGTTAGTTAGTCGAGTGAATGCCCCACTAATGTCAATTGCATGGAAGCTAGTTAAAGAACGAAAGAATGTCAAGGTTGTTGGTCGAGATATCGGTAAGGGACTAATCAAACTTATTAACAAGATCAGGGGTAAAGGAAAGAATAAGATCGATAACATTAGAGAGTTGGCAATGGCTATTGAAGCATGGCGTGGTAAGGAGATTGACAAGCTAACAGCTAAACTGTCAGATACAGATGCACAGCAGATCATTGTCAACGATCAGGCAGACTGCATTGTACAGATTGCTGATGAATGTGAGTCAATTGAAGAGATGACTACGTTCATTGATGGTCTTTTTGATGATAGCGACGTGAAGAAGTGTATTCGTCTATCATCGATTCATCGCAGTAAGGGACTAGAAGCGAGTAAGGTATTCTTCTACAATCCCGGTAACGTGCCTCACCCAATGGCAAAGAGTGAGGAAGCTAAGATTCAGGAGATGAATCTAAAGTTTGTTGCTATCACAAGAGCAATCAACGAACTGATTTACGTATCACCAAAAGATAGGAAGGCAACAAAGAAAGCCTAACACACATTAGATGTACTAGGCTTCTCAGACCCACTAGTCAACTATGGCTAGTGGGTTTTATTTATTTATAGTTCCGTGGTTTGGATGAAAACCGTACTCTACTTCAGCCAGTTTACGTACTGAAATAGCTTCATCTTTACGTATGTAACAACCTAAGTTTTTTCTTTTTCCTTGGTAGTTTATGTACGCAAGCCAGTACTGATGTTGTGGAACCCAAAACACTCCAGTACATCCAGACCTATTATCTTTTCGTTGCTTAGCATTACTGTTATTTACTTGAGAAGTGGCTTGTCTCAAGTTACACCATCGGTTGTCTATTCCATTACCATTTTCATGATCAATTTGATGTTCAGGCCAACTTCCGGTTACCAGTAACCATATTACTCGGTGTACTAAGTAGTTTTTACTATTGATACTAACTCTGTAGTATGCTTTTCCAGTTACTTTATTAGTAAACAAGCACCCTGCATTAGACCCTACTTTAACACTTCGAGTTTTTGGTATAGCCCANACCAATATTCCTGTGTCTTTATTGTACGAAAACATTGCTCTAACTTCTTCGGCTGTTAACATTTTACTCTCTCCAGCGGAATACAAATCAAATCAAACTGAGGGTCTGACCACGGTATTCGACTGTCAGTAATCTCCATTGAGTACCCTAGTTCGGTCAGCAATGATAACAACGCATCTGCAGACGTTCCAGCACGTTCCAGTGTGTACCTGTTGACTTCAATCAGTATTNCAGGCCGGGAGTCTTCGATTAGCTTGATAGCCCCTTCCAGCACTTTGACTTCGTACCCTTCAACATCAATCTTCATGAAGTCAACATCTTCGAACTCGTAAGAGTCTAGTGTTGTTACGGGTACCTTAGTTTTAGACTTATCACTCGACAGATAAGCAGCACCTGAGTTATTTAGTTCTACTAGGGTCACTTTATCTTCAACATTAGATAGCCCTGTCTTGATTGGCAGTACTTGCGGTAAATATTTAGTATTGTGCTGCAGGCAAACATAAGCACGGGGATTTACTTCGAAGGCCACTACTGTACCGCCTGTACCTACCCACTCAGCGTAGGTTATGGTATGGTCCCCAATACTGGCTCCCACATCGATGACAGTTCCATTCAGTGGAATGTATTTTTTGAATGGGAGTAGCATATCTTCGGCTATTGATAACTTACCATGCTCTTGAACCCATGCTGAGATGTGAGTATCTTTTTCGATTACTGCTATGCCGTTAGGGAGTATCTTCAACGTACTGCTCCTGCTAGGAAGTTATTGATCTCTATTTGTATCTCAGGGGTTATACCTCCCCATGACCAGTACTGTTTAGCTACAGCATCAGGAATCCACACTTCAGTGTCTGATACACAGTATTGATCGTTCTCGTACTTGTCAATGAATGCACCTAACGCATTGAACTCACTGAAGTTACGAGTAGNCAGTTCAGCTAGATGATTGTNGGTGTGTGGGTATTTGTTTTTGAATGCAATTAATGATGATGTACGGTACATCCACGGTAGTCGTCGCATGTACTCGTACTCAACATCAAACCCCACAAACGAACTAGTGATAGGTCTCCATACTTCAGCACCTCCCAGATTACCATACCTAGTCTTTAACAAGATAGGCTTACCATCTCGCATAAAAGACTCTTGGTCAAACTGGGTATGGAAGATGCAATCAGAGTCTACGAATAGTGTATATTCAGACTCTATAAAAGCATCTGCATTTAGTTTCATCCATTGTTGCTGTATATAACCGTTCTCCCAATCCTCTACAGCAACTACTTCGTACAGACCTAGTGTGTCTAGTGATTTAACCTGCTCTAGGCAAGATCTATCAGCTACAATTACTACTTCCTTGTACCCAGTACCGTACTTCTCGATAGACTGTAGAGTGTAGGGCAACCACTTAACATCCTCTTTCCAAGTCTTAATGAAGATAGAATATGACACTAGAGGTTTGTTCTTTCTGTTATGTTGAGTATGAAAGTAGACGCTTCTTTTAAGGATAGGTTATAGTGTCTCTGTAGAAGGGAGACACCTATCTTAAAGTCTTCCTTATTCCAGTTCTGCTCGTGAGTCTCGTGAAATAGACTCAGGTGTTTACTAGTATGTAGTTGGTAGCCTTTACGCTGTAGGTGTATAGGCACCCAATAATCCCATGCAGGGCATCCCATAGTCATCCCAATATCATTCAGATCTTTAGCTATTTTGGGAGTGATTAAGAAAGCATCAATACCGTACTTCAGAAGGTTTAGAGATTTAGTCTTAGGATCTTCATCCCATCTAATTCCCATCTGCAGGTTGTCACCCTCTATTGGTCTCCAAACTTTATTAAATTCCGCTACTGTAGTTCTAACTTCGATGTCCGAGTTAAGTATCAGTATTGGACTATTTATAGCTTGATCTAGTATTGCACGAATTCTTACCAACTTAGGTCTATTGAATGCGTTACCTACTGAAGTGGTTTCTATAAAATTAACTTCCGGGTAGTCTTGCTGAAGAGTAGATGATTCTCCTTCGGACTGTATAGAGGTGACTTTACACCCTAGTGCCAGCCACGAGTTAATACACTTCTGCTGTCTTTCTTTACGTCGTGGACTTATTGAAGTACATATCCTCATCAGGGAATACCTGTTTGTCTAAGGGGAGTTTGTGATCGGCACAACGTAGACAATTACGCTTACCTGTGTTGTTGTCAGCATGACCGACAGAAGAGTACACTGCAATATGCTGTACGGGTGATGGATCTACACACCACATCTCCAACCCAATACCGTTCAGCACCCTGCCTATCAGGGTATCTACATTCTGTATTAGATATGGTTTTTCTTTCTTCTCTTGTAGTAACTTTAATTTCTGTCCTTCCGATAAGGTATTAGGAGCGATACCCGTCCATTCTTGACTAAGAGGATGATCCAGTATTTGGACTACTACATCTCTAGGGAACACCAAAGCACACGCACCCCACAAGCTGGATGTGATTAGTCTTTTTAACCCAAGTGGTTTTAACTCTCCAGATAGATTTTGCGAGTAGTGCTTTGCTGTGTACAGACTAATGAACCCAGTATTACCACTAGGCCACATTACTCTTTCTATGAACTGCTTGCTGTCTGGGTGGAATAACGAGTCATCCTGTGCTGATAGAATGTACTTAGCGTTACTCTCTAAGGCGGCACGCATAGACTTTAACCAGTTGTGCCATGCTCCTAGTCTTACTGAGTTATGAACAAATCTGTACCCCTCTACTGTCTGTGAGTCTGGTTCTGCGAATACTACAGGGTTCCAACCACAAGCAGTAATAGACGTCAGACAACTGCTTATAGTGGGATCTTTTCTAGGGGCAGTGGTGACGCAAACGAACCAATCTGTTAGCGGCATGGACTCACTTGGGGGTTAGAGACTTGCAGGAACTCAATAGTGAAGTATAGTGGGGTTTTCGTAAATGTAAAGGTCATGACGCTACTGTAATGGTTATTATTTTCTGTTACGCTTCCAGTTGGCGATATCATCCTGTTTTCTGCTCATGTACTGCGGGGTGTTGGCATGGCCCAGCAACTCAACAACGCCGTTTGGATTGCTCACATAGCCGATTCGATAACCAAGAGTGATCGCCCTGTGACATCGCCAAGCGTCTTCTTCAACGTGATAGATCCTACCATCATCTGCTAACGGAAACGGTCCAACTTTCTTCGCTACTGCGGCAGGCATTGCCATACAACCACCAGCTACATTTTGCACCCCTGTACAGTCACGGAATTCAATATCTGCGACTCTGGCAATCGGCACATTGATTGCCGCTGACATTAATAATTCACCAACTTCGCTTCCTCGATAGTCGATGCCACACACTCCGAGCTTCGGCACCCTATCAAACGCACATGCAATAAAATGCTGCCAGTTAAGAGACATAATCAGATCATCATCAACCGTGCAGTAAATGTCATGTGTCCCTAGTCGCAGCCTATCTACCATAGCTGCATTTATTGCGTGGCACTTACCCTTTGATCCATCGAGTACGTGAAATTCTGTCGGATACGTCAGGGACTTTTCAAGTAGATCGATTGTAGATTTAGCCACGTCTAAGCGATGCGTAGGGACGACTACCAAATACCGTAGCCCTAGTGTCCAGTGATTCCGCCAAGGTGTTGCCACGTCAGGAAACTGCACAGACGAATTCAGCCCACGCAGCACCGTAGTAGACGGCTTAGTATTAGCATCTGTTTCAATGTGGTCCATGTGTGGGTAAATCGCGTGCCAGTCGTAGCCTCTTGCTTCTGTGTCGTGCAGAATTAGTATGTCGGTAATGTCTCGCAGCTTCAAGTACTCAATCGGCCTGCGGTCCCCTGGAGCGTGGTCGATGAACGCCAGCCCGTATCGGCCCTCTGGATGCCAGTTGTCCCACGATTCGACGTATTGAAGCGAGTGCCAATCAGTTTTGTAATTGCTGAACCGATGCAGCCGCTCAGCATTACTTTCAAGTGTAAGCACTGTGCGGCCCTGTGCTGACGCGATTTCGTGAATTAGCGGCGTTGAATAGTCCCCACAACCAATCTCTACGATTGGCCCTGTCGTTCGCATCAGGTATTTGACCAGCATTCGCTGGTGTGTAGCGAATGGATTCATTTATTAGGTACCTCAAGACCTCGCGGTATGTTAGTACCAGTGTGAATTTGGTTCTGTTGCAGGACATGACGTAAGGTGGCTTGGTTCTGATGTTGTTCGTAGGTACCAGATGCAAGTCCTGTGGGTTCTATTGCTCGCTGTATTGCTCTGAGGTTAATTGGTATACGCTTAGCATCGATACCTTTTAGCTTTCTAGTTCTATACCTCGAAAGCGTACTAGTAGATGCTGCACCATGCCTAACCCAGATCCAAGACGGCAACCTACTAACTACTTTTGTTGGCCATGCCTCGTGATACTTCCAATGCCCTTCCTGATGTGGGTCTGTTTGTTTATCTGTCACTAGCGTTACGAATTGGATACCGGGCTTGTCTAAAAGGTAGGCAGTATTACGCCACCAAACATATCCAACCGGAAACATCATGTTCCATTCGCCGGACTCTGGTACTGCATTCCTTATTTCTCTACAGTAGCTACTACATATAACATCGTCATCGTCCATACGACTAACGATCTTACGCCCATCAGGTAATTGCCAGTCTTCTTTATATAGTTTCCATTCAGTTCTAAATAGAGGAACTACAACACACCCAGTAGATCGGTACGCTTCCAATCTTGCCTGTAAGTGCGGATCGTTGGGGTTCACTGCAATATGAACTGTCGGTCTGACCATCTGGAACGCTAAGGATGGTATTGATGTGTGGCGTGCAATGTTAAGTCGTAGCTCTGACAGTCTAGCGTCTGAGTATGCCGCTTGGACGATCATGATGTGAGGTATCATTGACCTTGCCTTTCAACATTCACCTTGTGAGTCTCTGGTGGTCTTCGTTTCACTGGCGGGCGAGCATTTTTAGTTGCTGGGTACTTTGGTGTGAAGACTTGTTCTTTCTCACATGTAGACGGGGTAGGAAACAAATCTATAAGGAATTGACGAACGCCGGGACACCATGCTGATGCTGTGTGATTAAACACTTTGGCCTTCTCAGTAAGTTGTTTTAACTCTTCTAGTCCTACCTTCTTTTGAATACGTCTGAAGAATGGGAATGGCGATATTGGCCTGCCTCGATAAGTATTCCCGTACAGAACTTCCCATAGCATGGTATTTTCATGAAGTTTGAACTCTTCGTAGATATGTTTGAGTTTGTCTTTCTCAACTGTATGCGGTAGGTGTGTCGCATAGTCGTGAACAGTGCGGCCTGCTGTCGACAGAGCAGACATTGTATTCTTCTTTCGTCGTTGCCAACTATTAGAGTCAGACCCAGACCATGTAGTTGCCCTTGGTGTTTCTAGTTCTTCTATTGTTACTGGTTTGATAAAATAGATATCATCCATCATCCAGACAAATTCGCTATCAATCTCACTATGTACCGCCATTGTCCACATCTTAGTAAGCATGTCCCGGAATGCTCTATTAGTTGTGTGCTTGCCTACTCTTGCCTGCGGTATGTAATGGCCTGTGTACCACGGTGGTTTATCTCCAATTACAGTTATCTTTGACTTACCTATGTAGTGCTGCTCAATAGATCGCACAGACCATCGTATCTCGTCGTCATTAGCTCCGCTATGCCAGTACGGATATACGAACTGCATCGTTTCAGTTTCTCTTCGTTTAACTTCACGACAACCACCACAGGGTTTCGCCGCAACGTGTATTTCTCCACGTCGGGCTTTAGCTACTAGCAGATCCATTGTCTGAGTAAAGTAGTCAGCAGGTCCGGTGCGTATTGGACGAGAATACCTACAAGTAGAACAGTACGTCTCGCTTATCGGACCTGCTGTTACCACGTAGTATGTGTTCAGGCAGTTGTGTTTGCCCTGAATTCCACATTCCTCCTGAAATATACACGTACGCATTGTTCTGACTATCCTGGGGTGATGACTGCACTACCAAAACCGCACGTTAGTTGAAATGGGTCTATATTAGCAACCCACGGCAGTGTAATAGTTGATGTTAGACAGTTGTGGGTAACACTGTTGGCATACCAGCTAACTGAGAACTGGTAACCATCGACATATGTGATTCTCCCGGTAGAAAGAGCAACCGTACCGGTTGACGTTACTTCTAGGTAAAATTTACATGAGGAACTTAACTGACGGTTATCACACCAAGTATAAGCTCCAGAATCAGTACATATAAATGGAGTTATAAACTGCACCTTAGCTTTTCGTGCAGCGTAGTACAGAACCCAGTACCCGCCGTGCGGGTAATATACACAATGGCAGAACTCTAACTGCTGCGTGGTGATAAGCATACCGCAATGGCAAATTGTACCGGGTTCGGGACTGCCGCTTATTGTAGCCGTTACAAACCTCGGTATCGCCTCACACCCAAAGTGATTGAGACAAACTGCAGGTATCAGTTCGTATGAATCGCTGGAGACAGACGCACTGGGCGTTGAATCGGATTCACTCGGTGGTGGCGTCGATTCACTCGTCGATCCGCTGTCAGACTGGCTTTGGCTCGCACTCGGTGCGGATTCGCTGGGATTAGATTCACTGAGGCTAGACTCTGAAGGTGGTTCTTCGCAGTGGCAACATCCCAGTAACATTATACACTCCCCGGATCTATACTTTCACCAGGCGGACAGTCAGCAGCGTACGGTTGCCACTCCCCACCAATCCACTCTACCTTAGCATAGACACCTTTGTCAATGCTGATGTTTTTGAATCTATTAACAACTGTGACTTCATCTAGGGACAGTCTTAAATCCCCATCTTCTTTGCGTCGTAAGATCCTAGCCTGTGCCGTGCTGGGATCTGTCTTAGTGTTTACAGCAGCTAACAGATCTTCTCTCATGATTACTTGAAGATGCTGACCACCACCACACCACATAGGTGCCCATTCGCGTACGATAAACCTAACTAGTAGAAGATCACCAATACCGGCACTGTTAGATGGTGATCTGTTAGTTATAGTTATCGGATCTACAGTCGAGACTACATTATTTAGGCTATTGGTGTTTTCAGGGTAGAATATAATCCTTGCATCGGCTTGAGTGTAGCCGGTTAAAGGGTTAGTTGCTACTCCTAAGTTTTCTAATAGTAGGCAGAAGTGCCAACCAAGATCAAACTTACCACTATGTCCCTGTAGGAAGTTAGTGGCCCTGTCATTACCGAGTACTCTCTTCTTGATTTCCCTAGCGTCTTCAGGGCGGAACACACCTACTGTTGTTGGGGTTTTCTTTGTTGTCATGGTATTGTTAGTTCTTTCTTACCTTGACCGGGATTTGAATCTGCAACAGCTTCTAAATTTATTGTTCTAGGATACCCATGAGCTACTAAAGCAAACATAGTTGCATCGAGTGCATCGTACTGTGCAGCAGTACCATCAGCCAGCAGTGGCCAAGGTTCTTGAGCGTACTCAGTAGGACTGATATTAATGGGAATTAGCTCACCAGCTACCAACTGAACAGTACTCATAGAGACTAGTTTATAGTCTCTAGCCCAACCACTAGGATTGTACTCGAAGCTGAGAGTAACTCGCACATAATGGTATACAGTTCTTGCTAATCCTTCACCATTAGATTCGTATTCTTCATTAGCGGTAAAGTTAATAAACTTAATTCTACCGGTACCTAGACCTAAAGCGTTACCACTATCGACTTTACCAACATGGTTATCAAAATCGTCATGGTCGAATGTAGTGTAGTCTATGTTGTAAGAGAAGTTATGTGTTTCGTGTGCCTCTTCAAAAGAGTAAGGTTCTGTTATAGGAAGTCCGTTAGCATGGATAATTGGCACATCCACTCCCGCTACCTGTACTGCACGTACATATGTCTGCTTTTGCACAATAGAAGTAGACATGTTCCATACTACAGGTCTGTCTACTGGGTCTATGAACTCTCTCTGGTCTTTTCTTTGTTTTGGATTATGGTTGTTACTGCCTCCGGCTGCTGCAAACCCACCGTTGAGTTCAGCAGTACTGAACACGGCGTACGTCAGTTCTACTGTCCAGAACACTCCAGCACCATCAACTTGTACCAGATCTCCAGCAGTACGTAGTACTAAGTTAGGGGCATCAGGATGTGGAGATAGATCGAAAGTAAATGATAGTCCTTTAGGATTGTAGCTTGAAGGACTTGCTGGGTGAGCAGGTAGTCCACTAATTACAGCTACCGTCCTGTCAGATGCGTATTCCATCTCGATCAGTACAGTTTCTGATAGAGATATATTACCCCACTCAGGTTTAGCCTTTTGCTTCTCGTGCAAGAAACCGTGTACTAGTTTTAATCCCATTACGTAACCTCCACAGTCATAGTACCGCCGCTGGCTAGTTGATCTCGTATAGCCTTTAGCAGATCAATCTGTTCTTGTAACTTTGTTTTGTCTTTACCTGCAGCTTCCATAATCTGCTTATTAGCTGAGGTGTAGGCTTCTGGTTCAGTAGCCATTCCAACTGCTCTAGTTATTTCTTCTGCTTTAGCTATCTGTTTTTCAAGATCTGTAGCTATAGCTTCCAGTTCCATGTTGAACAGATTATTCAAAACGTCATCAGGTATGGTTCCTGATGCTCCCATCTGTTCTCGTTTCATTGCCAGATCTAGTAGGGCACGTTCAGCTTCGTTTTCATCCCCTAATAGACTTGCTTTTTTCTGTCGAATAGTTAAAGATCTTAACTCAGAGTCAATTTGCTGTTGAGTCAGTACTCCTTCAATTCTAGCTTGCTCATCATTTGCGGCTCGTTCTTCTTCTTGTGCTTTCTTCCTCTGGTCCATCAGTTGGTTTAACTCTTGATGGTAGCTTTTTAGTTCCTCTCTTTTCTTTTTGTTCTCAATGGTATCTTCTTTGCTAAGAGCAGCTAGTTCTTCAGTTACTGCTTGTATCTGATCGAGAATTGCAGCTTCGTTCATTAGGTCAGGAAACATATTTAAGAACGCATTACCCCCACCAAGTAGGTCTGATAACCCTTGGGCACTCCCACTATCTTGCAGAACACTCACCTGTTCGTCATATGACAATCCTTCCAACATGGTCTGCATTTCTCCCTGCAGTGCAGCCATATCTTGTTCTAGCTGAGCTTTAGCCGCATCTCCCCCCATTGTTACGGCATTATCTAGAAACTCACTTTGCATCTTAGCGTACTCTTCACGCCACATAGCTTCTAGGTCAGTAGCTTGTTGGGGGTTATCTGCTGCTGCTGCACTAAGAGTGTCAACCATCCTACTGAAATCACCATCAGTTCCACCAGTAAATATCTTACTAAGAATACCTTGAGCCTTAGCTTTTAGTTCAGCTTCATCTCCAGATAATTCATTTTGTAGTTTAGCTATCTTAGAAACGGTATCTTTCATTCGATCCAGTATAGCGTCTGGATCTTTCATACCTTTGATATCACGACCTGTCTCTTCACGATTAAGTTGTAATGCTACTTCGTCAGTTGCTAATCTAGCGGTACGTATAAGGGCTTTAAGACTTTCCTCCCACTTGCGAGTAGCCTTCTCAGCGTCTTCTGTACCAGTTATATAACTGTAGATAGCAGGTATAGCTGCTCCGGCAAGTACCATACCAATAGACACTAACGGTGCTGCAATAGCTGCTGCTGCTGTGCCAAGACTTCTTACTGCTTGACCTACGTTGTTACTAGCAGCACGAGTAGCAGCAGAGAATCCTTCCATACCGAAACCAGTAATTGACAATACAGTGACAAAGTCTTCAAGACCTGTTACAGTATTTCCTATCGCATACGCCATATTGTTGGCACCACCTGCCATTGATCGTTGACGACGTTCAATGTTAGCCAGACCTTGTGCATACTGTTCGTTGGTTATATCTCCAGCCTCTAAGTGGGCACGTAGTTCATCAGTAGTGCGGGCAAATCTTTGAGTAGCGTCTTCTAACGAATTCAGTAGGTTAATAGCTTGCTGTCTGGTAGCGTTAGCTTGCTTGTCTGCGAGTTCGGTAGCGGCAATAGATGCTGCAGCTTTACGTTGAGTGGAGTCAATAGCAGCATCAACGAATGCTTGCTTCTGAGCTTTAATAGAGTCTACTCTGTCTTTGTACTCTTTATGGAATGCTGCAGTTCTTTTAGCTATATCAGCCTGTTCTCTAGCTAGTTGTTTATCAGCAGCTTCTTGCTTAGCTGCAGCAATCTTGGCCTCATTAGCTACTGTTTCTGCATATTCTTTTTTAGCAGCATCGGAACGAAGTCTAGCACCATCCGTATCAATTTCACCACCTAGTAGCTGTCTGTTTACTTCAGCTAACTTCTTGAACATTTTCTCACGACTAGATAGTAGGTCTTCTTCTAGTCGTTCAGTTTCTTTAGCTGCTCGTTTTTTACTATTCAGTATTGCTTCTTCGGCAGCTAGTTGGTCTGCTACGTTCTTTTTGAACGTAGCAGCCATATCATCGCCGGGCATATTATTAGCTTCAAATTGATTGTGCTGAAGTGCTACAATCTTACGATATCTTTCTTCTATCTCAGCTAGTATCGCTAACTGTGCCTCTGCTGAGAGGTTGAGCTTGTTTGTTAAAGCAATAGCCTTCTCTATCTCTAAGTTTCGTTGTATCTCAGGATCGTACTTACCCTCGACTGCCATCTGTTCGTGACGTAGAGAGTCCGCACCAGTACCCTTAGCCGCTTTAGTGTTGATGGTATTAATGAAGTCGTTGAGTCTGCTCAGTCTGTCTTGTACTTCACCGTCACCTGCCATGTCAATAGCAAGTTGAATGACCATTGCATCACTGGCTATCTTAGTCATTACTGTTCGCTTTCATCGCACTAGCAATACTCATGAAAGCATTGCGGATACTTTTAGTTGATTCTATAACTGCAATTCTAACAGAACTGCTGAATAATGCCATTCGCTTCACTACAGCAACTGTTATGTTCTTCTGTCTTGTCTTTACATTGACATAGAACGAATGGTGCAAAGCCATAATGTCATCGATCCCACCCCAAGAGCAATGTTCCCAAAACAGTTTCTGTTTGTTGAACTCGCCCAAAGGTAGGGATTCGATTTCGTTTGATGGTTTACCCCATCTAGTAGAAAGGAACATAATGAAGTATTCATCAGTTCCCGGCACTAATCTTTTTTTTCGTCATCTACTTTCTTCTTAGTGATGAAGCACAACTCGTCAATCTTATTGAACACTTCATCAATAACATCACGAGGATAAGTAAACTGGAACTCACTGATGATAGAGATAAACTCTGCAGCAGTGGCATTAGTGAACGCATCACGAATTGTGTAGTACGGGCCTACACCCAACAGTCCTGCAATACTAGAGACTACTGGGTTGTATGCTCCTACAGTTTCTTGCTTAGTATGAAGACAAGCAAGAATGAAGATAGTAGAATAGTCAAGCATTACGAACCTAGATTCTAGGTTCTTTACTTCTTCTACTCTATTCTGGATCAGCTTCAACATACCTGCTGGTGGTTCAATGACTGCGTAATCATTACCGATATCTTGAACAATTGGGGGACGAATCACAAATACTTCCTTAGACTAGGGGTTAGAAACTGGGGGTTATTCAAATTAAGTTGCGTTAGTGATAGTCCAGTCGGACGCCAACTTGAATGTCATTGTAGCACGACTACGGGCATTATCGCCTTCAGTTAGTGCTTCTGTGTGAGGTACTAGATCAGTAGCAAACGATGGCATGGTAAACTTAGGACCAGTAGTCTCGCCTGCCTCTGCTGGGAAGTCAACACGCATGCTCTTAGTTTGCGTCTGACGGAACCATGAGTTGACAACATCGGATGTTGATGGGTCGTAGTCAACATCAAATGATAGTGTGCCTAGATCGATAAACTTACCGGCACGGAAAGTATGAACGATGTTGCCCCAACCGTCTACTGATGCTTCAGTGCAGGTAGTTTTAATACCTTGACGTTTGAATCCAGACCACGATACGTTACCTACAACGCAGACATAAGCTGAGTTCTGGTTATCTTCTACACTACCGTCAGCGTCAGTATCGACGTTGGGACGGAACACTCTAATCCTACTGGCATCGCGTACGGGCATTGCATTACTCCACTACTGAAACTGAGGAATCAAAAACTAATACTGTTGCTGATAGTTCAGCATTGGATTGTGCGGTTTTAGGTATAGGAAACTCATCAGTACTTAACCACACTAAGTACCTAATGAATCCGTCAGTCAATTGTGTTGACTTTAGTGGTTTTCGTTTACCACTAGCTTTGGGTTGCAGCACATCTAGTATAGTTGCTTCTATAGCATTCCTGACTGACATAGTACTGCCATATACAGTCACAGTTAGTTTGAAGTTAAGTACTATGGATGAACCGGCATACTCAATTCCTTCCGTGCAGTGCATAGGGTTAGAGGTTTCGCAGTCCCAACATACGAATCCATTCTTGTTCTTAACTAGATCGAAGCTAGGAACCTGATCTACGTAGTAAGCTGGGACAGTTAAATTACTAAGTAGTCCGTGTATCATCTTAGCTATTTTATTTGAGAACATTCTTGTACTTTCTCATTAGTTCTCTTCTGATGACCGGCATTACTAGATTTTTAAGCCGCTCTTCAAATGTCTTCTGCAATGAATCTTGTAGGGCTGTTCTTAGCTTATCAATGAACTTATAACCCGGTACCGCTGATCCATGCCTGTGAACAAATCCGTTATCAATAAGATGGAAGTATCTCTTAGGCATTCGCTTGAAAGACTTACCTCTTAGTGCTTTAATTCTACCAGCATCACGATAACGAGAGAACACTTTTTTAGTCTTTGTTGTCTGCTTCTTATTCATCCTAGTCTGCGTACCATACAGACCAGCACCTCGCAGTTTCCTGCCACGACGTTTCTTAGTTACTTGACCGTGGGGTGCTGTAGCTGTATGCACTTCGAAGTGCGACTTGTCAACGCCGATAGCTAAGTAGAAACTATTTGGGTTCTTCTTAGATCTACCGTACTTTATGGTTACTGCTCTTTCAGTAGCACCAGTTGACTGTTCTTCTCCTGCTAGACTAGCTTTAAGGATCTGTTTTAGTATCGCAACTCCGGGTCTGCCAGCAGCCCTCAATGCCTCTCTGATAGCGATACCAACAGACTGGTTATCCATCATCTGTAGGTCAGGTTCAAGAAACTTAGGTACTGTTAGTTTTACTTTCAGCCCTATAATTGGTAACTTGTACTTAGCCATTAGATTAGGGTGCCTGGCATCTCTTGACTAGTATTTATCGTTACGTTATCAACAATTGATATCTGTACGATCTTTCTGTCACCCATAGGATCAGTTGCATCACCTTGTACCGCATATACTTTGCTGAGGGATGGAATAAAGCAGTACATCCCGTGGGTCACATTAGACAGAGTTTTAGTCCACGTACCAACTAGTAATGACTCTTGTTCGTTGATTGATCTGTCACCCTCTTTGACTTCTTTAGGTGATCTTGGTTTTTCTTTAGAGAACACACCTTTCGCATGTAGACTAAACTTTTGACTAAGCTGTCCCATACTATCGATGGTGGGTTCTGATAGCGTTGTTTCACTGCATGTATAGAACTTGCATACGTATCGCTTGTTACATCGTTTAATCATTTAGGCGACACCTTATTCCAGTCGTCTGTAATGTATCTGTTAGCACGGTCATTGTTTAACCATGCTAAGTTACGATGATGTTTGTATGCCTCTGGTATTGGAGCGTCTATGCCTCTAAACTCGAAGTTATACGATACCAGTAGCTTCAATGCTCTTACGGTAGACTTAGGTACTTTAGCGTAGCTGGTGTACCCCGGTGTGTATGTGATTGTGATAGGATATGGGTCTTCTGAGCAATCGTTAACCATATCCATCCAAGTATCAGAGTACAGTCTAATCGGTTCACCATCGTATTTTGTGAAGTCGGTAAACTGTACTGTTGCTGCATCGGTATCAGTGTAGGCAATTGCCACAGTAGCTGCTACACCTAGCGGTAAGAATACCAATCTATCGTAGTCGGTGAATGCCTCTACCGGCACTAGTAGCTTTACCTGTTTAGGTAGAATGAATCTCCATTGTTCTTGTTCGCAAGCAGAGATAGCCTCTTCCAGTAATTCATTCACTGAGAGAGGCATATCTTCCGAAGGGGTGTCGGCGTCCATACCGAGATACTTAGTTAGACTGCGAATGAAGTCCGTGTCAAACAATGTCGTTAGTGCAGCTTCAGAAGTTCTGTCGATGACTAGAGGCATTAGAGTCTAACCTTGTATATAAAAGACTGTACCAGTAACCCCCATGAAAACTGATACAGTCTCCATAGCCGAAGCCATGTACTAAGTAAGAGCCGTTACTGCTGATGGGGTCAAGCCTACTCGTTCGTGGAATGGGATAGCTACTACAGTTGACTTGATAGTGTCAGCGTTAGCACCATCGATCTTCAACACTAGTGCTTTGAAGCCAGCTACGCCCAATCCTGCTACTTCAGCAGCTTCTCCGATATCTTCAGCATCAATCTGGAGTACACCAGTTGTTGACGTTGAGATAAGAGTCAGAGTAGCAATTGCTACTAGAGTGCCGCTACCGTCTGCGTTAGGGGCACCGTACCAGATAACAGTTGTTGACCCTGCAAGTACTGCAGAAGCGATAACAACTGCGATAGACTGTACTTGTCCGAATGTAACAAGGTTCAGAGTTCGTAGCGTATCTGGTCCTGCAGTTAGCGTCGTAGACCCAAGAGGCTGGATGTACAGCTTGCTGCCCATTGAGTTCTTGTAAATACCTGCCATTATATCTTCCTTATTGATGTTTGAAAAGAAATAGGGCTAATCAAGTGATAGCCCAAATCACTAACCTGCCAGCCCGATTGACTTAACCAGCAGATGTATCAGTGTTAGTTAGTGTTACGAACGGTGAACGAGTTGTTACACCCTTCTTAGGTGTCAACACAGTCTTCCACCAAGGACGTGCATCGTTAGCTGTAACGAACTGGAATACTTCTTCGCGTTCGCTGAATCGAACATGCACACTGCGATTGAACTCAGTATACAGTTCGCCGTACAGTACTTCGCTGAAGTTAATACAAGACAACATGCTTGTAGACCACTCAGAGATATCATCTCCGTCCTGTCCTGAAGTAACGCCCGGAGCGTACTCAGTAAAGAACAGTGGCCGACCAAACAGAGTAGCCATAGTACCATCGCCACCCTCTACTGGAGAGAACAGCTTGATGAATCCAGCACCAGTACCTGCAGCAACGTACAAGGTAGCCAGCGTATCCATCAGGTCATGGTTAGCAATCCAGATAGCGTTTGAGTAGCCCCAAACACGCTTTGCCATCTTGATAACGTCCATACCACTTACGATAACATTGTCACGCTGGTTAGCAACACGGTCTACAGAAAGTAGTGCCAAGTTAGCAGCGTTCAGTACACCAAGTGGCATACCGTTACCGTTACCATTCAACAGTTCGTCAATTCGCTTGTCCACATTAGCAGCACCCATAGATGCTTCAATGAGTGCTGGAATTGAGATAGGCGAATCACGCATCAACTGCTTAGTAGCAGCAGCTTCACCAACAATTTCATTAGCTTCCAAAGCTATCATCTCGAATGTATCAAGTGACTTAGCTACGGTCGCTGCTTCTTTAGTACGGTATACACGAGTACCGCCTGTAACGCTAGTTGCGTGGTTTTTATCAACTCGTGCTGGGATTCGTACCGATCCTGAACCCATAGGGATACGGGTACAGCGTGGGGTGATAAAGTCTGCCTCTGGTGTAAGAGACAGGATACGGTCAATCATAGTATCAGGAATCAAGATACCAGCAGACTGCCAGTTACCACGACTGTACTCGTCACTACCTACAGCATTCACTACTGCGATAATACGAGGATCTGCTTTGTCAGGATTACGAGTAGCATTCATACACTCGCGTAGGAACTCGTTATCAGTCTTGAAACCGAAACGTGGATCTTTCTCGAATGCCGGTCGAGTAGTGATAGCACCACTGAAGCTACGCAAAGAGTTAGATACCTCTGTTAGGTTACTGCCGATAGTAGCATGTGCTGATCGGTCTACAAGACCCTGATCCGTAGTCTGATAGAAGTTGTTTACTTCGTCAAACTCCGTGATAGTGTTGTTCCACTTTTCACGGTCTTCTGCCGTCAGAGTTTCTTTGTTAGTAACTCGTGTTGAATACGAGTTCATAACAGACGTGAGACTTTCTCGCTTCTCACGAATCTCTTCTGGCTTCATTTTCTTGAAATCAATTGCATCTGGCATTATTTTCACCTTACTGAAATAAGAACGGAATTGTGTTGTGTTTTATTATGCTTTGCTTTTATACACGTTCAAGTAATTGTAACCCGAAACTAAGGTCTTGTCAATAGATTAGATAGGCCATTTAGTCCTGGCTTTTGTCATACTAGCAAGACTTCTCTGCATTAAATCAGAATAGTCTTCTTGAACATTAACTACTTCAGGAACGGCATTACGAATTGCTGAAGGAAGATAGTTACTCACGCCCATAGGAATAGAAGCCTTCCCATCACGAATAGAGTTACAGAATCCCTTTGCCACAGCATCCTTAGCGTTCAGGAATGTCTGCTTGTTCATCATCTCGTAGACATCATCAATATCTTGACCTGTTCGTTCTGCTGTGAGAACTGCTACAGAGTCTCTATTGACTTTCCATTGATTCAATGCTGACGAGAAAGACTCTTCTGAATCGTGGTAAGTATACATACCGGGATTGTGTGTCATTACAACACCTCCCGGCATGATCTGTCGATCTTCACCTGCCAGTAGAATCCAGCTTGCACAGGAGTATGCGTAACCATCTACAATAGTGGTTACTTTACCTTTGTACTCTCGCAGTACCTGATAGATTGACAAACCGTATCCTACTTCTCCACCCTTACTATTAATCCTGACTGTGATGTCACCAACCATATTTCGGATAGTTGTTAGGAACTGTTCAGACTCTACCGAGTCATCTTGTGGTTTTTCTTCTTCAGAGTAGTGTGAACTGTAAGTTTGAATGTAGTCGTAGATGTAGACAGTATTGTCCACTACATTCATCACCGTACACAGTTGCTTGCCAGTGCCTGACAGTTCAGGAACATGCTGATTAAGTACTAGTCTCAAGTTTCTCTCCTTTACATTCAGACACTAAAGTCATCCAAGTATTGCAGTTGATGTCTTCTACTAGATTGAAAGATGACATCTCTGAAAGTATATCGGACCAGTTAGTCATGTTTGATTCTACTAGTGGGTAGAACTTTTCTGTCTCCCATTCCGTCACACTAGAAGCGAGGTCTGCATCTTGATACTTCTCAGCTTTTTGATTACACACCTTAACTCGGTAGTCTTCTAGCCCCAGCACTACAGCATTGAAGGCATTCTTAGCAGTACGAATCTTTTTATCTTCGTTCTGTTGGTCTGGTGCCTTATTAGCACTATCCTTGACTAGATTAGAATCTGGACCTGCCGTAGGGCTTTGCTGAGACTTTAGACTAGCCATATCCTTTGGAGATATGTAATTCTCATTATCTAGTTTAGCCTTTGTGACCTGTTCAATAATAAGCTCGTTGGCAGTCTTTGCCTTCTCTTCAAGAGCCATACCATGCTGTACTGTCATCAGGTTGGTTGGTACATACAGTTGTCGATTTTGCTTATCTTTAGGGTCTACATGGATACCTATAAGTTTACCGATCTGCATTCTATTCAGTACACCAATTTCAAACAAGTTACGGATAGCTTGTGAGAATTCATTGATGACAGTACGGTATAAGTAGATACGCTCAAACTCGAAGCTGTACGATAGTCTAGAACTAACAGGCAACAGTTCATCACGTAGTTGATTACCGATGCGTGTGATGAATGGACCAATACCCCATTGGATGTAGTTATTTACTAGTTGCCCCATGTCTGCACTACCAGAACTACCACCCATGCGGGAGTGTAATAGTTCTGGTGGGACTGAGAACCATCTAGCAATATCTTCCACAGCAAATGCTTTAGTCTCGATGAACTGTAGCTGTCCTAGAGGAATTGTTATGTTAACAGGCTTCATACCACGGTCAAGTACTCTAGTCTTGAACGCCTCTTCAAGTGGTGCATTAGGATTGTTAGCGAAGAATCCCTCTAGGTCTTTAATAACATTCTGACCTAGTGCTTGATCTGTAGATAGGAATGTTTGGCTATTAGTTCCTTTCTCGTAGAACTTACTGCCATAGATTTCTGTGTTCTCTGCAAAGGAGAATGATCTCTGTGCATTCTCTACGATACCCACACCACGGTTATACTCAGCATCGAATATAGCACTCTTCAGGTGTACTATCTCGTCTCGGGTAACTAGCAGTGCTTTAGGGTTAGACACAGCAGTAAGAGAACCAGTCTCAATACGATAGACTAGTGTTCCCTTTGGTACAGTTCTTCCATCAAAGAACTTCTCACCACCATCAGCGTAGTAGATATTGCCTTTAGGTATTCTACTAGGATGGATGTAATGGATGTTGAATGTTCTGCCCTGACTGTCTAGTTCTCGCAGTGCATAGAAGTTACCATCAATCAGCAAGTCATTACTAATCATAGTCATCATATCGTCTGAGCTTAGGCTACGATTAGCGTATGCCAAGAAGATACGAATAGCTGGATGCTTACCTTCGATAGATGTGACCTTATTGGTAGCTTCTCCAGTAAGTGTATCGACTGCCATTACGTTTCGTGGCAGAGTAGACACTGAGGAAGAGTACAAGTTTAAGGCACAGAACACAGCACTAAGCTGCAGTCCTCGTTCGATAGTGCTGTAGTTCTTTTCCTTACGCATGAACCAAAATAGATCTCTCCCAGATAAGGCTGATGTGGTCGCATTGGTGACTATACGCTCAAGAGCGTTAATCATAGATTCGGTACCATCAGTATTAGGTTTCTTCTTTCCGAAGTTGAACCATGCCATTATACGCCCAATCCCGGTATAGAGTTAATCGTATTGTTGTCCGAGTAGATGTACCCGCCAATACCCATCAGTAGAGACACAATTCCGTCTACCTTGTCGCTACACTTAGCTTTATCAACTCTCATCTGATTTAGATTGTTTGATACTGCCATAGCGTTATTAATCATCCAGTTCATTACAGGGTTGTCACCATGAAAGAACTCTCCATTAGTAATCATGGTTTCTAGCTTACGGCAAGGTTCATTCATTGCACGAAAGCCTTGACCATAGGACGATGCTTTAACACCGTAGTTGCTCATAATTTCGTAGATGTAATTCATACCCCATTGGTCAAATGCTACATTCTGAATGTTGTTGAAATAAGTTGTAATACCGCCAGTACCGTCAGGACCAACTAGTGTGTTAGATATATCTATTTCGGATATCCTAGCTAGTGGTGTATTGTTGATGATTCCAGCTTTATACCATCGGTCGTAAGGTACTTGTTCTTCTCTTGACCGTCTATCAATAGATTCTGCTGGAACCCAGAACCACGGTATTACACAGCATTCTTCAGGAAAGAATAATGTAAATGCCGCTATGTCATTTGCTGAGGAATTATCATACCCACCCCAACATGGTGAGTACCTTAGTTTTTCTAGTTTGTCGAAGTACCATGTGTACCATGTTAGGCATTCCTTGATGTATGGATCGACAATACTTCTCTTGAACTCAGGTGTCCTAGCGATTGTATGCCACGAACTGAAGTCTGTTAGTTTCTGTTTAACTTCATCAACAGTTAGTAGTTTGTCTGCACTAGGCGAGCCGTTAGCCCATACCCACGAAGGAATCCATACTGTCTCAGTCTTAGTACGGATGTTAAGGTGTAGTCTGAGGAATCTATTTAGTTTGGATGGTGATGACTCGCATAGCTCTATCTGATCTCGGAAGTACTGAGGATAGATACTTACACCGAAGTTAGGATTAGCTTTACGCCAGATACTTTCATCCTTGTAGTCATCTGTCAATGCTGCTTCGTAGATTACCGGCAGGAATGTGTTGGCTGTTAGTTCGCCTTTAGCAATCTTCTTAGCTCTGTTGTGCAGTTCGTTGCATACTGATGGTCTGTCGAAATCTGATGTCGTCGTATACACGATCATAGGTTCTGGTCTAGCAGCAGTACCAGTAACCATTACGTCAATTAGTTCGCTATCCTTGTGTGCGTGTACTTCGTCAATGTATACGAAGTTAGGGGATAGACCGTGCTTAGTGTCAGCGATAGAAGACAATACCTTAAATGTATTGCCTGTCTTAGTCTCAAAGAACTTCTCGTGCTTCTTAACACGGTGGTTCATAAGACGGGTTATTAGATTTTGGTTCTTAGCTATGTTGTACTCTAGATGTCTAAAGTTAACACTCGCCTGCTCTAGATCTGCTGCACAACAGAAGTTCTGACTGCGTTGTTCCTTATCACAGAACACCATGTACAGTGATGGTATAACCCCAAATGCAGAAGTTTTGCCATTCTTACGAGGCACTAGAATAAATACTTCTCGGTATCTTCTAATATCTTCGGCTTTACTCTTCCAACAGAACATGTTGTAGAATACTGCCCATTGCCATCGTTCAGGTATGAATGGTAATCCTGCTAGTGTTCCTTCAGGATAGACACACTCGTTAATAACGAAGTGTGTTAACTTCTCAAACTCTTTTACATCAAAGTAGTAGTTGTCAGCGTTAGTGAATGGTGAATAGTCAGGTAGACTACTTAGTAGTGCTACCATGTCAGTCTTAACCCACTTGTATCCCACTACCTTATTTTTCTCTCGTAGAGGTACTGGAATTTCTTGTACGCTTTTACCACCTTTGAAGAACTTAGAGTATGACCTTGCATTGGGGGTTGCAGTGACCATAGGTATTAGGGATTCGATACGAATTTGAACGGTGTTGTTTTATAGGTTTTCTGTTCGTCGTCTGTTGTCCCAGAACTCGGACCTTCCCAGAAGAATTTCAGTCTGCCCTCATACGTGTATTCTGCTTTACCTAGTATAGTCTGAGATGATAGTAATGTCAACCACACATAGGTTTCTGCCCCACCGTCCACAAATTGACAAGTTCCGGTAACTTGAGCAGAGTCTCCCGATCTGAAAGCAGTGAAAGATATATCAGCATCGACAAAGTCTAGACTACCTAACTGAGTGATTGGATCACCATTAGAGTCAGTTACTGCAATCTTTATTCTACCAGTGCTAGAAGTGTAACTATCCCCGATTGTTAGTGTCTCGGGGAAGTTAGCAATAACTCCAGACTCTACAGTAATAGCAGCCAATTGGGTTAGAGATATATCTGTAATAGCAGTTAATATCTCAGTCTGTTTGGCTAGTGTTGCATCCCCACCGCCAGTTAGTGAGTCAATTACCAAAGACCCTTCCGGTAGAAATCCATCGTACAGTATATTAGCAGCGGATTCGACACCAGCACATACACGTACTGCTAGTGATCCTAGTCCAGTACGTGCCTCTGCCAGTGTAGCAGTGAAGACGCCAGTAGTGCCTGACTCAGTCATTAGATCGCCACCAGTATTTAGTAGCGTACCGTCAGACTTCCGTAGAAACAATGTTAGTGTTTCACCAGACAGATCTAGGGCATTTAGTTTTATTGATTCTGGCATATATGTTACTACTCTGTTTTGGTTTCTTCATTAGCCTTGTGAAGTTTACGAATCAGATCCAGTGCGGTCGCTTGTATTGCTGCAGACTCCTGCAAGCTCTTGTCGGAGGATAGAGCTTTTGCTCCTACTTCGCACAGTGTTACTAGGTTTTTTAGTTCTTCGGGGGTAAATAACATAACTACTCTCCTACTGTTGGTGGTGTCCACGCTGAATTTAATCCGGTCAGCGTTAAGCCGGAAGGTCCAATTGTATAATCAAATGCGGCGGTTTTATAGCGATCTGCCAGTACGTCCGGGTAGGCAAGTTCAATGAACTGTACTAGACCGGCTGCTGCTGTAAGGATCTGGATAGCGGTAGCTCCCAGTACATTCACGATTGACTGCATTTCCTCTACTGAGTAGCGACTGCCGTTACTGACGAACGTAGGTGCTTGTCCTTCGTCAATTCCCTTAACATCGTCAGATCCGCTTACTCCCCAGAAGTCCTCGTAGGCAGTCTTAAACTGTTCAAGGATGGTCACTTCAAGCTGATTGGAACGTAGTACCTTATTGGTAGCGTGCTCCAAAGCGTTAAATGTTGATGTTGGTACGTCAAATGGCATGGTCGGCTCCTATTAAACGAATGCTAGTGCTGCTCTGCGAGTAGTACCATCTGATCCACGATAGACCAGATTACCTGCAGTATTGGAAGTCATCTCGACAGAGAACTCACCGTTAGTTGCTAGTGTTACGGATGAGGGTGGTACTTCAATTACTTGACCTGCGAAGGCAGCAACACCAGCACTCGTAAACGACAACCAAGGGGCAATCGTAGTTGTACCGGCA
>JGI25928J51866_1000014_pt1 | contig 35215 bp, 41 predicted proteins | sample LauGreFBDMM110DN_2_FD_51866 | JGI IMG/M metagenome (IMG submission 51866)
CATTGCGCAAAACAAAAAGCTGGAAGCAAGGGCCATCAATACCTGCTGCAAATTTTCCGAAAAAAGAGGCATTCAGCTTACGATGGTTGATGCTGAACTTCTATTTGGCGCAGAGAGGCTTATCTTTTATTACCTTTCCGAAAGCAGAATTGACTTCAGGGATCTGGTAAAAGACCTTGCGAAAGAATTTCAAACTCGCATTGAAATGAGGCAGATAGGCGTCCGCGATGAAGCAAAACTTCTTGCAGACTTTGGAGATTGTGGCAAGCCTGTTTGTTGCAACTCTCATATGATCGAGATGCCTCCGGTTTCCATGAAAATGGCTCGCATGCAAAAAGCTTCTCTTGATCCTGCTAAAATATCTGGAAGGTGTGGCAGGTTAAAATGTTGCCTTCGGTTCGAACAGGATGTATATGATCAGCATCAGCAAGAATTGCCTGAGCTAGGGTCATTGATAATAACGGAAAAAGGCAAAGGCCGTGTATTAGCACAGGAACTTCTTTCGCGCAGGCTTCTGGTAGAGTTTGAAGATGGTCGTAGAATTTCCATTATGCATTCAGAAGTTCTAAATGTTTCTGCAAATTAAACACTTAGGGAATAAATAAAAGTCATGGGTTCTTATCATCCTAAAATCCACGAAATCATAAAGAAAGACCCAAGGTTTCCCTATGAGGCCTATGAGTTTCTTTTTCAAGCACTTGCATATACTCAAAAAATGCTAGGGAAAATTAAGCCCCCCGATGGAGAAGAACCCGCCAAGGAACATCATGTTTCAGGCAGACAATTGATCGAAGGGATTCGAAAATTTGCTCTTGAAGAGTTCGGCCTGATGGCGCGGTGTGTTTTCAACCAATGGGGAATCAAAAAAACCGGCGATTTCGGAAACATGGTTTTCAACCTTGTCGAAATCGGACTCATGAGCAAAACCGATAATGACTCCATGAATGATTTTGAAGATATATTCGATATTGAAACTGGGCTTATGCATGATTATGTGATTGCTTTTAGGCCTGAAAATGAGAGAGCACGATGAAGCCAAACCGCTTGAGGCTTCTCCTCGCCATGGGTTTGTTTTTATCTTGGATCAGTTATTTGGGATTTTTGGTCGCCCATACCACGCGTGGTACGGATGGCAAACCTGTGCGCTTATCCCATCCCCAATTCTTAACCTCTGAACTCGACTTGATCCTTGAAGTTAACGAACAAGAAAACATCGTTCTTACCCGGGTTACCGAGGTCCTTTATTCTTCTTTAAAAGATAAAACGCCTAAAGTTGGTGATTCTTTAACAATTAACAATCTGGAACTACCCGGAAATTTAGTGAATGAAAAAAAATCTTGGCTCGTCCCCCTTCGAACCACAGACTCAGGAAAATCATTTGAAATCATGCCGGTTCCCTCCTCACCCGGCTTTTCAGGCAGAACCTTAAAAATTTACCCTGCTTTAGATGGGGTTTTACGCCAATATAAGCTTTTACCCAAACCTTAAATCCCTTCAAATGCATCAATATTTACAAAAAAACAAATGTAAATACACTTAGAATGTTGTTTTCGCCTTGCCTTAAGACAATAGCTGGCCTATATTTACTTTTCTCCAAGGCTAGCAATGCTAGCGTAGCTCAATGGCAGAGCACTGGTTTTGTAAACCAGCGGTTGAGGGTTCAAGTCCCTCCGCTAGCTCTGGTTGGGGCGGTTGTAAGATAGCTTTGTAGAAAATTTTGCAGGGATTTGTTGGTTTTAATTTTTGCGCCTTCAGAGTTTGAACATGGGTGAGTGTAACTCTGCTTTTTAGGCGGAAAATTCAGCCGGGTAGGTGGCCGAGCGGCCAATGGCAACAGACTGTAAATCTGTCGGACTTTGTCCTACGGGGGTTCGAATCCCTCTCTACCCACTGGGATTTCTGTAAGATTATCTGCCATGCGGGTGTAGCTCAATGGCAGAGCACCTGCCTTCCACGCAGGCTATGGGAGTTCGATTCTCCTCACCCGCTTTGTGGTTCCCTAAAAAGTTCCACTACGCTGCTGTAGCTCAGTGGTAGAGCACTTCCTTGGTAAGGCAGAGGTCCTGGGTTCAAGTCCCAGCAGCAGCTATTTAGTAAGTCCGGGCACTTACTACCAATGACTATCCCAGTGTCTCACTGGGGGTTCACTTGTTTTTTAAAATTTACAGGTGTATTTTATTGGTTTTTTCCTAGAATCTTGGATGTGGCTTTTGTAGGCATCCTTGTTAACCTTATTTTGATCTTTCGGAGGCGTGATGGCTAAGGAAATTTTCAATCGTAATAAACCCCATGTTAATGTTGGAACCATTGGGCATATTGACCATGGCAAAACCACAACAACAGCGGCTATCGTCGCTCGTCGAGCTCACATCAACAAAATCCTGAAATTCAAGGATTACAAGGAAATCGCCAAAGGCGGTACCGTTCGCGATGATCTCAAAACCGTCACCATCGCCGTTGCACATGTTGAATACGAAACCAACAAACGCCACTATGCACACATCGATTGCCCAGGGCATGCTGACTATATCAAAAACATGATTACTGGCGCAGCACAAATGGATGGTGCCATCCTTGTGGTTGCTGCAAACGATGGACCAATGCCACAAACGCGCGAACATATTTTGCTCGCCCGCCAAGTGGGTGTGCCTAAAGTGGTTGTTTATCTCAACAAAGTTGATCTCGTTGATGATCCAGAACTTCTTGAACTTGTTGAAATGGAAATTCGCGAACTTCTTAACAAGTATGAATTCCCAGGCGACGAAGTGCCAATCATTCGTGGAAGCTCGCTTCCTGTTATGCTTTCAGGTGGCAAAGATGATGCTGCTGGCAAATGCCTCGACGACCTTATGGATGCCTTGGACACCTATATTCCTGACCCTATTCGTGAAGAAGACAAGCCTTTCTTGATGAGCATCGAAGATGTGTTCTCNATCAAAGGTCGTGGTACTGTTGCTACTGGCCGTATCGAACGCGGTGCTTGTAAAGTTGGTGACGAAGTTGAACTTCTTGGGCTTCGCAAGGATCCAGTGAAAACCGTTATCACAGGTATCGAAATGTTCCAGAAGACCCTCGACAGAGGCCAAGCTGGTGACAATGTTGGTGTTTTGCTNCGTGGTATTGACCGCGATGGNGTTGANCGAGGTCAGGTTCTNGCAAAGCCAGGCAGTATCAACATTCATACCAAATTCGAATGTTCAATCTATGTGCTTAGCAAAGAGGAAGGTGGTCGTCACACCGCATTCTTCAGTGGCTATCGTCCCCAATTCTATTTCCGCACCACCGATGTTACAGGATCTGTAACTTTGCCTGCTGGNGTTGAAATGTGTATGCCCGGTGACAATGTTAAAANTTTAGTGGTTCAACTTTTGCCAGATTCTCCNATTGCTATGGAAGAAGGCCTCCGCTTTGCAATTCGAGAAGGTGGCAGAACNGTTGGATCAGGCGTGGTAACCAAGATTCTTGAGTAATACCACCAAGGTTAAAGCCGTGGGGCGCCCGCACGGGAAACATTTCCATTCGGGTGCCCTTAGTTTTTAGGCCATTTGTTATTGGAGTTTAAGATGCGTGAATATGTTTGGCTAGAATGCACTGAATCAGGCGAACGCAACTACAGGGCTCAGAAAGAAACTCGTGGCCCAGAACGCCTCGAACTTAAGAAATATTGTCCAAAATTGCGTAAGGTTACTATTCATAAAGAAACCCGCAAAAAGTAATTTCAACCAACCTGGTGTTTGTGATAAGATGGGGTTGGTTTCATGGATAATACGGGTGTAGCTCAACTGGCAGAGCACCGGTCTCCAAAACCGGGGGTTGAAGGTTCGACTCCCTCCGCCCGTGTTCTTAATAATATTATCGGGAAAAAAAATATTTTTCTCATATGATCTTCTTTGGCGAACAATTGCTAACTCGCCTGGTTTTTTCAAACTGTCGGTATTCGTAGGACAAAAATGGCATCGACCATTAAAAATAAGCCCGAATCAACCTTAGCTTCTGTAAACGCAAATCCTGCGATTTATAGTCTGGGATTCCTCGTTCTTTTTGTAGCAATTGCTTTCGCTTTGCTTCAATTACTACCTTGGGCTTGGTTTAATTTGTTACATCTTCCCTCTACCTCTACTTCAAATATCACACTTGCTTTAGCAGGTTTTGGACTTGGTATTTTTGCTCTTATCATCATTGGTAAAAACAAAATATTCCACGAACTTCCTGGAATCAAAGCAGGGATCTTCATCGCATTCGTTCTTGCTCTTGCCAACCTTTATTTGGATTCTTGGTGGGGTAAATTTACCGAAAGCCTTGTATTTGATAAAAGNGCTTTCCCCGAATCTTTTGGAATGGGCTTGGCTGGTGCGGGCGCCGCTCTTATCGCAATTGGTTCTTTCATCTTTTTCTTTCGTCCTGCAAACTTGAAGCTTTTTAATCGTATTGAAGAACAAGGTTGGTTCTCCCGCGATTCATTCAAACAAAATCAAGGTGCGAAAATTCGAAGAGGTACCATCATGTGCCTTCTGATTCTTTTCGGTACAGGCATCATGGTTCTTGTTCGTAACGATAGCCTTGCAAGAAATGGATCGAACTGGCAGATTGAAATCCCCTACACCGGCAAAGTGAAAATTAATCCCGATAAAATTGGCGATGCGCTTGCTATGCTTCAAACTGCGGGTTACAAACCTGAAGAACAGTTATTGGTTTCTCGGGAAGCTTTTCGCGCAGCAAATTCAGCTATCGACCCGAACCTTTTTATTAAGATTGGTTTATTGACTGGCGATTCTAAATATAAAATAGATGACATAGTATCCAAAGATTTATTCCAAGAAGAATCTCGTGAATTAACTAAAAACGATCGTAAACCTGCTGAATCTGTTCCTTTAAAAGCTGCAGAAGGAACGGTGATTTATCATTCCTTTATTCTGCTCCCGGGCGTTCAGTTTTCAGGACCGATTCTTTTGATCATTCTTGCTTTATGGGTCTCGTGGAAAGTTGTCAATATTCCGGTTTTTGCCGATTTCTTGATCGCAACTGAAGCCGAGATGAATAAAGTTTCTTGGACAACTAAAAAGAAGTTGTTTCATGATACCATAGTGGTATTAACTACTTTGGTTTTGATGTCTGTCTTTTTGTTTGCAATGGATCAGTTTTGGAGAATTTTCCTGACAAAAGCGGGGGTGCTTCGTTTCGGTCAGGATAATGTTCAGAAAAATACAAGTGTTGACCTTAAAAAATGGTAAACAACTGTTTCGGAGTTCGAAATGGTATCGGATAATTTAGAACAACCTGTTGACCCTTCAGTCGATACTGAAAGTCATCCCGTTCAAAGTTCTACACCTGAAATTAGTGCAAAGCCTAGCTTGGGCAAAAGCTGGTATGTTGTCAAAGTTCAGAGTGGTAGAGAAGAATCCATCAAAGAGGCTCTCGAAAAAAGAGTCAAAATTGATGGTTTGGAGGAATTCTTTGGCCAAATTCATATTCCGATTGAAAAAGTAACGGAAATGCGCAGAGGCAAAAGAGTTTCCAGAGAAAGAAAACTTTTTCCAGGCTACCTCATGGTCGAAGTAGAATTTAACGACCCGATCTTGTACCTGTTCCGCGAAACCACTGGTGTGGGTGATTTTGTCGGTGGCACCGCCACTCACAAACTTCCCACTCCTATGAGCGAGCGGGAAATCGAACGAATGTTGCGCGTTAAAGGCGACAATGTTGCGCCCACTGTTGTTAGCAGGCCCGCATTTGATGCAGGCGATCGAATCAAGGTAAAGGATGGAACCTTTGCGGGCATGGATGGCGAAGTCAAAGAAATCATGGAAGCATTGGGCCGNGTAAAAGTGGAACTCACTATTTTTGGAAGGCCAGTTCCCGTTGAATTGGAATACTGGCAAGTTGAAATCGTTTAAATAAGGGTTTGAAATGGCAAAGCAAGTTACAGCACAGATTCGTTTACAATGTCCAGGTGGCCAAGCCACTCCTGCACCACCCGTTGGCCCAGCATTGGGGCAACATGGTGTGAATATCGGGGCATTTGTTTCCCAATTTAATGAACGAACAAAAGATAACAAAGGTATTATCGTACCTATTGTTATCACTGTTTATTCTGATCGTTCTTTTGAATTTATTGTTAAAAGCCCACCAGCTTCTATCCTTCTGAAAATCGCTGCGGGAATTCCACCTGAAAAGAAAAAAGGTGGCGATGTAATTCCTGGGGATGAAAAAACTAAGGGAAGTGGCAAATACAAGGGATTTAAAGTATCTCAAGCACAGGTTCGAGATATTGCACAAAAGAAGCTTGTAGACCTTAATGCCCGTGATTTAGACCATGCCGCTCGTATCATTGCTGGTACCGCTAGAAGCCTTGGTTTAACAGTCGAAGCCTAAGCGTAAATAAAAATCGTCAAGAAACGGCCAATATCTAGTGGCCGATCTTGCTATTTGTATCTACTATAAATATTCACGAATAATTTGGGAAATAGTCATGGCAAAATCAGAAAAAGAATCAAAAGTGTCAGAAGAAGCAACAACACCTGTTGCTACACCTAAGGCTGCACCTGCTGTAACTTCCGAATCCACTGGTAAAAGGAAGGGCAAGCAACCCGGTAGGCCGCCACATAAAGGCAAAAAACTTAAAGCACAAATTGCTTCAATTTATGCCAAGGTAACTAAAGAAGGCCAAGTATCTTTAGATAAAGCGATAACAATTTTAAAGCAGGTTAAACGCGCNAAATTTGATGAATCGATCGAAATTCATATGAGTTTGGGAATTGACTCCGCTCAAAGNGATCAAATGATNCGTGGNAGCGTAGCTCTTCCCCATGGCGTGGGTAAGAAAGTTCGCGTTCTGGTTTTCTGCCAAGGCGATAATACCATCAAAGCTAAAGCAGCAGGTGCGGATTTCGTTGGCGAAGGCGATCTAATTAAGAAAATTCAATCTGAAAACTGGTTGGATTTCGATGTTGTACTTGCAACCCAAGACATGATGGGGCAAGTAAGCCGCCTTGGTAAAGTGCTTGGGCCCCGTGGTTTAATGCCAACTCCAAAGGCAGGAACTGTTATTGGTTCAGGTCAAGATATTGCTGCAATCATCAAAGAATTTAAATCGGGTAAAGTTGAATACCGTTCAGATAAAGGTGGCAATGTGCATGCAGGCATTGGCAAAATCAGTTTCGATGCTGATAAAATTGCATCTAATGCTTTGGCTTTTGTTGAACAAGTTCGTGCATCAAAACCAACGGGTATTCGAGGCAACTATATTAAGTCGGTAACAATATCAGCAACGATGTGTCCTGGAATTCCAGTCACTCTTTAATTAAATCAAAAGGATAAGATTGAACCCTAGAGTTTGATCTATAGCAGGAATACAGAAAACATGAGCAAGCTTATAAAAGGTATGGAAATTGAAGCCCTTCGTAAGGACTTTAAAAATGTTAAAGATATGGTTTTCCTTGAGGTTCAAGGGATTACCGCTCAAAACAACACTGCCCTCCGTGCTACGCTTAGAAAAAAGAAGATCCACTTTAAAGTTGTTAAAAACACCTTGGCTCGCCTAGTTTTAACAGAGCAAGGTATTAATGTTGGTAAAGATTCCAAGTATTTTCATGGGCCTACTGTTTTGGTTTGGGGTGCTAATTCAATTGCAGAATTGTGCCGCACACTTGAAGCCGAATTAAAGAACCCAAAAACCTCTGCAGGTTANAAANCNACNGTTAAAATTAAAGGTGCGGTCGCTGATTCGCTTCCTGTTACCTTTGATGTTGCGATCAAAATGCCAACTCGCGAAGAAGCGATTGGAACAATTGCAGGCATGATTCTTGCACCTGGTGCAAGGCTTGTTAGCCAGATAACTTCAGTTGGCGGCATCATTGCCAGCCAAATCAAAACAATTTGCGAAAGAATTCCTGCGGAAACCACTGGGGTGTCTGCAGAGTCTACTGGGGGCACTGCAGAACCTGCTGCAAGCTAAAGGGGTCTTTTTAACCGTTATTACGCACCAATTGCTGCTAAGCTTCAAGCAGCGTTTTAAGAAAGGAAAGTTTTCATGTCCGATGCAACAACTTACGCTCCTGAGATTAAAGATCTTGGAGAAAAAATCGTTTCCCTTACCTTAGGCAAGGCAGTCGAATTGGCTGATTACCTTGAAAAGGTTCACAATATTAAACCCGCTGCTGGTGGTGCCGTTGTTATGGCCGCCGCTGGTGGTGCTGCTGCAGGCGCTGAAGCTGCCCCAGCTAAAACTGAGTTTACCGTGGTTTTGGACGGCATTATTGCTGCTGACAAGAAAATCAGCATCATCAAGGTTGTTCGCGAAATCACCGGTCTAGGCTTGAAAGAAGCCAAGGACTTGGTNGAAGGCGCTCCAAAGAATGTTAAAGAAAACATTGCTAAGGATGAAGCTGAAACCGTCAAGAAGAAGCTTGAAGATGCTGGCGCAAAAGTAAGCTTGAAGTAATCAAACTAATCTTGATTCCGGGTAGCTTCTTTAAGCAATTAAAGATGTTCTCCGGAATTGATTTGTTTTTTATTTTGAAAAGCTTAGTCTTTGTGGTTTAATACGAAAATGAATTCGTTGGTTTGATGTTTGCTCTGAATTAAGGAAATGGATTCCCTTTGTTTAGAATTGCTGCTGTTTGAAAGGGAAAGCTCACTTAAATATGTCAGCAAAAGGATATCTTATTATCGAGCTATTATTTGACTTTACTAAGGCACTTAGCCAGGTTCTTATACCTGGCTTTAGCTATTTTGGGAGATTTTATCTTATGCCAAAAAATCTTGGTAATGTCTATATCTCTTTAAACCATAATCTTACTAAGCGCTCAGATATTGTTTTAAAGTTGTTGAGTCCTCCGGCTTTTATTTTTAACTTTTGATGTTCCCGTTGGGCTGACTTGGGAACGTTTTTGGTTTGTCACCTCTTTCGTACCTGTCGGCATTATTGAACTTTGCTTGGAATCCACCAAGGGTAGGAGCTACTTGCCATGCCCATTACTTCTAAACGCACGATCACCCCAGAAGTTGTTAGAAACTTCGGTAGATTTGGCGATACTATTGATGTTCCTTCGTTAACCGACATCCAGACTAAATCTTACGATAGATTTATTCAATTGGATGTGCATCCTGAAAAACGCGATGCCTCCGGCTTAGAAGGCGTTCTTAAAGAAATATTCCCCATCGAAAGCTACGACAAGACGATTCGTCTTCAGTATCTTCGTTATGAATTGGGCAAACCTCGTTTTGGCCCTGATGAATGTAGACAGCTAAGGCTGACCTACGGCAGGCCATTTAAAGTTTGGCTCCGTCTTGAAAAAGAACAACCCGTTGAAGAAGAAGTTTTCCTCGGGGAAATGCCCATCATGATTGGTGGGGGCGAATTTATCATTAACGGTGCAGAACGAGTTGTTGTAAGTCAACTTCATCGATCTCCAGGCGTTGATTTCCAGAAGACTATCGATGGCGATAAGGAACTGCACAGCTGCAGAATTATTCCTGAACGCGGTAGTTGGATTGAAATCAATGTAACCAAAAAAGATGCGTTAAGCGTCCGAATTGATCAATCCGGCAAGTTTTCTGCAATGACTTTACTTCGTGCCATGGATCCTAATTATTCCACTGATGCGGATATCATCAAGGAATTTTACGAAACTGAAGTTGTAAAGATGACAGCGGCAGGAAAAGCCAAGTTAAAAGCAGCTCAGGTTGTTGGGGATGTCATCGACCCACAAACGGGTGAAATTTTCGCTGAGAGTGGCGAAATTCTCACCGAAGAAAAAGTTAATGCTATTTCTCTTACGAATGTAAAAGAAATTACCATTCTAAAAACTATTCCAGCTCCAGCCGTACAGAATGAGAATAGCCCGAAAAAACCTGATCAAAAGGCTTTAGACCCTATTATCATGGCATCGTTGAAAGATGATGCAACAAGCACCCACGAAGAAGCATTGCTGAAAATTTATCAGAGGCTTCGTCCAGGTAATCCTCCCCAGTTGCAAAAGGCTAAAGAACTTTTCAAAGAAAAGTTCCAAGATCCTAGCAGATACCGTCTGGGTAAAGTTGGTCGCTTCAGGCTTAACCGAAAGTTTGATCAGGAAATTCAAGAGTCCGAAATGACCCTGCGTTCCATCGACTTCCTTAATGCCATCAAATATGTTCTCAAATTGCGAGCCAAGGATGGTTACGCTGATGATATCGATCATCTTGGTAACAGGCGCGTTAGAACAATCGATGAACTTGCTGCTGATGAGTTGCGCAAGGGATTTCTTAAATTGAAGCGTACCGTTCAAGAACGCATGAGTATGCGCGAACAAACGGATATGACTCCAAGGCAATTGATCAATCCTAAGAGCATTTCCGCTGCCATCGAATACTTCTTTGGCCGGGGTGAACTTAGTCAAGTTGTGGATCAGACCAATCCATTATCGCAGTTGACGCATGAAAGGCGACTCTCTGCCCTTGGGCCTGGTGGTTTGAACAGAAAAAGGGCGGGCTTCGATGTGCGCGATGTGCATATCTCCCACTATGGTAGAATTTGCCCAATCGAAACTCCTGAAGGTACTAATATCGGCCTCATCTCCCACCTTAGCATTTATGCTGGCGTTGATGATTATGGCTTCCTTATTACTCCCTACAGGGCTATCAAAAAGCGCAAGTTGACCACCGAAGTTAAATGGTTACGAGCTGATGAAGAAGCTCTTGCTAACCTTGCCCCAGCGGACGCCCCATCCGATGGCCAGAAAATTACCGAAGAGCGCATCATTGCCCGCCATGAAGGTGACTTCAAACAGGTTGGTGCTGATGATATCGAATACATCGACATTAGCCCTAAGCAGATGGTTGGGGTTTCTGCAGGCCTTATCCCATTCTTGGAACATGACGATGCAAACCGTGCATTGATGGGTTCCAACATGCAAAGGCAAGCGGTTCCTCTGCTAATAACTGAGGCTCCTCTTGTTGCCACCGGTCTTGAAAAAGATGTTGCTTACAACAGCGGCATGGTTCTCAAATCCCCGCTCGATGGTTACATTACTTATGTCGATTCCGATCGCATTATTGTAGGCCATCATAAACTTCCTGATACTGGTGAAGGAAGCGTTCTTGATCGAGCACGCGCTCAATCTGGGTATCGCGAATTACTCCTTCGTAAGTTCGTAGGCCTTAACGAACATACCTGCCAGAACCACAGGCCTCTCATTAAATTTGGTCAAAAAGTTAAAAAGGGTACCGTGCTTGCTGATGGAGCTGCAACCAGTCATGGTGAACTAGCCCTAGGCAGAAATGTGCTTGTCGCATTTATGTCATGGGATGGTTATAACTTTGAAGATGCCATCATCATCAGTGAGAAATTAGTTCANAACGATACCTATACCAGCATTCACATTGAGCATTTCGAAATCGAAATCCGTGAAACCAAACTGGGTAANGAAGAGTTTACCCGCGATATCCCNAATGTTTCACCCAAGGCACTTGCAAACCTTGATGAGCATGGTGTGGTTCGTATTGGGACTTATGTTCAACCAGGCGACATTCTTGTAGGCAAGGTTTCACCCAAATCCAAGAGTGAACTTACCCCCGAAGAAAAACTGCTTTACGCAATCTTCGGCCGTGCTGGCGAAGATGTCAAGAATGACAGTCTCGAAGTTCCTTCAGGCATTGAAGGGATTGTTACTGAATCCAAGAGATTCTGTCGCAAATCCAGCATGACTGATGAGGAAAGAAAGAAACTTGATAAAGAATCCCGTGATGAAGAATCCCATTACAACAAGATGATCATCGAAGAATTCCGCTCGATGCTTACCGAGTTGGGTGGCGTTCTAGACAAAAACCTTGTCAAGGATTTTGCAGGCAAGTCTTCAACCGACAAAGATGAAAAAGCTTTGCTCGACCTTGCTCAGCACTTCACCATGGATCGGCTCGATATTCGCAGCCCAGAACGGAAAAAAGATTGTACCGAAGTTTATGGCAGACATCGCGAACGCTTAAATACCTTGTTTGACGAAAAAGACCGCAAGCTCAACATCCTTAAAATGGGTGATGAACTTCCTCCGGGCGTTCAACAAATGGTCAAAGTTTATGTTGCTGCAAAACGACAGATTTCTGTTGGTGACAAAATGGCTGGTCGCCATGGTAACAAGGGTGTTATCTCCAAGATTTTACCAGTCGAAGATATGCCTTATCTTGCTGATGGTACTCCTGTAGATATTCTTTTGAATCCTCTTGGTGTTCCTAGCCGTATGAATGTGGGCCAGATTCTTGAAACCCATCTNGGNTGGGCNGCTTCCAAGCTAGGATTCAAGGCNATCACCCCTGTATTCGATGGAGCAACAGAAGAAGAAATTCGTGATGTCTTGAAAGAATGTGGCTTACCTGTTTCGGGCAAAAGCTATTTGTTCGATGGTAGAACAGGTGAACGATTCGAACAGGCTGTCACCGTCGGTTATATTTACATGCTTAAATTGCATCACCTTGTTGATGATAAAGTGCATGCGCGAGCAACAGGACCCTACTCACTCATTACCCAACAACCCCTCGGTGGCAAAGCCCGCTTTGGTGGACAACGCTTTGGGGAAATGGAAGTATGGGCGCTTGAAGCTTACGGTGCTGCTTACATCCTTCAAGAACTTCTCACCGTCAAGAGTGACGATGTTGAAGGCAGAACAAAAATTTACGAATCCATGGTTAAAGGTGAAAACACCCTCGAAGCTGGCACACCTGCAAGCTTTGATGTTTTAACCAATGAAATTCGTGGGTTGGCGCTGAACATGCAACTAGAAAAGAAGCGATTATAGTTAATTTACACCCTGGCTTGGTTTGTTTACTTTGCCGGGGTTTGTGTTATTTATTGAGATTTTTCCTATAGGTCGGCCGGGGTTTTTACCGGATTCTTCACTGCGGAGGCGATGCTATCTATGAGCAATGCTAATAATGGTGATAGTTCTTATGATCGTATTAATGACTATGGTGCTGTTCGCATCAGTCTTGCTAGCCCACATGACATTCGTAATTGGTCATTTGGCGAAGTAAAGAAACCCGAAACCATCAATTATCGAACTTATCGACCTGAAAAAGATGGTCTCTTTTGCGAAAGAATTTTCGGACCTGAAAAAGATTGGGAATGCTCCTGCGGTAAATATCGCGGCATGAAATATAAAGGCATGATTTGTGACCGTTGTGGTGTTAAAGTCGCCCATAGTCGCGTTCGTAGAAAACGCATGGGCCACATCGAACTTGCAGCCCCTGTTGTTCATATTTGGTTCTTCAAGGCGATGCCCTCCCGCCTTGGTACCTTGCTTGATATGAAAACCACGAGCTTGGAAAAGATTATTTACTTCCAAGATTATTGCGTCACAGACCCTGCTGAAACTCCACTTAAGAAAAGCCAACTTCTCACCGAAGATGAATATCGTAAGTATCGTGAAAATTATGGCGATGGTTTCAAAGCTGAAATGGGCGCTGAAGCTATCCGAAAACTTCTTACCGGGCTGAACCTTGTCGATCTTTCCATCGACTTAAGAAAACGCCTTGATACCGAAGAAAAGAAAGACAAACCCAGTAAACAAAAACTCAAAGACCTTGTTAAAAGGCTTAAAGTTGTTGAAGCTATCCGCGATTCCGGATTGGGTGGCCCACAAAACAAACCCGAATGGATGGTCCTTGAGTGCGTGCCCGTGATTCCACCAGACCTTCGTCCTTTGGTTTTGCTAGACAGCGGTAACTTCGCAACTTCAGATCTTAATGATCTTTATCGCCGTATCATCAACCGTAATAATCGTCTTAAAAAATTGGTCGACCTCAATGCACCTGAAGTTATCATTCGTAATGAAAAACGCATGCTGCAGCAGTCGGTTGATTCCCTGTTTGATAACAGTCGTTGCAAGCGACCCGTACTCGGATCCAGCAACAGACCGTTGAAATCCCTTACCGACATGATCAAGGGCAAGCAAGGTCGATTCCGCGAAAACCTTTTGGGCAAGCGCGTCGATTACTCCGCCCGTTCGGTTATCGTTGTTGGCCCAGAACTCAAATTGCACCAGTGTGGTCTTCCCAAAAAGATTGCCTTGGAATTGTTCCAACCCTTCATTATTCGAAGGCTTAAAGAATTAGGCCACGCAGACACCATCAAGTCTGCCAAGAAAATGCTTGAAAGAAAAGACGACCATGTGTGGGATATTCTTGAAGAAGTCATCAAGAATCACCCTGTCCTTTTGAATCGTGCACCTACCCTGCATCGTATGGGNATCCAAGCTTTCGAACCTGTCCTTATTGAAGGTAATGCCATTCGCATTCATCCTTTGGTTTGCAAAGGTTTTAATGCCGACTTCGATGGCGATCAAATGGCAGTGCATCTNCCTCTTTCAATCGAAGCACAAGTTGAAGCAAGCGTGCTGATGATGTCTACCAATAACATTTTCAGCCCTGCAAATGGCCAGCCTATTATCAGTCCTTCCCANGATATTGTTATGGGTTGCTATTACTTGACTGCAACTCGCGGAGAAATGGGCGAAAGCGGAGAAGCAGGCGAAGGCAAGACTTTTGCCAGCGTCAAAGAAGTTTTCACCGCCTTTGATTTGCGCAAAATTGGCATTCATGCCCGGATTCATGTGCGACTCCCCATCCACAAAAAATTCATCTCCGAAATTCGTTTCGAAAAAGATAAAACCAAGGTTGAAGAACTTCCAAGAAAATCCAATGGCCTTGTTACAAGCACCGTTGGACGCGTTGTCTTNAACAACATCCTTGATGATCGCATGGCCTTTTACGANCTTGCCCTCTCTACCAAAAATCTTTCCCGCATTATTGCTGAGTGCTACCAAGCCCTTGGCAGACGCGCTACCATCGAACTTCTTGATCGTATGAAAGAAATCGGTTTCCGCGAGTCCACCAGATCAGGNCTTTCCTTTGCCACCGACGATCTGCGCACTCCTGATACCAAGCAAAAAATCCTTAACGAAGCCGAAAAGGATGTCGAGAAAATTCGNAAAAATTACGACAAAGGCAATATTACTGAACGCGAACGCTACAATAATGTCATCGATCTTTGGACCAATGCAAGTAAAGCCATCACCAAGCAGATGATGGAAGATCTTCGCAACGACACCCGNCCTGATGAGACTGGCAAAAAACGCCCTTATCTTAATCCTATTTTCTTGATGGCTCACTCCGGTGCACGCGGTGGTATCGAACAGATCCGCCAACTTGCTGGTATGCGCGGTCTAATGGCAAAACCTAACGGTACCATTATCGAGACGCCTATCAAGGCGAACTTCAAGGAAGGTCTTTCCGTTCTTGAATACTTCAGTTCAACTCACGGTGCTCGTAAAGGCTTGGCAGATACCGCACTCAAGACCGCAGATTCAGGTTACCTAACCAGAAAACTTGCTGATGTGGCCCAGAATGTGGTTATCACAATGCATGATTGTGCCACCTCCTCGGGTATTGATAAATCAGCTATTCTTAAGGGTGAAGAAACCGAACGCTCACTTGCTGAAACGATTCGTGGTAGGGTTAGCAGGGTAACCATTGTTAACCCTGTTACTGGTGAAACTATCGTTGAAGAAAACGATATGATTTCTACCGAAGCTGCTCAAAAACTTGAACTTTATGGCATCGATAAGATTACTGTTCGAAGCCCCATGACTTGTCTGGCACCTCTTGGTATCTGCAGACTTTGCTACGGCATGGATCTTTCAACTGGTTCGCTAGTTGAAGAAGGCATGGCTGTAGGTATTATTGCTGCTCAATCAATTGGGGAACCCGGAACTCAGCTTACCATGCGTACTTTCCACATTGGTGGCGTGGTGAAACGCGAAGTTGGTGAGAGCGAACACAAGGCTAAAAAGGCCGGTATCGTCAGCTACGAACGCCTCGACATCGTTATCAACGACAAGAAGGAAAAGATTGCTCTTACCCGTAATGGTGAAATTAAAATTCTTGGACCCAAAGATAAAGTCCTTGAAACCTATGCTGTTCCTAACGGATCGATTCTCTTTGTTGAAAAAGGACAGACTGTTGCTCCCGGTCAAATGCTTTGCAAATGGGATCCACATATTATTCCAATTATTGCTGACCGTGGCGGAAAGATTTCTTTCGACGATATCGTCGAAGGCGAGACTTTCAAAAAGGAAGGTGATGAAGTCACCGGTGCAGAGCGCTATGTAATTATGGAACATAAGGGTGAACTTCATCCACAAGTGTTCATTAATGATGAGCGTGGCCAAAAACTCATGTTCTATTACATGCCTGAAAAAGCCGTCCTCGAAGTTCGTGAAGGCCAAATGATTTCTGCGGGCGCCCTTATTGCTAAAACTCCCCGCGAAGTTTCTGGTACACAGGATATTACTGGTGGTCTTCCCCGCGTTACAGAAATCTTTGAAGCTAGACGCCCTCGCGATCCTGCAGTTATGGCGGAAGTGGCTGGGGTCATCGAAATTGGCGATAAGCGTCGTGGCAAACGAACTATCTGGGTTATTCCAGTTGATGATCACGGCAAGCCTTCCGGTACTAAGATCGAACATCTTGTTCCTCCAGGCAAACATCTTCGAGTTCATGCTGGCGATAGGGTTCGTGAAGGCGATGCCTTGGTTCAAGGCCCTCTTGCTCCTCATGATATTCTTCGCATCAGCGGTACCGAAGCTGCTCAAGCTTACTTGGTTCGTGAAATTCAAGCTGTTTATCGAACGCAGCGTGTTGATATCGATGATAAACATATTGAAATCATCGTTTCGCAAATGCTTCGCAAAGTCAAAGTTGAAAAAATGGGCGATACCGGATTACTACCCGGCTCAGTCATCGATCGTTTTGCTTTCCAGCATGTCAACCAACGACTTCGTGAATGTGTTAAGATCAAAAAAGTTGGCGACTCCAAGTTTGAAGAAGGCAAGATCATTGCCAAGGATGTCTTTGAAGAAGAACGAGCACTGCTCGAAGCTGATGACAAAGTGCTTCCTACCTTCACCAAACCCGAACCCGCTACTTGTAGCACACAGCTCCTTGGTATTACCAAGGCCTCGGTTCAGTCTGATAGCTTTATCTCGGCTGCGTCCTTCCAAGAAACCACCAAGGTTCTTACTGAAGCAGCTTTAGCAGGTAAGGTTGATTATCTGGTTGGGCTTAAAGAAAATGTTATTCTTGGTCACTTAGTTCCTGCTGGAACTGGTTTTAGTGATCATCAGAATTCCGAAGTTAAGGTTAATTCTCCTTATGTTGATGAAAGCTCAGGAAACATCCTAGGCAAATCAGACGACAAAGAAGCACTCTTAACCAACTAGTATGTATAGACTTAGGTGTTTTTGAATTAGTTTTCGAAAACACCTGATTGAAGCAGTTACTTGACCTTGTGTAGATATGTTCCTAATTTAAATGTTTACAGTTATTGCGCCCTTTGTGGTTCTTTATCTGTGTAACAGAAACTCTTGTTGTGGTTTGACACTATGCCAACGATTAATCAATTAGTTCGAAAGCCCAGAGTTCAACAATATAGCAAACCCAAGCATCCTGCGATGCAAGGGTGCCCTCATAAAAAGGGTGTTTGCTTGCAAGTTAAAACTATGACCCCTAAGAAGCCTAACTCTGCGCTTCGTAAGGTCGCCCGTATTCGTCTCTCTAACCAGATCGAAATTACGGCTTACATCCCTGGCGAAGGTCACAACCTTCAGGAACATTCAATTGTTCTGGTGCGTGGCGGTCGTGTACGCGATTTGCCCGGGGTTCGATACCATATTGTTCGTGGTGTACTCGATTCACAAGGTGTATCTGATCGTAAGCAAGCTCGTTCCAAGTACGGCACGAAGCGAGAATCAAAGTAATCATTCCTCAGGATCCAAGCACAAAGGTAAGAAGAATATCATGGGAAAAAGGACTGCTAGCGCTGAAACGCTTAAACCCGATCCAGTTTACAATTCCAAGCTGGTTAGCAAATTTATTAATTGCGTCATGACTTCTGGCAAGAAGCAGACCGCTTGTCGCATCTTCTATGATGCGATGGCACAAATCAAAAAGCGTATCCCCGACATGGATCCGCTCGAAGTTTTCACCCAAGCTGTTGAGCATGTAAAGCCAACGGTTGAAGTCCGTAGCAAACGAGTTGGTGGCGCAACTTATCAGGTCCCTATGCAAGTTAATCGTTCCAGGCAGCAGAGCCTTTCGATTCGCTGGATCGTTGGCGCTGCTCGTGATAAAGTTGGTCGTCCCATGTACCTTCGCTTGGCTGATGAACTCATTGCTGGTTTTCGTCGTGAAGGTGAAGCCATGTCCAAACGCGAAAACACCATCAAGATGGCAGATGCTAACAAGGCGTTTGCGCATTTTGCCTGGTAAGTTTTTCACCCTCTTAAATCACCGGGCCTTCTGGATTTTACTCCAGCGGGCCTTTTTTATTTAATCCCTTCTTCTTTCTTGAGTTGTCCAATGGCCAATGAAAAACTCGACCTCTCCAACTTTCGTAACATTGGTATCATTGCTCACATCGATGCAGGCAAAACAACAACCACTGAACATGTTCTTTATTATGCAGGCGTTGTTCATAGGTTAGGGGCTGTTGATTCTGGCAATACGACCACCGATTACGATGAAGAAGAACAAGAACGCGGTATTACCATTTACAGCGCTTGCATCCCTTTCCAATGGCGCGAAACAAGAATCAACCTTATCGACACCCCAGGCCATGTCGATTTTACTGCTGAAGTCGAGCGCAGCCTTCGAGTCCTTGACGGATGCGTTGTCGTCTTTGATGCCCAAAAAGGCGTGGAAGCTCAATCCGAAACCGTCTGGAGGCAAGCTGATAAATACGAAGTCCCTCGATTGGTTTTTGTCAACAAAATGGATGTGGTTGGCGCTAACTTCGAAAACGCTATTTCAGAAATCACTTCTCGCCTCGAAGCAAAACCCGTCCCTATCATCATCCCGATGGGCAGTGGTTCTATTAAAGATAGTGATAATCCTTTTCATGGAATCATCGACCTTGTCGAAATGAAAGCTCTCGAATTCGATCCAGCCAACCAAGGAAAAACAATCAGGATATTTGATATCCCTGAAAAGTATCAAGACTATGCCAACACTTGGCGCGAAAACCTCATCGACAAAATCAGTGCGATAGATTCGAAAGATCGAATCGCTACTTTTTATCTAGAAGGCATGGAAATACCGACGAACCTTATTCGTGAAGTATTGCGCGAGGGCACTCTTAAAAGAGTCATTCAGCCCGTTCTCTGCGGCAGCGGTCGCGAACACATTGGGATTCAAACTTTACTTGATGGGGTAAGTTGGTACCTCCCAAGTCCGCTAGACAAGCCTCCTGTCAAAGGGATCAATCCTAAAAAGAAAGATAAAGAAGAAAGCCGAAACTCTGATACTAAAGATCCTTTTTGTGGCCTTGTATTTAAAATCACCTCTGATGCACATGGGGAACTCTTTTTTGTGCGCATCTATTCAGGCGTTTTAAAAGTGGGCAGTAGAGTTCTTAACACCGGGCGCGATGTCAAAGAGTTTGTGGGAAAAATCTATCACACCGCAGCAGACCCAGCCAGCAGAACAGAATTAACCGAAGCTTTCGCTGGAGACATCGTTGCGGTGGTTGGCATGAAAGAGGCAATTACCGGAGACACTATTTGCGACCCTATTAATCCGATTTTGTTGGAGAAAATCAAATTTGCGGAAGCGGTTGTGAGCCGTTCGATTGAACCAGAATCTTCCGCGGACAAACAAAAGTTGATAGACACCTTAAATATTTTGCGAAAAGAAGATCCTACTTTTTCGGTTAAAATCGATCCCGAAACAGGGCAAACACTGATGAGCGGTATGGGAATGCTGCATTTAGAAATCAAGCAGCATAGGATGGAGCGGGATTTCCGGCTTAAAGTTCGCGCAGGAAAACCCAGGGTCAGCTATCGTGAAACCCTTAAAAAAGCCTTGCGTGTTGAAGGAGAATGTATTAGGCAATCGGGGTCCGCTGGCCTTTTTGCCAAGCTCGTAGTTGAATTTTCTCCTTATCCACCAAATTCTGACAAAAGCGAAGATAACATCAAAGTTTCACACAAACTTAAACCAGATGATTTGACTCAAATCCTGTTAAATGCTGCTGAACAAGGCATTAAACTTGCTCTCCAATCAGGGGAACTTGGTTACCCGGTGATGAATGTACAAGCAATTATTACCGCTGCAAAAATGGATGAGCAGTTATCTACGGAGGTAGCTTTTCAGTCTGCTGGGGCTGATGCGGTTCAAAAAGCCTTAAAAGACAACATGATTTTATTAGAACCGGTCATGAAACTTGAAGTAACCCTACCAGAAGAGTATTTAGGGCCCATTACCGCTGATTTGAACGCTAGGCGGGCAGAAATACGCGAATTGCATATTCGTGGCAAAATGAGGGTTGTTGAAGCAATAGTACCCATGGCAAAACTATTTGATTATGCTGATAAGGTGCGAAGTTTAAGCCAAGGCCGCGCTTCTTCCACTATGGAACCTTACTCTTACTCCCCTGCCCCGAATGAAGTCCTAAAAAATATGCTGAATCCGTTTGCTTTTTAACCTTTAAATAGCCTAGTCTTTTTGCCTAATTAGGGTTTTTCTTTTGTTTGTTGTTGAAAAGAACTGATTATTCCTTATTTTATGTGTTTGGATGCTTTGCACTTATATTTTTGGGAATCTTGACAGTCGGTTCCTAAGTGCATATTCTTACTGTTTCCCTTTATATCGGGAATAATGAAGTAATCGTGAGGAGCGGAACGGTGGCTAGCAGTAAAGAAAAAATCAGAATTCGGATGGAAGCATATGACCACGAAGTTTTGGACAGAACTGCCCAAGAAATCGTCTTAATTGCAGAACAATCCGGCGCTATCGTTAATGGCCCTATACCACTGCCTACACGCGTGGAACGATACACAGTGTTGCGGAGTCCGCACATTGACCGGAAATCAAGAGAACAGTTTGAAATAAGAACTCACAAACGATTGATTGAGATTCTTCAACCTCAAGGTAAAACCATCGAAGCCCTTAATAAAGGCCTCAGTTTACCACCAGGTGTAGATATCAAAATTCGCGTGATGGCAGGCGCCACAAAATAACTTTGGTGATTACTTCCTTCCGGATTAAAGGCATTGAGCCTCTGGAATGATTAATCCTCAAGATTATTATTGATTTGTTGTGATAATTTAAGTTTCTGGCAGCCGATTCGTGCCGAAAACAGTAGTATTTGTAATAATGATTGATCTTTAAGTATTGATTGATCAGGGCGATAAAACAGGCGGGATGGATATGTTAACAGTAAATGTCTTTAATAAACAAGGCGAGCAAGTTGGTAGCGAAAGCATCAACCCTGCTGATTTTGGTGGCGAAGTTAAAAAACAACTTCTACACGATGTCGTGATTATGCATCTTGCCAACCAACGCGCTGGTACCCATAGCACCCTCCGTAGGGGCGAAGTTGCAGGCAGCACCAAAAAGCTGTTTCGCCAAAAGGGAACTGGTAATGCGCGAGTTGGTAACAAACGAACCAACAAACGCCGTGGTGGGGGTACCGCTAAGGGCCCTAAGCCACGAGATTACGAATATCATCTTCCTAAAAAAGCAGTTCGGGCAGCCACAAGAATGGCGCTCTTGAGTAAGTTTCAAGATAACGAAGCTTTGATTATTGATGATTTGACACTCGCAGAAATCAAGACCAAAGGAATTTTAACAATTCTTAAGGCTTTAAAACTTGATGAAACAACCTGCCTGCTTGGTATTTCAGGTGTTAACAAGAAACTCTACCTCTCTGCAAGAAATTTGCATGGAGTTAAAGTTCTTCCCGCATCAGAATTGAATGCCTATATAGTTTTAAGACAAAAGCGTTTGGTTCTCACCAAGGAAGCCTTGGAAGAACTTAAAAACAAAAAAGCTAACTAGTTTATCGATTGTGATATTAGGATAAATAGCGATGAATACTTCAATGCATAGTAGAAGAACGAAATCTGGTGGCCCAAAGCTTGATGCTCACCAAATTGTTATTCGACCTTTAATTACTGAAAAAGGTACACATCAGTCTACCCATAAGGCTGCTTACCCTTTCGAAGTTAATCCTTGGTCGACCAAAGATGAAATCAAAGGCGCAATTGAAGAACTTTTCAATGTAAAAGTCGCCAGGGTTAGAACTGCTAATCGCTTGGGTAAAAACAAGCGCTTTAAAAATAGAATCGGGAAACTTTCTAACTGGAAAAAGGCTATTGTTACCCTTAAACCAGATAGTCCCAAGATCGAATTATTCTAAATACTGTTCGTTATAGATTTTAGTTGAGGTGAGACATGGCAATTAGACAATACAAACCGGTTACTCCCGGCCGTAGACAAGGCAGTGTCAGCGACTTCGCTGAAATTACTGACCGGAAACGAAAGCCTGAGAAAAGCCTACTGCTTCCCAAGAAAAAAACAGGGGGCCGTAATAACCAAGGGGTTACCTGCACGAGGTTTCGTGGGGGTGGTCATAAACAAAAATATCGAATTATCGATTTCAAACGAAATCACGATGGTATTGTTGCTACCGTAATTTCAATTGAATACGATCCAAACAGAAGCTCCCGCATCGCCTTGCTTGAATACCAAGATGGCGAAAAGACATATATCCTTGCACCTGAAGGTTTGGCTGCAGGCGATAAGGTAATGAGCGGTGAAGATGTTGAACCGAAAATTGGCAATTGTATGCCGCTAAAGAAAATTCCTTTAGGCTTAATTGTTCATAATGTTGAACTTCAACCAGGGCATGGTGGTCAGGTTTGCAGAAGTGCAGGCACCAAAGCTACCCTTACTGCTCGCGAAGGTAAATGGGCTCAAATTACTTTGCCTTCAGGCGAAGTACGAAGAGTGAGCAATGAATGCAGAGCAACCATTGGCATGATTGGAAATACCGATCATATGAATGTAAGCTTGGGAAAAGCTGGACGCTCTAGATGGATGGGTCGTAGACCTCATAACCGCGGTACTTCGATGAATCCTGTGGATCATCCAATGGGTGGTGGTGAAGGTAGAACTGGTGGTGGTAGAAATCCTTGCGGACCTACAGGTGTACTTGCCAAGGGTGGTAAAACTAGGCAGAAACGAAAACCATCGAATTCTTCCATTGTTAGAAGAAGAAGACCTGGCCCGCGTAATGCAGGATCATAATTATAACTGGTCAGAGTCGAAAGTTACACTACACTATGTAGATACGGTTTTTTTGGAGCTAATTCGAGCATGAGTCGATCGTTAAAAAAAGGACCACATGTCGATGAAAAACTTTTTACGAAAGTAGAAAAGTCGATCAAAACTAACAATCGTGAACCTATTAAAACATGGTCTCGAGATTGCACTATTATTCCTGAATTTGTTGGGGCCACTTTTCTTGTTCACAATGGAAAGTTATTCCTCAAAGTTTATGTAACTGAAGATATGGTTGGCCATAAACTTGGTGAGTTTTCACCAACAAGAACTTTTAGAGGCCATAGTGGCGGTAAAGCCAAAGCTTAGTCGTTTAACATACCCCGGGGTGGAGCAGAGGTAGCTCGCCAGGCTCATAACCTGGAGGTCATAGGTTCAAATCCTGTCCCCGGAATTATTGATAGTGTTCTAGTAAGTTTTAGAGGTGGGTTATGCAGTATAACGCTATACACAGATATGCAGATATGTCGCCTAGAAAAATTAGGCCCTTTGCTACTTTAATTCGAGGCAGAACTGCTGAAGAAGCCCTCGAGCTTTTACGGTTTGTGCATAACCGAAGCGCTAGATTACTTGAACAAGTAGTTAAAAGTGCTTTGGGTAATGCAGAATTCCGTGGCGCCCGTGATATCGAAGAACTCATTGTGAGTGAATCTCGTGTAGATGGTGGCCCGATCATGAAGCGTATTATGCCTCGTGCTCGTGGAACTGCTTATCCTATCAAGAGAAGAATTGCACATATTCATGTTACGCTGTCCGATGGTCAACCGGAAGCTGCTGAATAATTTTTGTTACCTGTATATTTCATTGCGACTGAGATTATTAGTCTTAAGGATTAGTTAAAATGGGACAAAAAGTACGACCAACAGGTTTTAGAACAGGCATCTTCCTTCCTTGGCAGAGCACTTGGTTTGCTGGGAAAAAAGATTTCGCTGAACTGCTGTTTGAAGATTTGAAAATCAGGAGGTTTATCCTTGGCCGTTACAAAGCCTCGGGTATCTCCAAAATTCGTATCGAACGAACAAGAGAAAAAGTCGTTGTTAATATTCTTACTGCTAAAGTTGGTGTGATTATTGGTAAAAAAGGTCAGGAAGTCGAAAAACTTACCAAAGACCTCGAAACCCTTTGTCACCGCCATATTGAAGTTAAAACGATTGAAATAGCAAGACCCGAAGTGGATGCCCAACTTGTTTCTCAAGAAATTGCAGAACAATTGGCAAAGCGTGCAAGTTTTAGAAGAGTAACCAAGCGTGCCCTGGAAACAACAATGGAGGCTGGTGCCAAAGGCATCAAAGTCCAGCTTTCAGGTCGTCTTGGTGGTGCTGAAATGGCAAGGACTGAAGGTGCGATGGCAGGTAGCGTCCCACTTTCAACTTTGCGTGCAAAAGTTGAGTTCGGCTTCACCGAGGCCGTAACTGGACAAGGTAATATAGGCGTTAAAGTTTGGATTAATAACGGTGATTTCCTGACTGAGGAGACTATCGATGGCCCTGATGCCAAAGCGGGTAAAGTTTCGAAAAAGCCAACGCGGCAAAATAAAAGGTAACGCCCATAGGGGCAATACCGTAAGCTATGGTGACTACGGCTTACAGTCGCTGGATTCTGGGTGGTTATCTGCACAAGCTATAGAAGCAGGCCGTATTACGGCTTCGCATGCTATAAGTGGTGAAGGTAAATTATTTATTCGGGTTTTCCCAAATAAATCCATTACCTCTATTCCTGCTGAAACCCGTATGGGTAAAGGCAAGGGTGAGCCAGAATACTGGGCTGCTGTCGTAAAATCAGGCATGATTTTATATGAGATTGGTGGTTTGCCTGAATCCATCGCAAAGGTTGCACTAAGCAAAGTTGCTTATAAAATGCCTTTCCGTTGCAGGCTTGTTACTAGAAGGCCAAGTATTGGATAATTATCAGGTTATTCCTGATAGGTGAGGTAAATTATTATGAAATCTGTAGATTACAAAGGGATGAGCGATGAGCAGCTTGAGCTGTCTTTGAAGGATTTGGTTAAAAACCTTTTCCATCTTAGATTTCAGTCTGCAACTGATCGCCTTGAAACTCCTAGTGAGATTCGTAAGGCAAAGAAAGAAATCGCAAGGGTTAAAACTTTTCAACGAGAGCGTGCCATTCTTAAAGAACGCGCTTTAAGTTCAGGGAGTAAGTAGCAAATGTTGGAGGCGCAAAACACTCGTGGTCGAAGGCGTGTTATGGTTGGTGTAGTNACCAGCGATAAGCGTAGTAAAACCCGCACTGTGGTAATTCCCCGCTTGGTAAAACATCCTAAGTATGGCAAATACATCCGTAGAAGTACGACCTGCCATGTTCATGATGAAAACAATGAATCTCACATTGGTGATACCGTTGAGATTGTAGAATCAAGGCCATTTTCCAAGACTAAGTTTTGGCGCTTGTCAAGTATTGTTAAAAAGGGTCAATCAGCATCTCCTAGTGTTAAGGAAATTGCTCAACCGGTTTAAATTAAAAATAATAGTTTTATCTATTATTTAACTCAGAAAATATTGGGTTCCTTATGATTCAGATGTACAGTTACTTAGATGTTGCAGATAATACAGGTGCAAAAGAATGCATGTGCATTAAGGTGCTAGGTGGCACCAAAAGAAAAGCTGCTGGTTTGGGTGATGTGATTGTGTGCAGCGTTAAAAAAGCCATGCCCGGTGGTGAAGTAAAACCTGGTGAAGTGGTTAAAGCNGTGATTGTGCGAGTGAAAAANACAACCCGCAGACCCGATGGCAGTTATGTCCGTTTCGACAGAAACGCCTTGGTTTTGGTGGATGCCGAATTGAATCCCCGTGGTACTCGTATTTTCGGTGCTGTTGCTCGTGAATTAAGAGATTGTGGTTTTGCCAAAATTGTTAGCCTTGCTTCCGAAGTTGTTTAACTTCCTCCCTTAAGATTTGCTGAAGAAGAAGAGATTAAGCCATGCATGTAAAAAAAGATGATCTTGTTGAAGTTATTTCAGGCGATGATGCCGCCAAGGGTCGAGCCCAAAAAGTTCTTCGTGTAATTACATCCAAGAACCGGGTTGTGATCGAAGGTGTGAACCGTGTGTACAAGCATGTGAAGCCTAACAAGTTAAATCCCCAGGGTGGTCGGCTATCAGTAGAAGCTCCGATCGATGTTTCGAATGTTTTACTTTTTTGCCCAAACTGCAAAAAAGGTATTCGATATACTCGTAAGATAGCTGCAGATGGTAGAAAATTCCGCGAATGTAAGAAGTGTAAATCCGATTTAGGTACGATTTCCAAGGCCAAGTAGAGTTATTTAGTTTTTGATTGGCAATTTTATAATATGTTTTTGGGCTAAAGCCCGGTGAGTGAAATATGGCAAGGTTATTAGAACGATATCATAAAGAAATAGTTCCCCTGATTTCCCAGAAACTTGGGAGGACTAATGTTTTTAGCCTACCAAGGTTATCTAAAATCGTTATTAATATGGGTGTGGGTAAAGCGTTGCAGGATAAATCCAGAATGGAACAATCTGCTGACCAACTTGCTCATATTGCAGGCCAGCGCCCTCAGATCACCAAGGCAAAATTAGCGGTAAGCGGTTTTCGCCTTCGTGAAGGTAATGCCATCGGTTGCAGAGTGACTCTGCGAGGCAAAAGAATGTACGAATTTCTTGACCGCTTGGTGAGCATGGCTCTTCCTCGTATTCGCGATTTTCGTGGTTTGAACCCGAAGAGTTTCGATGGCCAGGGTAATTACAGCATGGGTATTGCTGAACAAGGTGTTTTTCCAGAACTTGATCCAGACAAATTAAATTTTGTTCAGGGTATGGATATCACTTTTGTTACCAATACTAAAAGTGATGAAGAGGCGCGTGACCTACTTCGTGCTTTTGGTATGCCCTTCAAGGAATAATTACGGGAAAAAGTAAAAATGGCAACGGACGCAAAATTAGCTCGGTTTCGCAGAGATATGGCGAGACTAGACAAAAACAAGAAAGACCCTAAAAATCATCCCATGCTTCCTAGGGATAAGATTCGGGTAAGGCTTCGTTGTAAGATTTGTGGTCGACCCAAAGCGGTTTATCGTAAATTTGGTATTTGCAGAATTTGCTTTAGAAATCTTGCAAGTGATGGTTTGATTCCTGGTGTAACCAAGGCTAGCTGGTAAGGTACTCCTAAAATGATGACAGATCCGATTTCAGATATGCTCACTCGTATTCGTAATGCCAATCGCATTGAGCGTCCTCTTGTGGATATGGATTCCACTAATTTTAAAGTCAATGTTGCTAAGGTTCTCAAGGATGAAGGTTTTATTATTGATTATCAGGTGGGCACTATGCAAAAAGATGCTCATGGTGCAAAGGTTTTGCATCCTGAAACTGATCTCAATAAATCTCACCTCATTCTTCGGGTATTTCTTAAATATGGCCCTGAAGGCGAAAAAGTCATCAGGCATATTGAACGCAGTAGTAAACCTGGCAGAAGATTCTATTGCAGAAGCAACCAGTTGAGGCCTGTCCTTGATGGATTGGGCATCAGCGTGCTGTCAACCAGCCAAGGCGTTATGAGTGATCGTGTTGCACGCGTCAAGAAATTGGGCGGCGAAATGATTTGTAAGGTTTGGTAAACTAAGGGATCTTCCCATGTCGAAAATTGGTAAAAAATTAATTGTTGTCCCAGCCACTATCAAGGTAAAAATTGATGGTTCCAAGGTTTTCTTGGAGGGGCCTAAAGGTAAGCTTGATTTGATTCCTCATCAGAATATCAAAGTAAGCTACGATGATGCTGCTAAAACCATTCATGTTGAACGCATTAATGATGAGCGTCTTAGTAAGTCTGTTCACGGTCTTACTCGCACTCTTATTGCCAACATGGTTGAAGGTGTTCTTAAGGGCTTTGAAAAAAGACTTAGAATTGAAGGTATTGGTTATCAAGCAAAAATGGATAAGAAAGCTGTAGAGCTTACTGTCGGTTTTGCCAATAAAATCAAAGTTCAACCTCCTGAAGGTGTGACTGTTGAAGTTCCGGAACCAACGGTGGTTCTTGTGAAAGGTGCGGACAAACAGATGGTTGGTCAGTTTGCTGCCGATGTCCGGGCAGTTCGTCCGCCTGAACCCTACAAGGGTAAGGGTATTCGTTACGATTATGAAATTGTACGCCGCAAAGAAGGTAAAGCCTTCGGTAGCGGTGGTTAAGGTTGGAAGATAAAAAATGAGCGAACAAAAGTTAAAAGAAATCCGTAGAATCCGCAGACAAAATCATGTTCGAAGAACAGTGATTGGGTCTGTTATCAGGCCAAGGCTTACTGTGTTTCGAAGTTCGAAGCATATCTATGCACAGCTTATTGATGACTCCAATGGTTGTACTCTTGCTTCTGCAAGTAGCAACAGTCCCGAAATTAAAAAATCATTATCCTATGGTGGTAATGTTCTTGCTGCCAAGGCTGTAGGCAAACAAATTGCTGAAGCTGCGAAAGCTAAGGGTATTTTGAAGGTGGCATTTGATCGAGGATATTATCGATATCATGGCAGGATTAAAGCTCTTGCTGATGCTGCTCGTGAAGGTGGTTTGCTGTTTTAATTTTCCTCCAGGTAGTTTTCCCATAACAGGTATTCAGAGATCATGGCAAAAGATCGGGAACCAAAACAAGAAGAACTTCAAGATCGCGTGATTAAAATCCGTAGATCTGCAACTGTGGTCAAAGGTGGCCGTCGTTTTAGCTTCAACGCTTTAGTCGTTGTAGGCGATACCCGCGGCAGAGTTGCTGTGGGATACGGCAAAGCAAAGGAAGTTCCTCCTGCTGTTGAAAAAGCAACAAAAGATGCCCAAGGGGCAATCAAAAGATCAAGGAGAGTATCGCTGCGTGGCGACACTATTCCGCATCGAGTGATTGGCCGTTTCGGGGCCAGTCGGGTTATTATGGTTCCTGCGGGACCTGGCACAGGTGTAAAAGCTGGTGCTGGCGTTCGCGATGTACTTGAAGTATGTGGTGTTAAAAACATCTTGACGAAAGTGCATGGCAGTACAAACCCAATCAATTTAGTTAAAGCAACAATAGATGGCTTGCAACAACTTCGATCTCGTTCAGAAGTTGCAATGCTTCGTGGAGTTACACTCTAATGGATTTGACACAAGTACACAAAGGCGTGAATAAGCTTAAAACCAAAAAGCGCGTAGGTCGTGGTGTAGGTAGCGGTCATGGTAAAACTGCATCCCGTGGTCATAAAGGCCAGTGGGCAAGTGCAGGTTCTGACAAGCCAATCGCAGTGTTCGAAGGCGGACAGATGCAGTTGTTTCGAAGAATTCCAAAGCGCGGTTTCAGCCACGGTATGTGGGATAAGAAATTTCATGTTGTTAACTTAGGTGCAATTGATGCACATTTTAACGATGGTGATCTAGTTGACGCTGATACATTAAAGAAAAAAGGTTTGGCAAACGGTCCTTCGGATGGTATTCGTATTCTTGCAAAAGGTGATCTTTCCAAGAAACTTACTGTTCGCGCAAACCATGTTTCCAAAGCAGCACTTGAAAAAATTGTCGCAAAAGGCGGAGTTGTGGAAATTATTCCACCTCCAGCAAAACCGGTCAGAAACAAAATGGGAACCAAGAACAATGTGGGAACCAAGTCTTAGTATTAAGATTTTGCTTTCCTGAGAATTTTTGTTGTTTCTTTCAAGCGGTTTAAGATTACCATTCTGGGATTAGATTTAGGGTAATCCGGATTGTTCTCAATTGGCAATCTGCGGTATACCCAACTGCAGGAGCCATAGTATGGGCAAGTTAAGTGCAATTTTAGCTATTCCGGAACTTCGGAATAAAATTCTTATTACTCTTTTGTTTCTTGCCGTCTACAGGGTGGGTTACTCCATCCCTCTTCCTTTCGTTGATCAAAGTTTGATGAACCGCAATGTGGGTCAGGGTGGCCCTTTGGGTGATATCCTTGGATATGTCTCGTTATTTAGCGGTGGCGATTTAAGTAATGCAACTCTTTTCGGTTTGGGCATTATGCCCTACATTTCCGCATCAATCATTTTCCAACTTTTAGGTGCTGTTTATCCTCCCTTGGAGAAACTCCAAAAAGAGGGTGAATCTGGCCGCAAGAAAATTAATAACTACACTCGCTGGGCTACTGTTGTCATCTGTTTCTTCCAAGCCTTTATGTATGTTCAATTTATCATGCAACCCTCTTCCAGAGGTGGGCAGGGGTTCGCTTTGACTCAGCCCATTGATTATAATGTCGGTTATTATTGGATCACCATGGTTCTTATGATGACCACGGGAACTATGTTCCTCATGTGGATGGGCGAGCAAATTGATGAATACGGCATTGGTAACGGTATTAGTTTAATCATCATGGCGGGTATCGTTGCTAGAATACCTGCTGCTACTGCTTCCTTACTTTTCGAAAACGGCAAGTTCAAAGAATCGATTTTTACTCTTGGTGGCGGGTCAAGCCAAGATATTAGTTTTGAAAAACTGGTTGTTTTAATGCTTCTTTTCGTTATGGTAGTGGTTGCAGTAATTGCAATTACCAAAGCGCAAAGGAGAATACCAACGCAATCTGCGAAACATGTACGGGGTCGAAAAGTATTCGGCGGCACCAGGCAGTTTCTACCTTTAAAAGTGAATCAGGCTGGGGTTATGCCTGTGATTTTCGCAAGTAGTTTGCTTATTCTGCCTTATTTTATATTCAACTTTATTTCGAGTGCAACGGAATGGAGCTGGGCCCTTGCGTTGAAAGATGTTTTTGAAAGACAAGGTTGGGCGTATACTGTACTTTTTGTTGTAATGATTTACATTTTCTGTTATTTCTGGACTGCAATTATCTTTAATCCAAAAGATGTTGCAAACAATTTGAAAGACTTCGGTAGTTTTATTCCAGGCTACAGGCCAGGTAAAAGAACTTCAGAATATCTCGAAAAAGTAATGATGCGAATTACTTATGTTGGTGCTGCTTTTCTTGCTATTATTGCCGTTATTCCTACGTTGATAACAAGCACGATGGATGTCAGGCAGGAAGTTGCTAGTTTTTATGGTGGCACTGGCCTTCTTATTGTGGTCAGCGTTGCATTGGATTTAGTTCAAAAAATAAATAGTCATCTTGTAATGCGAAACTACCCTGGCCTAACAGAAGATTAATGTTTTTGTAAGAGAATATTCCTTCCTTCCTTTTTGTTTACTCCGCTGATTTGTTTTGGTTTTGAAGACATGATTTAGGTACTTGTTTTTATTCCAAAATCCTGCATTGAAACGGTTGTTCCATGCGCATAATTTTAGTAGGCCCTCCTGGATGTGGTAAAGGTACCCAAGCTAAACTTCTTTCCAAAAGAATGAAACTTGAGCACATTGGTACAGGCGATCTCCTTAGAGAAGCCATTCGAAACGAAACTTCNGTTGGACGCAGGGCCAAACCTTATGTCGAGGTTGGTAATCTTGTCCCAGATGAACTCGTTAACGATCTNGTCAGCGAACGGTTCCAACGCGAAGACCGTCCCAAAAGTTTTATTCTTGATGGTTATCCAAGAACTCTAATGCAGGCAAAATCTTTAGATGTTGTTTTAGCATCACATGGTTTACCTTTGACTGCGGTTGTGTTGCTTGATGTGTGTGATACAGAAATTGTGAAAAGAGTAACAGGCAGATGGAGTTGCCCTAAATTAGGGTGCAAAGCAACATTTCACACGCTAAGTAATCCGAGCAAGATCTCGGAGATTTGTGACGATTGCCAAACAGTTTTAGTTCAGCGCGCAGACGATAATGTTGAAACAGTAAAATCAAGGTTGACGGTTTATCATAAAGATACGGTACCATTGTTGCCTTATTACGAACAACATGGTCTGCTTAAAAGAATCCATGGAACAGGCGATATCGAACAAATCTATCAATCCATGGTAAATGCTTTAAGCATTTGAGGACCAATGTTGCGGAACCTTTTTGCAAACAAGCCTGAGCTGAAATCACCTCGCGAAATCGAGTTTATGCGCGAGGCAGGTAAATTGGTCGCTGGTGCACTCAAACTGTGCAAATCCATGGCGAAACCAGGCGTTATAACTGCGGATATCGATAAAGCTGTTGAAGATTTCTATAAACAAAATAACGCACTTTCCCTGTTTAAAGGTTATCCAGGTAAAGTGCCCTTTCCTGCTGTGACCTGCATTTCAGTCAATGAGCAAGTGGTGCATGGAATTCCAGGCGGAAAAGTGGTCCGCGATGGTGATATTCTAAAAATAGATACGGCTTGCAAACTCAATGGTTGGTGTGCAGATGCCGCAATTTCTATTCCNATAGGAATAGTNAGNGACGAAAAAAGAAGGCTTATTGAAGTAGGGGANCAAGTTCTTNACATTGCAATAAGAGAGCTATCTCGATGCAAATGGTGGACTGAAGTTGCAACAAAAATGCAAAAAGCTGCAGAAGACGCAGGATTTAGTGTTGTAACCCAATATGTGGGGCATGGTATAGGGAAATTAATGCATGAACACCCCCAAGTACCAAACTATGTTAACCGAGAAGTTAAAAAACAGGATTTCAAGCTCGAGGAAGGCCTAGTTCTTGCGGTAGAGCCCATGATTAACATGGGAAAGGCCGAAACTGAGGTCCTAAGGGATCATTGGACCGTTGTTACCAGGGATGGCCTGCCTAGTGTTCATGTAGAACATACTTTGGCATTAACTAAGCATGGGGTTTTTGTATTAACTGCAGAAGAAGATTTAGTTATAAAAATATAAAAAGCTAAAACCTTCATTTTGTTGAAGAATTTGAAGAAAAACGATGATTTGGACTTGTTTTTTCTATCAACTACTTGCCGAAGACCCTTAACCATGGTAAAAAAATAGTTTACCTTAATCCGTCAGAAGGACGGGAGTGAAATATGAAAGTTAGAACTAGTGTTAAACGAATTTGCGAAAAATGCAAATTGGTGCGTCGTCAAGGTAAAGTTTATGTAATTTGCAGCGATCCTCGCCATAAACAAAGGCAGGGTTGATCAAGGGAGCTAGAGAATGCCGCGTATTCTAGGTGTTGATATTCCAAATGAAAAGCCAACCCATATAGCCCTACGCTATATTTATGGGATTGGGCCCGCTCTTGCATTGCGCTTGTGTGAAGAAGCTCGGGTTGACCCGCTTCGCCGGGCAAAAGAACTTAACGAAGATGATGTTAGCCGTTTGGCAAACATCCTTGACCGAGAATATGTAGTGGAAGGGCCTCTTCGCAGGCAAATTCAACAAAATATTGCTCGATTAAGAGATATCGGATCCTACAGAGGCTCGCGCCATCGTCGTAGCTTACCTGTTAGGGGTCAGCGAACAAAAACAAACGCCCGCACCAGAAAAGGTCCAAGAAAGACCGTCGCTGGTAAGAAGGGTGTTAAAGAGCTTAGAGGTTAATTGTAATTTAATTTTCACGGAGATACTCTTTCGTGTCCAAGAAGAAAAAACAGCGTCGTAATGTCAGTCGGGGAGTAGCTCATATACTTGCTACCTTCAACAATACCATAGTTACCATTACTGATACTAATGGTGATACTCTTTGTTGTGCATCGGCAGGAACCTGTGCATTCAAAGGAAGCAGGAAAAGCACTCCTTTTGCAGCTCAACGAGCAGCGGAAGAAGCAGCATCCCGAGCTTTGAAATTTGGGCTTAAAGAAATTGAAGTCCGAGTCAAAGGCCCAGGTTCAGGTAGAGAATCTGCGATTACTGCACTTCAAGCTTCCGGCTTGAATGTAAAAGCAATCGAAGATGTAACGCCACTTCCTCACAATGGTTGTAGGCCGCCTAAGCGTCGTCGAGTATAATAGGAATATGTATCCATCAGGAAGATTTATAACTTTTAACCGCTAGAGATAGTAATAACATCCATGGCAAGAATCACCGATCCAGTATGTAGAATTTGCCGAAGAGAAGGCGTAAAGCTTTATCTTAAAGGCCTTCGTTGTGAGTCGCCTAAGTGCGCAATCGAAAGACGCAATCAACCGCCCGGTATGCATCTTCGTCGCGGTAAACCCAGCGAATACGGTATTCGCCTTCGTGAAAAACAAAAACTTAAAAGGTTTTATGGTTTGCTCGAAAGGCAATTCCGAAGATATTTTGAAATCGCAAGCCGTTCAAAGCAAAACACTGGTGAAGTTTTAATCACCTTGTTAGAACGCAGGCTTGATAATGTTGTATTCCGTTTAGGATTCGCACCAAATCGTGCAGCAGCAAGGCAACTTGTAGCTCATGGGCATGTGACGATCAATGGCGTACCAACCGATATTCCAAGTTTGATCATGAAACCAAACGATGTTGTTGCAGTGAAAAACCGCAAGCGTTCCATCGACTTGGTTAGGTTGCAAGTACAACAAACTTCGCCAAATATTCCTGACTTTTTGACTATTACTAATCAGGAACCTCCCGAAGGAAAAATGACACGGATGCCGACTCGTGGCGACATGGATCCACATATTGAAGAAATTCGTGAACAGTTAATCATTGAATTCTGCTCCCGTTAAAAATTGGTAATCTTTTATTTGATCATAATCAGGCTTGAGATATCGGCCTTTAAATAGTTTAGGAGTGTTTTAATTATGCGTATTCGATGGCGCGGTTTGGAATTACCGAGTAGGGTTAATGGCGATNGATCCACTCTTTCCGACACATATGGCAAGTTTTATGCTGAGCCCTTTGAAAGGGGTTTTGGTGTTTCGATTGGTAATAGCATTCGCAGGATTCTTCTTTCAAGTCTTGAAGGAAGTGCTATAACCCAAGTTAAAATCGAAGGTGTTCAACACGAAATCACCACCATTCCTGGCGTGGTTGAAGATGTTATCGACATTATCCTAAATATTAAAAGCTTGGTCGTTAAAAACATAAGTGATTTGCCACAAACCATCCGCATCGAAAAGCATGAAAAAGGTGTGGTTACTGCTGCAAATATTATTACAACTGAAGCTGTTCAGATTATTAATCCTGAACATGTAATTGCAACGCTAACAGACGATGTGCCTTTCAAAGTCGAAATGACTGTTGAAAATGGTCGTGGTTATCGCATGGCTGAAGAAAATGTAGCAGGAGATCGAGAGATCGGTGTAATACCAATCGACTCAAGTTTTACGCCTGTTAT
>JGI25928J51866_1000019_pt1 | contig 32232 bp, 34 predicted proteins | sample LauGreFBDMM110DN_2_FD_51866 | JGI IMG/M metagenome (IMG submission 51866)
GTTGGCGCCGATGGCTTGATCAGAATTATCAAACGTGATGGAAAATGGTTCATGGATTATCGAAACGCCGATGGCTCTCTAGCCGAGATGTGCGGTAACGGNATTCGAGTGATGGCGCGCTANATGGTNGAGCGGGGCCATGTACCTGAGGGCATATTCGCAATCAATACACGCGATGGAATCAAACATCTACGTGTCCCCATGGTGGGGGATATATCCGTAAATATGGGNCAGGTGACCGATGAGTCCGAGNCGATTACTGTCGCAACGAATGCCCAAGTCTGGAATGGCTACAACATCAGTACAGGAAATCCCCATGCAGTTGTCTTTGTCGATGACATCAACAAAGTTGGAGAATTGGATGAGCCACCAGTTGTGCGACCCAAGGACTCTTATCCAGAGGGGGTCAATGTGGAGTTTGCCCAGATAACGGGTGATCACCGGATCTCAATGCGCGTGTATGAACGAGGCAGTGGTGAGACACGATCATGTGGGACTGGTACATGTGCAGTGGCCTTGGCCGCTGTTGTACACACTCAAGGCTCATTGCCATCTACCTGGGTGATAAATCCACCGGGTGGACGCCTGGAGGTTGTCATCGATGGACACTCAAATGCAACGCTTATTGGTCCAGCAGTTCTGGTCAAAGATGTNGATATCTCGGAGTTTCTACTTGCTTAATAAAGATGTTGGAGACGAGTTCGAAGCGCTCATGCAAGAGAGTGCCCGAGTTGCTCAAGCATATGATGCAAGCGAGAGTGAGAATCTGCTTNACCCAAGCCTTGAGCTNTCAGAGCGCCATGCACTGCGCCGTGTCAAAGGTTTCTCGACCGAACTTCAAGACATNTCTCTTGCTGAATATCGTCAGTTACAACTCGAACGAGTTGTGTTGGTGGGTGTATGGACTGAGGGTACATCTGTCATGGCCGAGAACTCATTAGCCGAACTCAAAGCTTTAGCCGAGACGGCAGGCTCTGAAGTTCTTGAGGGATTGATCCAGCGACGCGATAAGCCAGATCCAGCGACATACATCGGATCTGGAAAGGTCGAGGAGTTACGACAGGTCGTGATTTCAACGGGTGCAGATACTGTGATTTGCGATGGCGAACTCTCACCATCGCAGCTACGCCAACTTGAGGAGAAGGTAAAGGTAAAGGTTGTCGATCGGACCGCTCTGATCTTAGATATTTTTGCACAGCATGCAAAGAGCAAAGAGGGTAAGGCCCAAGTTGAACTAGCTCAGATTGCTTATCTGCTTCCTCGCCTTCGTGGTTGGGGAGATTCCCTCTCGCGCCAAGTTGGTGGACGTGCGGCAGGGGGTGCTGGAATCGGTGGACGTGGTCCTGGTGAGACCAAGATCGAGACAGATCGCCGGCGTATCCGTGACAAGATGGCAAAGCTGCGGAGAGAGATTGCACAGATGAAAATCTCTCGCGACACCAAGCGACAAGAGCGTAAGCGCTCAAACATCCCATCGGTGGCGATCGCAGGATATACAAATGCCGGGAAGTCATCTCTGCTTAACCGATTGACAGATGCCGGAGTGCTTGTTGAAAATGCTCTCTTTGCGACACTGGATCCAACGGTTCGAAAGTGCGCGACAAGTGATGGTCGGATCTACACACTCAGTGACACCGTTGGTTTTGTCCGTCACCTCCCACACCAACTTATCGATGCATTCAAATCAACTCTTGAGGAAGTGTCAGGTGCGGATGTCATCGTGCATGTGGTCGATGGTTCGCATACAGATCCATTTGAGCAGATACGGGCAGTGCGTCAAGTCATCACAGAGATAGGCGGCGATAAGATTCCAGAGATCATCGCAATCAATAAAGTAGATATTGCAGACTCTGCAATTGTGATGGAGATTTTGCGCAAGGAGCCCAATAGCTTTGCATTCTCAGTGCGCACAGGCTTTGGGCTCCAGGCCCTAGTACACGCGATTGAGAGCTCACTTCCACGCCCGAGTATCGAAATTAAGACTGTGATCGCCTATAACCGAGGTGATCTCATTCACGCCATCCATGAAAAGGGAGAGATTTTTTCACAGGAGTACGTTGAGGCTGGAACTGCGATTCACGCTCGCGTGGACGCTGGGTTGGCCCAGGCGATAGAAAAGGCTCAAGAGAGCCTGGAATAAGCGAGTCACTTGGCGTGTTGAATTAACTAGAAAGAGTGAAAATAGGCCATGATGCGCCCGCAGGTCAGAATCTAAGTCAAGAATCGGGGTGAGAGCAGTGGCAACGGACTACGACACCCCCAGAAAAACAGATGAAGAGCTCCATGAAGAGTCGTTAGAGGAGCTCAAGGCACAACGTGTCGATGCTCAATCCGGTCAGATTGATGTCGATGAGGCAGAGGCTGCAGAGACTCTCGAACTTCCGGGTGCAGATCTATCAGGCGAGCAGTTAGCCGTTCGTGTTGTACCCAAGCAGGAAGATGAGTTCACATGTTCGCGCTGCTTCTTAGTGCATCACATTACCCAGCGTGCCAGAGGCGAGGGTGCAAAGGCCGTTTGCAGCGAGTGTAACTAATTCTCTTCTAAAGATTCTACGAATCTGTGCGCATGATTACTTGTGATCAACCAGTAGGGCGTCCGGTCACGGACATCATTGATCTCAATGCGTACTCCAGTAGATGACCAAAATCGTATTCCAAGGAAAGCGGCTGGGTCTGCGTCGCGAGTGCGCAAGACACGCACTTGTTCACCAGATAGAGCGTGTGATGCACCTAAAAATTTCAATGCGATACGAGCCCGACCTACTCGTAACTCCTGCTCATCTACCTCAATGACCATAGCACTCTTGATTGCAATCACAATCAATAGACCAGTACAGATGATTAAAGATGTGATGGCAGCGTTGTTGCCAAGAGCTGCCCAGATCGAAAGAACGAGGGAGAGAAGGAAGAGATAAATCAGCGTCAATAACCAGATAGGCATTCGAATAACTTCCCGATATCGCATGGGAGTTACGGTATCGGATACTCTTTGGCCATGAGTCGCATCGCAAGTACCACTGCGCCAGAGGGTGCCCTGATTCCAGAGCGCCACCCAAAGGCTCCGGCTGTCGGTTCGAAGATCCCATCTCATTTTGGACACTGTTTTGGCTGCGGTGATCAACACCCAACAGGGCTGCATCTGGTTGCCTATGCTGGCGAAGGAGTTGATATCACTGCCCGTTTCACGGTGACACAGGATCATCAAGGTGCACCTGGATTGGCTCACGGCGGTCTGTTATCACTGGCATTTGATGAGGCGCTCGGGAAATTGATGTGGCTACTACGTTCACCGGCCGTGACCGCTCGCCTTGAAACCGATTTCTTGATGCCCGTGCCAATCGGTTCCACACTGCACATCAGTGCCAAAATAAATGGGCAGGTAAGACGAAAAGTTTTTACAAGTGCAGAGGGCCGACTCAATAGCCCACAAGGCCCTATTGTCGTGCGTGCATCGGCTCTATTCGTCATAGTAACAATGGATCACTTCTTAAATAATGCGCCTCAAGAGTATTTGGCACAACTGGCAAAGACGCCCGAATTATTGGCCTTTGTTGATCCGCAGTTCGAGATTAATCCCTAGAGATGACAGCGGTACAAATCCTCATCACACGAGTGGATTCATCGGTGCCAATGCCCACGTATGCCAAGGGTGGGGATGCAGGAGCTGACATATCGACACGGATCGATTTCACCCTGGCTCCAGGAGAGCGCCAACTTATTCCCACAGGAATCTCTATCGCACTGCCGAGTGGATATGTCGCCCTGGTTCATCCACGCTCAGGTTTAGCTCTGCGGGATGGCATTACATTGGTGAATAGTCCTGGAACTATCGATGCAGGTTATCGAGGTGAGATTTCGTGTGTGCTCATCAATCACGACCCCACTCAATCTGTCTCATTCAAAAAAGGTGATCGCATCGCACAGTTGGTAATCCAAAGAGTCGAGCGGGCAGAGTTCATCGAACTTTCCGAGCTTCCTGGCTCAGTGCGTAGCCAGGGTGGATTTGGATCGACGGGGCAGACATGAGCGATCACAATCAAGATCGTGACAAGGTATTAGGAGCCCTCGGCGGGAAAAAGGGGCTCATTGATTCAGGTCTACCTGCTGTGGTCTTCCTTGTTATCTTCAATGTAAAGAATGACTTGAAGATGGCGCTCACCGGGGCAATCATCCTCTCAATCCTGCTAGCAATCATTCGCCTTATAAAAAAAGATACGGTTCAACANGCTATCTCAGGTTTGATTGGTGTATTAATCTGTGCATACTTTGCCAACAAGAGCGGTAACGCCTCTGATTTTTATATTCCAAAACTTTTGACAAACCTGGCATATGGCAGCGCATATCTAATCGCTAATTTGATTGGTTGGCCTCTTCTAGGTGTCGTTCTTGGTCCACTCCTGGGCGAAAATTTCGAGTGGCGAAAGAATCCAGCCCGAAAGCGGGTATATATCCGTGCTAGTTGGATTTGGGTTGCTATGTTCTTTCTGCGTATCGCAGTGCAGTACCCAATTTATCTCTCGGGAAATGTCAATCTACTGGGAACGGTCAATCTAGCCATGGGATATCCCCTCTTTTTTGCTACCGCATATCTCTCGTGGAGGATTATCAAAACAGCTCCACCAATCCAAAGATCGATTGATTAAGCTATAAAGCAGGCTTTAATCTTCTCCTCAGCCGCCGTTGATGCAACAAACAAAAGCTCATCACCTGCGGCAAAGACATCGTGAGCCTTTGCGGTTATGACACGACCATCACGCACAATCGCAGCAAGTGTCGCCCCATCTGGAAGTTGAATCTCCTCGACAGTTTTTCCAATACAGGAGGAGCCATCGGGAAGGGTGAGTTCGACGAGATTGGCCTGGCCTTTTTTGAATGAGAACAAGCGAACTACATCACCAACACTTACCGCCTCTTCAACGAGGGCAGAGATGATACGAGGTGTGGAGACTGCAACATCAACTCCCCAAGATGAGTCAAATAACCACTCATTCTTCGGGTGATTGATGCGGGCAACTACACGGGGCACTCCATATTCGGTCTTACCAAGCAGAGATGTCACAAGATTGGCCTTGTCATCTCCTGTTGCCGCCACTAACACCTGACAAGTATCAAGATGGGCTTTGTCTAGAGATGTGATCTCGCAGGCATCGGCCATCAACCACTCTGCATCTGGAACGCTCTCTAGCTTGATCGCTTTGGGATCTTTATCAATGAGGAGAACTTGATGTCCGTTATCTAAGAGTTCACGGGCAATGGCGCGACCAACGTTTCCAGCTCCGGCGATGGCGATTCTCATGAGCGCTCACCTTCGGGTGATTGGGCAAGTATGGCTTCAACTCGGGCGTGTCCGCTTCGGCGACCATCACATGAATCAAATCACCTTCCTGCAAAACCGTATGCTCATCGGGGATGATTCCAACACCTAGGCGTGTGACGAATGCGACGCGTGCAGGTGTGAGTTCATCGATAAGCAAGATCGCTCGCCCATACCAACCACTGTGAGGATGCATTTCACACAGGCAGACCTCCCCACTGGCATCGCGCCACTCTGATCGCGATCCCTCAGGTATCAAGTTGCGCAGAATCTGATCGGTAGTCCAGAGCACTGTAGCAACGGTTGGGATACCTAGGCGTTGATAGATCTCGGCTCGACCTGGGTCATATATTCGTGCAACGACTTTCTCTACGGCGAACATTTCACGTGCAACGCGAGCAGCCAAGATATTTGAATTATCACCATTACTGACAGCGGCAAATGCATCTGCACGTTCGATTCCCGCCTCGCGCAAAATGTCGCGATCAAAACCGACCCCAGTAACTGTGACCCCTTTGAAATCTGGACCCAGGCGACGAAAGGCCTCACGTGCTTGGTCGATTATTGCAACGCTATGTCCAGCGGCCTCGAGTTCGGCAGCTAATGAAGAACCGACTCGACCGCAACCCATGATGACTACGTGCATATGTCTTAACTTACACCCATAGGCTTATATCCATGGAATCCACCAATAACGCGCGCTGGAGGATTGGCGATAGTTTCGAGGCCGAGATTGAGAAAGTTGCCCATGGTGGTCACTTCATCGTCCGTCATGAAGGTGCAGTTTTTTTCGTTCGCCATGCAATTCCAGGTGAGCGTGCTCGTGTAGTCGTTAGCGCGACGGGATCTTCTTTTAATCGCGCAGATGTTGTTGAGGTATTAGAGCCATCCCCAGATCGTGTGCAGTCTCCCTGTAAATTTTCCCATCCCGCTGGCTGCGGAGGCTGCGATTTTCAGCATATCTCAATGAATCGCCAGCGCCAGTTGAAATCCGATGTCATTACCGAACAGTTTGCTCGCATCGCAAAAATTGATGTGTACATCGAGGTTGAAGAGGTGAGCACGCCNCTTCATTGGCGCACGCGATCGATAGCAACGACAGATGGTCTGGGCCAACTCGGTTTTTATGGTAACCGTAGCCACTGCGTTATCCCCGTGGATGATTGCCTCATTATGCTTAAAGAGATGAATATGCCCGAACTTGCCTCGCGTACTTGGAGCGCCGATGTTCGTATTGAGATTGCAACGTCAAATACGAATGAGAGAAATATCGCCCTTGCTCCAGTTCGCGGTGAGGGAAAGGCTCGTCTGACAGAGGGTGGACAGATTCTGCATGAAAAAGCGGGGGAGAAGACTTTAGATGTGAGTCAGGGCTCCTTTTGGCAAAGTAATACACATGCTCCTGCGATTTTAACGAGTGCAGTTCTAGATTTTGCTCAACTACGAAGTGGGGATCAAGTCCTTGATTTGTATGGAGGAGTAGGACTTTTCACCTCAGTTATAGTCGACATTATCGGGACAAGTGGGCGAGTGGATTTGATTGAAGCGAGTAAAAGTGCGACTGCTGATGCAATTCGAAACTTTGCAAACAATCCGAACGTCAAGATCATCAGCGGTGATGTCGCTCAACATTTGCCTCGTATCACCAGCGCCGATGTTGTCATCCTAGATCCTCCACGTGAAGGAGCGGGTAAGGCCGTGATTAGTGAGATTCTACGTTTGAAGCCGCGAACGGTCGTCTATGTTGCATGTGATCCAGCCGCACTCGCACGTGATACTGGTTACTTTTTGGAGAAGAGCTACTCGCTCACTGCTCTTCGTGGTTTTGATCTATTTCCGATGACCCATCACATTGAATGTGTTGCACAGTTCTCACCCACCAATGTAATATTGGGGTCTCAGGATTAGATTGTGGAAGGTAGATGATGAGTAAAAACTCTTTCAACGCAAAGAGAGATCTTGAGGTTGCGGGTAAGAGTTTTGAAATATTTGATATTAGCGGTATTGAAGGAGCAGATGACCTGCCCTTCTCCTTGAAAATACTCCTTGAAAACCTCCTGCGTACCGAAGATGGCGCAAATATAACTGCTGCCCATATTCAGGCTTTGGCCACCTGGAATCCACAGAGTCAGCCAGATACCGAAATCCAGTTCACCCCGGCACGTGTCATTCTTCAGGACTTCACAGGAGTGCCCTGCATCGTGGATCTTGCAACTATGCGCGAGGCGATTGTTGAGCTTGGGGGAGATGCATCAAAGGTGAATCCTTTGGCACCTGCTGAGCTCGTCATAGATCACTCCGTCATCGCCGATGTCTTTGGTAGCACAGACTCACTAGAGAAAAACGCTGATATTGAGTACCAGCGAAATCAAGAGCGTTATAGATTCCTGCGTTGGGGACAGAGCGCATTCGATGAGTTCAAAGTCGTCCCACCAGGAACTGGGATCGTTCATCAGGTAAATATCGAATATCTGGCGCGCGTTGTGATGACACGAGAAGTTGAAGGCGTCCTTCGTGCCTATCCAGATACCGTTGTCGGCACGGACTCACATACGACGATGGTTAATGGACTTGGTGTGTTGGGCTGGGGTGTCGGTGGTATCGAGGCCGAGGCCGCGCTTCTGGGACAACCTGTCTCCATGTTGATCCCACAAGTTGTTGGTTTCAAACTCACGGGTGCACTACCTTCTGGCACAACCGCGACAGATATGGCACTTACGATTACTGAGATCTTGCGCAAAGTAGGGGTCGTTGGAAAGTTCGTGGAGTTTTTTGGCCCCGGAGTTGTTTCGGTGCCAATGGCCAATCGCACGACTATTGGGAACATGAGCCCTGAATATGGCTCGACATGTGCCATCTTCCCGATTGACCAAGAGAGCTTGCGATACATGGAACTCACAGGACGCAATGAGGATCAGATAGCTTTGGTTGAAAAATATGCCAAGGTGCAGGGCTTGTGGCACGACCCACTGAGTGCGCCACGCTTCTCACAGGTTGTAGAGCTCGATCTTTCAACTGTCGTTCCCTCCATCTCAGGACCTAAGCGCCCCCAGGATCGCATCTCCTTGAGTGATTCAAAGAGCGCATTCACCAAGATTCTGCCAACATACTTCTCAGATAAGACCGTCAAGGGTGAAGTCGTTGCAGGTGCGACCCGGATTAAAAATGGTGATGTTGTCATCGCCTCAATCACATCGTGTACTAATACATCAAATCCATCGGTCATGATCGGGGCGGCCTTGCTTGCGAAAAAGGCGGTTGAAAAGGGCTTGAAATCCAAGCCTTGGGTCAAGACAACTCTGGCACCTGGATCTAAAGTGGTGACTGATTATTACGATCGTGCAGATCTGACTAAATATATGCAGGCTCTGGGCTTTCACCTGGTTGGCTACGGCTGTGTTACGTGTATTGGAAACTCTGGTCCACTCCCGGTAGCCATCAGTAAGGCTGTGAATGAGAGTGACTTAGCGGTAAGCGCAGTGCTCTCTGGTAATCGAAACTTCGAGGGCCGCATCAGCCCCGATGTGAAGATGAATTATCTGGCATCACCCCCCTTAGTTGTTGCCTATGCAATCGCAGGCACAATGGATCACGACTTCGAAAAGGACTCATTGGGTAAGGATTTGGCAGGGGTCGATGTGTATCTCAAAGATATCTGGCCAACGCCTCAAGAGATTCAAGACGTGATTGACTCCTCGATCTCATCGCAGATGTTTAAGAAAGATTATGCAACTGTCTTCGAGGGCGATCACCGATGGAAGGCACTATCCACCCCAACTGGCAAGACCTTTGATTGGGATGTGAAATCCACCTATGTTCGTAAACCCCCATATTTTGATGGTATGCCAAAGCTTCCACAGCCTGTTACCGATATCGCACATGCTCGGGTCTTGGCCATCTTGGGGGATTCAGTGACAACAGATCACATCTCTCCTGCCGGCAATATCAAAGTTGATTCCCCAGCTGGGAAGTATTTGGCCGAGCATGGTGTCGAGCGAAAAGACTTCAACTCATATGGTTCTCGGCGCGGAAATCATGAAGTGATGATTCGTGGAACATTTGCAAATATCCGCTTGAGAAATCTTTTATTGGAGGGCGTCGAGGGAGGCTACACGCGTAACTTCCTCGAGGGCGGTAAAGAAGAGACAATCTTCGATGCATCAACTGCCTATCAAGATGCAGGAGTACCTTTAGTCATTCTGGCAGGCAAAGAGTATGGCTCGGGCTCATCCCGCGACTGGGCCGCCAAAGGAACGGCGCTTCTTGGAGTACGAGCCGTGATCGCAGAGAGTTTCGAACGTATTCACCGTTCAAATCTAATCGGAATGGGCGTATTGCCTCTTCAGTTCCGAGATGGTGAGAGCGCAAAGAGCCTTGGCTTAGATGGCACGGAGGTATTCTCAATAATTGGAATCACCGCTCTTAATACCGGTGGGGTTCCACATGAGCTGGTGGTAAGCGCGGGTGACAAGCTCTTTCATACGAAGGTGCGTATCGATACGCCGGGTGAGGCTGATTACTACAGACATGGTGGGATCATGCAGTACGTCCTGCGCTCGCTCTTATCGGCATGAGCATCTAAAATATCGGCATGTTAGAGGCAATCAACTCACCTTGCGATTTAGAGGGCCTTACCCCTGCCGAGTTATCNCAACTCAGCGATGAGATCCGAAGCTTTCTGATTGAGAAAGTCTCAAAAACGGGTGGTCATTTAGGGCCAAACTTGGGCGTAATCGAACTGACAATTGCGATACATCGAGCCTTCACATCACCTAAGGATGTAATTCTCTTCGATACGGGGCATCAAGCCTACGTTCATAAGATTCTGACTGGCCGCGCAGATAAGTTTGATCAACTGCGCGCGCGTGATGGAATCTCTGGCTACCCAAATCGCAGCGAGAGCGTGCACGATGTCATTGAAAACTCGCATGCATCGACAGCACTCTCATGGGGTGATGGAATTTCTCGTGGATTTGCCCTACAAGGAGAGAATGATCGACATGTTGTAGTAGTCGTGGGTGATGGCGCACTGACTGGGGGCATGTCTTGGGAGGCCTTGAATAATATTTCGACCGCTGAAAAGAGAAATCTGATCATTGTCATCAATGATAATGAGCGCTCTTATTCACCGACTATCGGTGGGGTAGCTACCTATCTATCGACTCTTCGAGTGACAAGGGGATATGAGAAATTTCTTGATTGGGGTAAAGATGTTCTGCACAAGACCCCAGTTGTTGGTGGTCCGATTTATGACACTTTGCATGGCATGAAAAAAGGGATAAAAGACATCATCGCACCACAGGGAATGTTTGAAGATCTTGGACTCAAATACATGGGACCGATAGATGGTCATGACATCGCAGCCATGGAGCGGGCCTTGGCGCAGGCAAAGGAGTATGGAGCCCCAATTCTCGTTCATGCAATCACCGAGAAGGGGCGTGGTCACAAACCGGCGCTGGCGGATGAGGCTGAGAAGTTTCATGCCGTTGGAGTCGTTGACCCTGAGACAGGGGAGTCTCTATCCAAAAGTGGCCTGACGTGGACGAAGGTTTTCTCTGCAGCCTTAGTCGAGCTTGGACAGGAGAGAGAAGATATCGTCGCTATTACGGCAGCGATGTTGGGTCCTACTGGCCTTGATACATTTGCAGAGCAATTCCCACAGCGCACAATTGATGTCGGAATCGCTGAGCAGCATGCCGTAACGAGTGCAGCGGGGATGGCCTTTACTGGACTGCACCCAATTGTCGCGGTCTACTCAACCTTCCTGAACCGGGCCTTTGATCAGCTCTTACTTGATGTCGCACTACATAAGGCTGGAGTCACATTTGTTCTAGATCGTGCAGGGATTACTGGAGATGATGGTCCATCGCATCATGGAATTTGGGATCTAGCCCTGACAGGTATCGTGCCAACGATGCATGTTGGCGCCCCTCGAGATGGTGCACGCTTGCGCGAACTCCTACGTGAGGCAGTTGATATCGCCGATGCTCCATCAATGGTGCGCTTTCCCAAAGGCGCAGTACATGCAGATATCCCAGCATTTGAGCGCCGTGATGGCATCGATATCCTCTATCGCGGTGAGAGTGCCGATGTCTTGATGATTAGCGTCGGTGCGATGGCCGCTATCGCCGTCGAGGCCGCCTCTCAGGCATTTCGGGAGGGAGTTGGTGTCACTGTCATTGATCCCCGTTGGGTAAAGCCCCTTCCACAATCTCTTCTCACTATGGTCGCTCGTTATCGCACCGTCGTTGTCTTGGAGGATGGAATTCGCCATGGTGGAATAGCGAGTTCAATCTCTGAAGTTTTAAGGGATGCGGGGATGAATGTTGCGCTTCACTCAATTGGTGTGCCATTAGAGTTCCTTGAGCATTCAAAGCGCAGTGAGATATTTAGTGACATCGGAATTACTGCCCAAAATATCGCACGCAGTGTGGTTGAGTGGAGTAGTGATTTTAAGGAAGAGATGCAACCCCAGCAGGATGAAAACGCGAATCGCAGACAGAATCGCTAATACCCTCACGATCTAAGTACGGCAAAATTCCCCCAAGGTGCATGGGCCAACCTGCACCCATCAACATACATAAGTCGATCTCTGCAGCCGTTGCAACGACACCCTCATCAAGCATCATGCGCGCCTCTATGGCAAGGGCGTTCAATGCGCGAGTGCGAACCTGCTCTGGCGTTGATGCAGATTCACCCTTTGGAATCAGGGCTAAGGCCACTGGATTGGCAACAACGCCCCCATCCTCTGCCTTGATATAAAAATTTCGAACTCCCGCTTTAACCATGGCGGCCATCGTGGGAGAGATCCGGTAGCGAGGCCCAAGATTTTCATTCAGTGTCTCTGAGACATGCAAGGCAACGCCAGGTCCAACAAGATCGAGCAACTGGAATGGGGACATTGGAAAGCCAATCGAGCTCATAGCGCTATCGGCCAGCGCAGGAGCAGTTCCCTCATCAACGGCATCGGTAATCTCTCCCATGAAGCGAGTTAACAAGCGGTTCACAACGAATCCCGGTGCATCTTTACAGATGATCATGGTCTTTTTGAGCTCTTTACCGACTGCTACTGCGGTGGCAGTTGTTGCATCATCGGTATGACTTGTGCGTGCGATCTCAAGTAAAGGCATTACTGCAACTGGATTGAAGAAGTGAAATCCAACGACTCGCTCTGGATTTTTCATGCCCTGACTCATTTTTTCAACGGAGAGGGAGGAAGTATTCGTCGCAAGGACGCACTCAGGTGAGATGATCGTCTCCAACTTCTTGAAGAGCTCTTGCTTGAGCGAGAGCTCTTCAAAGATAGCCTCGATAATAAAATCACAGCCTGCGAAAACGTTTTGATCAGATGATCCGCTGATCAACTGTGAAAGGCGTAATGCCGCCTCTGGATTCATCCGCTTTTTTTCAACGGCCTTGGTCAACTCATTCTTCACCCAGGCAACGCCTTTATCGGCGCGCTCTTGATCGATATCGGTCATCACAACTGGACATTTAAGATTTTTAAGGAGTAAGAGAGCAAGTTGTGATGCCATAAGACCTGCCCCAACCACGCCGACTTTGGCAACTTTACGTGCAAGGGCTGGCTTAGGGGCTCCCTCTACTTTTTTACGTTTCTTTTGTATGAGATTGAAGGAGTAGAGGGATGCACGTAAGGAATCACTCATCGTGAGATCTGCGAGCACTTGGTCCTCTGCATCAAAGCCTTGACTCAGGGTGTTACTCCTTGATGCCGATATAAGTTCAATCGCCTTCATGGGTGAGGCAAGCATCGCACCACCGTATTTTTTGAGGGCAGCGGCCTTGCCCGCTGCAAGAGCACTCTCCCATGCAGGATCTGAGCTGTAATCTTTACGCTCAATAGTTGTTGAGCCATCGAGAACCGAGACTGCAAATGCAATAGAGCGCTCCAAGAAATCAGCTGGCTCGAATACGGCATCGACGACTCCAAGTGTGAGGGCATCNTTTGCCTTCATCATTGTGTTGTTGTTGAGCGCATTGAGCATGATGACTTGGATAGCCCGCTCTGGGCCTATGAGTTTGGGCAAGATCGTCGCACCGCCCCAGCCAGGAACTAAACCTAGAAATACCTCGGGTAGTGCAGTGAAGGCAGTGCTTGCAACGCTGCGATACTTACAGTGCAGAGCAACTTCTAAGCCGCCACCAAGTGCCAAGCCGTTGATGAATGCAAATGTAGGGATACCGCACTCATTGAAGCGACGAAAAATGTCATGACCTAACTTGCCGATTGCAAGTGATTGGCTGCGATCACTCAGAAATGCCAACGCCGATAAATCCGCACCAGCGGCAAAGATAAATGGCTTGCCTGTTATTGCGATAGCAACTGGCTTACGTGCAATGGCTTCGGAGAGGGCGGCATCTAGAGCCTGTAGCGATGTTGGTCCAAAGGTATTAGGGCGGTTGTGATCGAGGCCATTATCTAATGTAATCAAGGCCATCGCTCCGCTTGAACCAAATGCGGCAAGGTCGATCTCACGCACGAGCGCCTTGGTTACCACCTCTTGCGGTGCGCCCTCGGGCAGAGTCATCTCTGTACTCATTTACTCCGAGCCTGCCTTAAAGTGAGGGTTCTCCCAGATGACCGTGCCACCCATGCCAAGGCCGATGCACATAGTTGTGATTCCATAACGAACTTCAGGTTGGGCCTCGAAGGTGCGTGCCAAATTGAGCATCAAGCGCACACCCGAGGAGGCAAGGGGATGTCCAACAGCGATTGCTCCACCATAAGGGTTAACACGATCGTCATCATCGGGGATAGAGAAGTAATCGAGGAAGGCAAGTACTTGAACAGCGAATGCCTCATTGATTTCAAATGCACCGATATCTTCGATTTTCAATCCAGATTGTTTGAGCGCTTTGAGAGTCGATGGAACTGGCCCATAACCCATAATCTCAGGCTCTACTCCGGCGAATGCGAAGGTGACCATCTTTGCTTTGATACTCAGGCCAAGTTCGATCGCTTTATCTTCACTCGCAAGTAGTGCAGCTGTTGCGCCATCGTTTAATCCAGAGGAGTTGCCTGGTGTGACGCGACCTGCCGGACGAAAGGGTGTCTTAAGACCAGATAAGCCCTCCATCGTCGTCTGAGGACGAGGCGCCTCATCCATGGTCGCAACAGTCCAGCCAAGTTCGGCATTTCGCGCCGCAGTTGGGATTAAATCTCGCTGAATCTTTCCTTCGGCATAGGCTTTGGCAGTTTTGAGCTGTGAGTTCATGGCGTATCTATCACTTCGCTCTTTCGTCAACTGCGGGAAGCGATCATGAAGACGTTCAGCCGTTGCACCCATGGCCAGTGCATCCTGTTCGACGATGCGCTCAGCCAAGTAACGTGGATTTGGATCTAGACCCTCACCCATTGGATGGTTACCCATATGTTCTACTCCACCTGCGATTGCAATCTCATTTGTCCCCATCGCAATCGCCCCAGCGATTGTTGTGACGGCAGTCAATGCACCCGCACACCAGCGATCGATTGAGTAGCCGGGCACTGTATTTGGCAGACCTGAGAGAAGCGCCGCGCTTCGACCAATGTTCATGCCTTGATCACCGCTCTGAGTCGCTGCAGCGATTGCAACATCTTCGATTGCCGCTGGATCTATCGTGGGATTGCGCTCTAACAAACCTCGGATCGCTCGGACCATGAGATCATCGGCGCGAGTTCCTGCATACATTCCGCCGGCTTTTCCAAATGGGGTACGAACGGCATCGACCAGTACAACTGTGCGTGTCATAGGACTGTCCCTCTACTTATGGTGGTGCGGGTAAGGTTACTCGTCAGTAAAGATTTAGAACAGCAGTACCTAGGATGAGACAGGGGCCTTTTGTGGCTCTTTTTTAGGCGATTTTGATAGATAGGCACTCAAGACTGCACTCAAGTAGGCAATATAGATGCCGAGTTGTAGCCATGAGGTCGTCGTATCAAAGCCAATTGTTCCCGAAAGAGAAGCGCCTAAGATCGAATCTTTGGCAATAAATGAGGTCACGTCCCAGACAAAGGCATCAGGGCCTGGTAGGAATCCGAGCTCCTGGAACTCATGGACTCCATAGGAGAGGACTCCGGCTGCAACGATAATGAGTGCAACACCTGTGTAGGTGAAAAATTTAGAGAGGTCTAATTTGATGGCGCTCTTATAGATTAAATATCCAAGGGTAATGGAGAGAGCAAATCCTAAAATAAGCCCAACTGCAGAGCTCGTAGTGTCTGCGACGCTTTGAAAGTTTGAATAAACAAAGAGGGAGGTCTCAAGACCTTCTCGGATGACAGCGACAAAGGCGGCAGCGGCGATAGCTATCGGTCCAGTGCCTGCCGCTGCATCCACCTTGCCATGCAGATTACTGCGCAGGGTGCGAGCAGTACGTTTCATCCAAAAAACCATCCACGTGACAAGTCCTACCGCAATGAAAGAGGTGACACCCGCGAACAGCTCTTGGCCACGATCACTCAATGAGACCGAGGTGAAGGAGAGAAATGCTCCGAGGCCAAGACTTGCGAAAATGGCCAGCGATACACCGGTCCAAAGAGGCTTCAAATAGCTATTTCGCCCAGTTTTGTAGATGTAGGCGACGAGGATTCCAACGATGAGAGAGGCCTCTAGCCCCTCTCGAAGGGCGATGATGAATGTACTAAGCATGATTTAAAGCCTAAACCCGAGCTCCTATTTACGCAACTCTTTCGTTGCGTAAATCAGCCCGCCTCCCCTGTCTCTTGGCTCACAGGCCCAGACACCTCTGGATTTTCGGGGGGCTCAGGGATCTCCAAGGGCTCATGCTCAAGGAGGGCATTGGCCAGAGCTGGTGCAACGAGCTCTATCTGCCATTGACGCGCCCCGAGGCCATCAAGCATGGTGCGAACGGCCGGCTCATCACGCACCTGCCTTGAGCCTATGGGTGGTGACCAGCAGATGCGGCGTATGGATTCAGGGGAGATGAGATTTTCCACTGGAATCGAGTTCTCTGTTGCGATCGCCTCGATGAGGGCGCGGGCATGGGATAAGGGTGCGAACTTTTCAGGAAACTTATCGCGCCATAGTTTTATTGGAGGCAGCGAATCCGTGGTGGTGCGAGTCGGCGGCCACTCATGCTCTGGCATTGCCACGGCGCAAGCGATGGCCTCAAGCCAGATTACGTGGTGTTCTAACCAGCGGGCGCGTAAGCCAATAGATCGAAGAGTCTTCTCGAACTCTTTTTTAGTTGTTGGCGCACTCAAGCAGAGCTCAATGATCGCCGCATCGTTTAGAAGTTTTCCTTGAGCGATATCGAGCCCACAAGCGAGTGCATCACGTCTTATCCATAGTTCACGGATGATGGCCAACTGATCACGGCGTTTGATCTTATGCATTCCAGATGTGCGCCGCCATGGATCTATTCGCGGGGGCGGGGGCGGTGCTCTTAGAATCGCTGCGAACTCTTGTTCGGCCCATTCTAATTTTCCTGCAGCGTTCAAAAGCGCATACATGGTGGCACGAAGTTCAATCAGGAGTTCAACATCCAAGGCTGCATAGGTGAGCCACTCTTTGGGGAGTGGACGCGTTGACCAATCTGCAGCGCTATGCTCTTTTGCAAGACTGACTCCCATCAATGACTCAAGGAGTGGCCCAAGTCCGACTCGGGGTAGACCTGCGATGCGCCCTGCAAGCTCGGTATCAAAGAGATGAATGGGATCTAATCCAACCTCACGCAGACAGGCAAGATCTTGGGTACTGGCATGCAAGATGACCTCATCACTATTGAGAAGAGAATTTAAGGATGCCATGAGCGCATTGTTGAGACCAAAAGGAATCGGATCAATGAGATGAAGACCTCCGCCGTGGCGTTTTATCTGTATGAGATAGGCCCGTGCACTGTAGCGAAAGCCAGAGGCGCGCTCGGCATCGACTGCAAATGGACCGGTGCCAGCAGATAACTCCTGCAGTGCCTTTTTCAAAGCCTCATCGCTATCGATNACAGGTGGAGTACCACCTTGCGGCACCAGTAAAGGTACTGGTGGTGCCTCTTGCTCCATTGAAATTTTCTACCGGGCTCTTGATGTATTAATCGCCGCTACACCCTCAGGTATCTCTTGAAGACCTGCGACCTCTGCGATCAATGTGCACCAGCCAGAGATATGTTTGATGATCTCTGAAGGATCTGCGATGACGGGAGTCCATGATGCACGGATCTCGATCTCTGATTCATTGTTGCGAGGAGAGAGCTTGCCAAAAGAGGCGCTCGATACCCGCGTGACGGTTCCACTTGCAGCGGTAATTGTGCAACCTGCTGCATCAAGTGCGGAAAGGAACCAACCCCAGCCAAACTCGGGCAGTGATGGATCCTCCTGCATGGCGTTATCCACATCGGCGCGCACAAAGCTCACGCAACGAAACTCACCCTCCCATGTATCTTGTCCGCCTGGTTCATGTAAGAGGACAAAGCGTCCTGACGCAAGCTCATCCTCTTCGTCGTCAGTTCTCCCATTGCTTACATCAACCGAGAATGCGAATGAATACATCGCCAATTTTTGTGGGGCGGGAACCTCCTCAAGAATAATCTCATGGCGTGGTGTGAATGCACGTAATTGATTGATTAGCCGCTCAAATCCTGCTGCATCCACTCTCTTAGAGTAATTATTGATAGGGGGATTTTTCGGGAGGCAGGGCGGTAATCTTGGATACATGGCATCACTATTGGCTCTGCTTTCCAGTCTGCTCTGGGGCACTGCCGATTTTGAAGGTGGGCGTTTGAGCAAGCACCACGCCCCGATTGCAGTCCTTGGTTTTTCACAAGTGTTGGGTCTTCTCTTTGGAATCACGCTCGTTATTTTTTTGGGCGATAGCGATGCCCAAGCCTTTGGTGATGGTGGATATTTAATCCCAGGGATCTGTGCGGGCTTCCTTGGCTATTTTGGCCTTATCTGTCTCTATGCCGGCCTTGCATCAGGAAGCATGGGAGTCGTTTCACCAATCAGTGCACTGAGCGCAGTAATCCCTCTGAGTTATGCCCTGATCAATGGTGAATCACTCTCACTCATTACATCGATCGGAATTGTGCTTGCTCTGGCTGGGGCCTTTTGCGCAAGCGGTCCTGAGCTCTCCCAAGGTCTGCCGATACGTCCTCTCTTGCTTGCAATCGGTGCTGCATGTGGATTCGGAACGGCACTAACTTTCATCTCGATTGGTTCTCAGTCAAGTGCTCTCATGACAATGGTCACGATGCGGATGGCAACTCTTGTACTCACTCTTGGTATCGCACTGCGGTATCGCTCTCTCGGTGGATTCACAAAAAGCGAGTATCCAAGTCTGGCGTTCATGGGGATAGCCGATTTTCTTGCAAATTTACTTCTAGGAGTCGCTTGTAGCAAGGGATCAGTCTCAGCGGCCATGGTCCTTGGCTCGATGTATCCCATTGCAACGGCGCTGCTCGCATTCAGGTTCTTACATGAGCGCCTACACAAAGTTCAGTACGTAGGGATTGCTTTGGCCGTTGGTGGTGTCGCTCTTATCTCAGCCTTCTAATTATGTGCGTGGAAAAAGAGAGTTTCATCAATCTGGCTCTCTGTAAATGTTGTAAAGCGGTTGAGTATCCCCTGCCAATCAATTATGTTTTCGCCATAGCGTTGCGGTGTAACAGTTAGATAGAAATCATCAATAAGTCCTTGCTCAAGAAGTTCATGAAGCAAAAGCGCCCCACCCTCAATCAAGATGCGCGGGCCAAAGGTTTTACGTGCATTGACTATCGCTGAAGCTGGTGCCATATTCCAGAGCTGTGCTTTTGGGTTGGTGGGAATCGGATTTATCTCTGATCTTGAGATGACAACTAGAGGTACTGGAGTCCTCTGATAAGGCTCGTTGCGGGCGGTGTTGCCTCCAATGATGATCACATCAACCTCGCGCCGACGGGCCAGAAAGATTGTACGGTCGGCCTGTGAGCTCACTCCATGGGATCTTTGATCTTTTGTTGTAGATCCATCAGCTCCTACAACGAGGGAGGCGCAGGTACTCATGGCGCTAGCATCGCAGTTTGAGCACTAATTCACATGGTTTTTTAGGCTCACAGGTTGAGAATCGCCCCTCTGCACGGTTAGCCTGAGGGTTATGTCTTCCTTCAAGGCTCTGCGAATGGCCCTTATTGGCCTAACGCTGATGGGCCCAACTCTTGTGGCAATACCTGCGCAGGCCGCTCCAACCTTGGCCGAGGTTCAAGCAAAGGTGCGCCAGTTAGAAGAAGATGCCACAAGTGCAGCCGAGGGGGCACAAGAGGCAAAAGTGAAGTTGGCGATCCTGACTAGAACGCTCAATGGAATTAAAGCTAAGGCCGAAGTACAACAGGAGACACTCTCAAAACTTCAGAAATCTCTGGGTGCAATCGCAGTTGCCCAATATAAATCTGGGACGATGGGGCAGGGAGTCGAGCTTCTTTTTTCAAGTGATCCCACACTCTATCTCTCTGCCGCTGGCACTTTAGATGCGATCACCAGGGGGAAGTCAGTGCAGCTGCGCAAGTATGAGGCGGCCGCACAACGCCTTTCTGCTACAAAATTGACGGTCAATGACAAGTTAGCTCTGGTAAATGCTGCCTCGAAAAAATATGCGGCGCAGTCGGCCTTAGCCCTTGCAAAATTAGCCGAGGCAGAGGCTCTCCTATCAAAGTTGAAGAAGTCAGATCGTGAGCGGCTGGCAAAGTTAGCCGCCGCCGAAGAGGATGCTGATCAGGCCTCATCACGTGCAGCGGCAAAAGATGCCGATGGAGTCTCTGGCCGTGCGGGTATCGCACTCAAATATGCGCTCAAACAGATCGGTGATAGATATGTCTTTGGGGCTGCAGGGCTCGTGAACTGGGACTGCTCGGGTCTTACTATGCGTGCCTATCAAGCCGCTGGCGTCTCACTTCCTCACTCATCGGCAGCGCAGTCACGGATGGGCAAACCAGTTGCGTTCAAAGCGTTGAAGCCAGGGGATTTACTATTCTTCGGTCGCCCCGTCTCACATGTGGGGATTTATCTTGGAGGAAACCGGATGGTGCATGCACCGCGCTCTGGCTCTCTTGTGAAGGTAACGACGAGTTTAAATATGGGCCGAAAAGCCTTCGTTGGTGCCAGACGTTATTAAAAAAATCCTATGTGTCTCTAATGACTTTGGTCCTCGGGCAGGTGGAATCGAAAGTTTCATCATTGGTTTGATTGCGCGCCTTCCGCCTTCCTCCACGACTGTCTATACATCGGCCCAGGGGGATACCCGTGATTACGACGCCGCTTGGCTCACAAACCATGGAGTCCGCGTCATTCGAGATCGTGCGAGAGTTCTGCTTCCCACGCCGCGTGTTTCACGCACAGTCGCACGCCTGGTTGAGAGTGAGAGCTTTGAGATCGTGGTCTTCGGCGCAGCTGCACCACTTGCGCTGATGGCACACTCACTGCGCCAGGCTGGAGCGCGCCGTATTGTTGCGCTTACTCATGGACATGAACTCTGGTGGGCAAAGCTCTTTCCTTTTAGATTAGCGATGCGTCGTATCGGTTCGACGACCGATGCGTTGACCTACTTAGGTGAGTACACACGCAGTGCTATCGCCTCTGTCCTGACACCGCACGCCGCCGCTGCGATGGTGAAGATCGCCCCAGGAATCGATACCCAACACTTTGCTCCGATGGATTCCTCAAATCTGCGAAAGTCCCTTGGCTTAACTGATAAGAAAATAATCGTCTCTGTTGGACGCCTTGTGCATCGAAAAGGCCAGGATCGACTCATCCAAGCGATGGTCGCGATTATCAATGAGATACCCCAGGCGCATCTGCTCTTGGTTGGTGAGGGTCCTTACGAAGCACACTTACGGGATCTAGTGAGAAAATACTCACTCGATGATCACATTACATTCATTGGGCGCATCCAATACGCCGACTTACCCGCCTACATGTGTGTTGGAGAGATCTTTGTTATGCCTGCTCGTTCACGTTTTTTTGGATTAGAGGTCGAGGGTTTGGGTATTGTCTATCTTGAGGCCAGCGCATGTGGACTACCTGTCATTGCAGGCCAATCAGGCGGGGCTCCAGATGCGGTCATTGATGGAACCACGGGCCTTGTAATCGATGGCACAGATAACGCAGCGATCGCAGAGGCTGTGATTGATCTACTTTCGCATCCGCAGAGATCACAGCAGATGGGTCAAGCCGGACGCACTTGGATCCTCGAGAAATGGCGATGGCAGATCTGGGCTGAGAGGTTTGTAGAGTTAATCGACAAGTAAGTCGTGTTTTCTCGCCTTAGTGACCGCTGCCGTACGGTTTGAAACCTCTAATTTGCGAAAGATCGAGGCCAGGTGCGTCTTGATAGTTGCCTGACTTAAGAAGAGAGCGGTAGCGATCGCTTTGGTTGATGCGCCACTGGGTAAAAAACGCAAGATATCGAACTCACGTGCCGTTAACTCAAAGCTGCGCCTTGACGCCGCAATCGCAGTAGATAATCCGTGCGCAGTAAAGCTCATTGGCGAATGAGTAGAGTGATCAATCGCTGCGATTAATTCACTCATTGACGCACTTTTTAGTATGTAGGAACTCGCCCCTGCATTCATGGCCGCAATCAGGTGGGCATCGGTATCGTTGAGAGTCAAGACCACGATGCCCAGTGATCTCGAGATGCTACGTGCCCATGAGATCAGATCAAAGCCACTGCCATCTGGCAGGTTCAAGTCGACGACGATGACATCTGGATTCACATGTGCAATCTGCGCGCGGGCCTCGGCGATAGTCGACGCCTCTGCGGCAATCTCATAGCCATGGTTGATCAGGGCGCCCTTGAGACCCTCACGCACAACTGCATGATCATCAACGATGACAACCCGTGTCATAGCTTGGCAAGAGGTACGGTGATAGATATCTGGCTCCCCTTATTTGTTGATTTGATATCGAGCTCACCATCTAGGCCACGGACTCGTTCACTAATACCTGNTATCCCATGATGGCCTGTCTTGGNTTTCACGCCTCCATTACCGTTGTCGGCAACGCTCATAGTCAGGTAGGTCGCGCCTGAGTGTTCTACGACATTGCTCAAAAGCTCTGCGAAGATTCTCTTTAACTCATACTGTGTTGAGGCTTCATATCCTGGCGCTAAGAGCTCACTGCCATCACGTAGTACGAAGATTTCAGAGCGTACTTTCTCGACTAATCCCGTCGTCGCAAATCTCAGAGATCGAAGCCCAGCGCGTATCTCATGTGGGGTATCGGTCGCACTTACAAGGGCGTCAATGGAGTAACCCAGACCAACGAGATCTTGGGCTATCCCATCATGTAACTCTTGTGCGAGCCTGACCCGCTCATTGACACTCACATCTTTTATCTAGCGGTTAGTGAAGAGTTGTTCAATCTCCTTGGCGAACTCTTTTGAGATCACTGCGCGCTTCATCGAGAGCTTTGCAGTGAGATGTCCGCCAGCGATTGTGAAATCCGTCGGCAGGATTACAAATTTCCGGATCGATTCAGCCTGGCTGACCGCCTTATTTGCCTCATCAACGGCGGTTTGGATAATTGAGATGAGATCTGGATCATGGGCTAGATCGGCCATAGATGCACCCTCTTTTTTATTATTTGTGACCCAAAGTTTTAGTGCATCTTGATCTATGGTGACAAGGGCGGCGATGAATGGCTGGTTATCACCCACGACCATGCACTGGCTGACCAAGGGGTGTGCACGTAATCGATCTTCAAGAACTGCAGGAGCGACGTTTTTTCCACCCGATGTGACGATGAGCTCTTTCTTTCGTCCTACGATATAGAGATATCCATCTTCATCTAACTTTCCAAGATCTCCAGACTGGAACCAGTGATCATCGGTAAAGACCTCTGCATTAGCTGAATCATTCTGCCAATATCCAGTCATGACAATCGGACCTTTGATGAGAACTTCACCATCATCAGCGATTTTTATCGAGGTTCCAGGCACTGGTCGTCCGACAGATCCGACTCGGTGTGCACCAATCGTATTGATCGTCGCCCCTGCAGTTGTCTCGGTCAGACCATAGCCCTCAAGGATCGTCACCCCAGCTCCTCGGTAGAAGTGGCCTAAGCGCACGCCTAAGGGCGCTCCACCTGAGATCGCAGCCTCAACACGGCCTCCCATTCCAGCGCGGATCTTTGAGTAGACCAGCTTGTCAAAAAGCTTATGTTTGAGGGAGAGCAGAGGGGACATATGCTTTTTATCTAGGCTCTGCGAGTATGCAATCGCAACATCGGCCGCTTTTTTAAATATCTTTCCCTTACCTGCAGCTTCGGCACGTGCCTCAGAGCCGTTATAAATCTTCTCGAAGATTCTTGGAACGGCAAGGACAAATGTGGGTTTGAATGATGCAAGATCTATAGGCAGCCGCCCTACTGGATCACTGCAGTGAGCCAAGTGAAGTCCTGCTGCAACTGCTCCAATCTGAACCATGCGACCAAAAACATGGGCAACTGGCAGGAATAGGAGCGTTGATCCGCCTGGCTTTAGAAATAAGTCACTGTGCGCCTGTACAACATTTTCGCACTCGGCTAAGAAGTTGCTGTGAGTAAGAGAGACTCCCTTTGGCTTGCCCGTAGTTCCAGATGTATAGATGAGTGTGGCTAAAGTGTCGGGAACGATGGAGTTTCTGCGGCGATCTATCTCGTCATCGCTAATATTTGAGCCAGCGGCTTTGAGAATACTCAATACATCCTCACTCATCGTCCACACATGCTTGGTATGAGATGGCAGAACACTCTGTACAAGTTCGCGCAGAGCCGGTGTCTCGACAATTATCCCGACCGATGCGGAGTCATTGAGAATCCAGTCAATCTGCTCGGCCGAGGATGTGTCATAGACAGGCACGACAACAGCGCCTGCAAACCAGATCGCAAAATCCAAGATTGTCCATTCGTAGCGAGTACGCGACATGATCGCCACACGATCACCTATCTGAATACCGGCTGCAATCAATCCCTTCGCAGTTTCGCGGATTTGTATCTCGACCTCTTTGGCAGTGACGCTTTGCCAGCCATCACCGAGTGGACGGGACATGACGATGCGCTCTGGTTCAAACCAAGCGCGTTCAGCGATGAGATTTGTGAGATTTCCTGCAGTTGCCGCAGGTGCGAGGGCTGGTTCAGTGATCTGATTCATAGCCCTAACGCTAGTGGCTGAATTAATATTTAGGGAAGGGGGGTAGCCTTGCCACATGAGCGAATTGAGCAGATCAACTATCACCATCGATGCCCCATTCTCGGCGGTTTCAGAGGCTCTCTTTGCCCTGGAAAAGTACCCCGAATGGTCGAGCTCGATTAAGTCGGCAGAGGCAGTGGCCCGCGATGAGCAAGGGCGCATCACGAAGGTAAAGATGACGATTGATGCCGGGATGATGAAGGATCGAGTGGTTTTAGATTACGACTGGTCGAAAGCCCCAGCACTTTTAAGTTTCTCACTCGATGAGGCCGATCTGTTAACTGGTATGGATGGCTCCTATAGCATCACAAGCATCGATGGGGATACTACTGAGGTTACATATGAACTCACCGTCTCACTCTCCATGAATATTCCAGCGATGATGAGACAAAAGGCTGAGAAGGGCACGATTGATGCCGCTCTTGCACAACTTAAAGCCGCTCTCGAAGCGTAGTTTGCTCTTATGGCGTACACGATTGGTATCGATGTTGGTGGTACCAAAGTTCTGGGTGGTGTCGTCGATGAGCAGGGAAGAGTTCTAGCCAGCGCAAGAAAAGAAACCCCACGCCAGGGTGGGAGCGCATTGACGCAGACGATCGCTGACCTCGCTCGAGAGCTCATGTCCCAACATGATATTTCCTCAGTGGGAGTATGCGCTGCGGGTTTTGTCTCATCTGATCGTAAGACGATGTTGGCAACGCCTAACATCGCAGATTGGAATGGCGTTGATTTAGATAGAGAGTTAACTGGATTGATAGGTCTTCCTGTGATTATCGAAAATGATGCGAATGCCGCAGCCTGGGGTGAGGCAAAGTTTGGCGCGGGCAGAAGTCATGAGCACATCATGATGTTGACCGTTGGGACGGGAATCGGTGGTGGAATAGTTATGAACGGCTCGCTCTATCGGGGTACATTTGGTATCGCTGCAGAGTTTGGTCATATGCGCGTGGTACCCGAAGGTCACCTGTGTGGCTGTGGTGGGCGTGGATGTTTTGAGCAGTATGCATCGGGAAATGCGCTTCTTCGACATGCGCGCGAAGCGGTCAACGCTAGTCCAGAAATCGCACGCAACTTGTTATCGCGCGGAGATGGCACTGTCGCTGGTTTGACTGGGTCGATAATCATGGAGGCCGCCCGTAATGGTGATTCAGTAGCGTTGGCAGCTTTTCACACAACAGGTCAATGGTTAGGGGCGGGAATTGCCACTCTATCCGTGCTTTTAGATCCATCGTGCGTGGTAATTGGTGGGGGAGTGATCGAGGCTGGTGAGATTTTGTTAGCACCGACCCGTGAGGCACTAGTGCGCATGATGCCCTTTGCAGGCAAACTTCCCTATCCACAGATTATCGCGGCAGAGTTGGGGATTGAGGCAGGTCTTATAGGCGTCTCTGATTTAGCGCGGCTTTAATAGTTGAGGTTACTCAAAGGGATAGACAAGGCCTATCTGTCTCCTCATCTCATCCATAGTTCGCATCACATCGAGACTTTCACGCCAAGGCATCAGAGGTGATTCCAGTAATCCAGCGCGCANAATGCGGGCCATTTCAATGGCCTGTTCACGCAAACCATGACCAACATATGTATTGGGATACTCGGTGATAGTGCCATCAAAGAGGACAACACGCATGGCAGTGGGAGCATAAAAAGTCCGATCGATCTCAAGTCGGCCTAACAAGCCACTGACTACGGCTCGACAAGGGGTCTGAGCAATCATTGTTGTATTCAAGATTGCCTGTGCTCCATTTGCATATTCCAAGATGGTACTTGTCTGTGCATCTACACCGGTATCTGTCATNACTGCACGCGTAGTAATAGAGACAGGAGCACCAAGAATGAGATGGGCAAAGGAAACGGGATAGATACCAAGATCCAATAGGGCGCCACCACCTAGTCCAGGATCGACCAGGCGTTGAATATTTTGATCAGCCAAACGTTGACCGTGATCTGCCTCAACAGTTTGAACGGCTCCAAGTACTCCACTTGCTAAAATTTCTCGGACCACTTTCATATGAGGTAGGTAGCGTGTCCACATTGCTTCAAGTAAGGCGACATTATTTCTTTTGGCAGCATCGAACATTGATTGGGCTTGTTTAGCTGTTATTGCAAATGGTTTCTCACACAAGACTGGTTTACCGGCAGCCAGCGCCATCAGGGTGTGAGCTTCATGCATAGGATGTGGAGAGGCGACATATATCGCATCGATTTGTTGTGCATTGACGAGTTCCTCATAGCTGCCATAGGCACTGGCATCCGAGATCTCTTGAACAAAGGCCTGGGCCTTACTCAAGGTGCGCGAGCCAACGGCCACGATGCTATGGCCCTGGGCTANCTTTAAATCTTGAGCAAAGGCGGATGCGATACCCCCAGTGCCTAAAATACCCCAACGAAAACTNCTCATAGATGCACTCCATCATCATCGTGAGCACCTCGCTTTAACCATTTTTTGATTGCGCGACGTGCCGAGAACAAGAATGCGCGGGGAGTCTGAGGAGTGGGATTAGGAGCGATAAATCCATCGCTTTGATCTATCACTTCAAGTTCATCGAGAAACGTTGAGGGTGAGGACTCATCAAGGGATAGACCAGAGACGATGGCATCAAACTCACTGCGGATGAGCTCCTCTTCATCCGGATCATCGTGTACCCCGCCATCTGGCTCATTGTTCACCCTCAGATAGTGTCATACGGGGTGAGAGCGAGTAAATTGGTAGCGTGATTAAGAAACTTCCGTATGCAACTTTGCGGGCCTTCTTAACACCATTCCTTGTTGGAGCCTTTCGTCCCAAGGTCAAAGGACTCCGAAATGTTCCGAGCAAGGGAGCCGTCATCATCGCCTCCAACCACCTCTCCTTTAGCGATTCGATATTTATGCCACTGGTTGTTCCGCGTAAAGTTACTTTTTTGGCAAAGAGCGAGTACTTCACATCTCCTGGCATCAAGGGCTTCGTTAAGAAGTTGACCTTCATCGCACTGGGTCAGGTACCAGTGGATAGAACGGGTGGAAGGCGCAGTGAGGCGGCTCTGCAGACAGGGCTCAAGGTCCTGGGTGAGGGTGGCTGTCTTGGAATTTATCCAGAGGGCACGCGATCACCCGATGGTCGTCTCTATAAAGGTCGCACTGGCATCGCCCGTCTTGCAATCGAATCAGGGGCTCCGATTATCGCCGTTGCAATGTCTAATACCGACAAGATTCAACCTACGGGAAAAATTATCCCAAATCTGCATCGGGTCGGAATGAAGTTCTCAGAGCCAATGTACTTCAGTGGTGATTCAAGGAATTTGCAGCATCTACGCGATGTAACCGATCAGGTGATGAATACAATCCAAGAGATGTCAGGCCAGATTTATGTCGATATCTACTCACCGAAAAAAAGCAGATCTGAGGATATCAATGTCGCCGGTGAAGAGGATTAGAGATCATCTAAGGCGTTACGTGAGATTACATAGGAGCACGTGGAGCACTCTGCGCCTGCATCAGGTAGATCAGACTCTAAGACTGCGATAAAACTCTCGATTGTGGCAAGAAAATTCGCTTCATCTCTAGCCACAGGAAGATACTTCTGATGCACACCAAAGGCGTATGAATCCTGTGAGTCCCCGATCGCCGAAACTGGGTTCCAGACCAGCAGGCCGATAGAGGCAACGCTTTGGGCCTTGCCTGCAGCTGGATTTTCAAGGGAGTAGGCATAGGCCTCTAACTGTGGTGAATAAAAAGCGCCGTTATCGCGCGCGCTATCTGATACCTTGCAATCGATTAGCCCAATCGTTCCATCATCATTTGTTGATACGAGATCATATTTCCCCAAGATTCGCCAACGAGTTTCAAGGCCATTGATCATGAGCGGTTTACTCTTAACCCACTCTCCCCACTTTGTGATCTTTCCTGGGCGAAGTGATGGATCTATCGTCGGCATATCTGCGTTATGAAAATGCTCTTCTTGCATTGATGCGAAGGTGCCCACCAGAGGGAANGCGCCAGGCATGATTACCTTGTACCAGTACTTAATCCAGAGACAGCGCTTGCATGTAGAGAGNGCAAAGGTGAGATCAGAGGGGGAGATGTTCTCGCGAGCAGGCTTGAGCGGCTTTTTCATATCCCAAATCTCTCACGTGCTACTGACAACTGCGCCCACAATCACCGAGCCACCTAAAATAAGCATCACTATCCCACCGGTAGCGCGCAGTTTTTCAATCCTTGATGAATCAGTTGCCAGCCATGCACGTGCAGTTCCAGCTAAAAGACCCCAAGCGCCATCACANAAGAAGGCGAGGAAGGCAAAGATCCCACCGAGGAGTATGAGTTGAGCCGTNACNTCTCCGCGCTCGCGATCGATGAATGCAGGCACAACGGCTGCAAAAAAGACCAGACCCTTGGGGTTCAGGGCTCCCACCCAGAATCCATCGCGCATCGAGCGAAAGGCCCCTGGACTCACATCACCTTGCGCAGTGACATCGCTGGCATAGACACGGCGATGGCGCAGGGCATCGACTCCGAGATAGAGGAGATAGCCCCCACCTCCGAACTGGACGGCGTGATAGGCCAGCTCGGATCTGGAGAGGATCGGGCCTAAACCCACTGCGACCACGGCCGAGAGGGTGAATGCGCCCGTGACATTTCCAGCGACGGTGTAGATGGCGGTTTTTCGCCCCCAAGCGATGGCCCTGGCGATGACAAATAGGACGCTCGGGCCTGGCGCCAGGATAATCACCATCGCCGCCACGATGTACTCGGTAAGGCGCGATGGTATGGGCATGGAGCTACTTTAACCCGCCTGCTGGCAGTTGCCATGTGGCGCAGGCCATAGCAGGAGCAGTTGCGGGGGAATGGGTATCGGATTAGATTACGCAGCATTATATCGATTCGATATATAGCCCGATAGCCCAGAGTGGAGGTAGATCCGATGCGCTCACGTAGTGATTCGCTGGAGTTTGCACTTCTAGGCCTGCTTACTCAGAGCCCTCTGCATGGCTACGAACTGCGCAAGAGAATGGGCACGATCTTTGGTCCTTTCCGCGCACTCTCATTCTCGGTCCTCTATCCGCAACTTCGCCGAATGCTCGACTCGGGTGTCATAGCAGAGAGCGCAGATGAAAACTCGTCTCGGCGCTCGCGCATCGTCTATGCAATCAGTGATAAAGGTTTAGCACGATTCTCTGAGCTCACCGAAACGGTTAGCCCAGATACCTGGGAGGACGAGGGCTTTGAGATTCGCTTCGCATTTTTCTCACCCACATCGTCTAAGAACAGAGTAAGAATTCTTGAGGGGCGCCATCGCCGCCTTAAGGAGAAGGCCGAGATCCTGCGTGGTGAACTTGAAAAGTCACCTGTTGGAATCGATAGATATCTAGAGGAGTGGCGACGCCATTCACTGGAGTCGGCAGATCGCGAGATCAGCTGGCTTGAAGACATGATCAAAACCGAGAGGAAGTAAATGAACATCACAACGGGTAAAGGTGACATTCGCGTTGCAATAGTAGGCGTTGGAAACTGCGCCAACTCCCTAGTCCAGGGAGTGACCTACTACCAGAATGCCGCCATTGATCAGGAGATTCCAGGGCTCATGCACGCCGTTGTTGGGGGATACCACATCTCTAGCATCAAGTTCGTAGCAGCCTTTGATGTCGATGCCAAGAAAGTTGGCTTGGATCTCGCCGATGCGATTTGGGCCAGTGAGAACAACACCATTAAATTCAGTAACGTTGCAAAAACCGGTGTCTCGGTTCTACGTGGAGTNACAAATGATGGACTTGGNAAGTATTACAAAGAGACGATCACTGAATCTGATTCACCTGCAGTCGATGTAGTTAAAGCCCTTAAGGATGAAGCGGTGGACGTTCTNATCTGCTATTTACCTGTTGGCTCGGAGATCGCTGCAAAGTTCTATGCACAGTGTGCAATCGATGCCGGATGTGCCTTTGTCAACGCTCTTCCAGTCTTTATCGCATCTGATCCAGAGTGGGAAAAGAAGTTTGCCGATGCCGGTCTGCCGATTGTTGGTGATGACATCAAGAGCCAGGTGGGTGCAACTATTACTCACCGCATCATGGCCAAGTTGTTCCAAGATCGTGGAGTGCATTTGGACCGTACGTATCAATTAAATGTCGGCGGAAATATGGATTTCAAGAACATGCTCGAGCGTGAGCGTCTTGAATCGAAGAAGATCTCCAAGACCAACTCGGTGACCTCACAACTTGACCATGACTTAGGGGAGAAGAACGTTCACATCGGTCCCTCGGACTACATTCCTTGGCTAGATGATCGCAAATGGGCCTATGTCCGCTTGGAGGGCCGTGCATTCGGTGATGTTCCTTTGAACCTGGAGTACAAGTTAGAGGTCTGGGATTCACCTAACTCAGCAGGTGTCATCATCGATGCGCTGCGCTGTGCCAAGATCGCACTCGATCGCAAGATCGGTGGAGCCCTGCTCTCACCCTCAAGCTACTTTATGAAGACCCCACCTGTGCAGTACAGCGATGAGGCCGCTCATAACAAGGTTGAGGATTTTATCTCTGGAAAGCTTGAGCGTTAGAGACTACGAGCGATGACGATTGCAGAGAAGCTCTCCATGGTCTCCGAGCATCAGATGAGAGCACTCGACATTTAGGTGGTCAAAGGCGTTATCTCCGTAATGGGCGCGAAATGCCAAGGCCAACAAGACCCGCAGATTTGTATCTGCATCGGATTTTATTCCAAAGACCTGTGCGCTTCTGCTTACTGTATTTTCAATAGTTTTTTCGCTATGAGAAGTCTGGTCGGCGATCGCAGCGTTTGACTTACCCTCGCACATCAACTGCAGGACTAATTGCTCATAGGGCGTGAGTTCTCTGGTTGAAATTGTGATATCTCTAGCCATGCGAAAAGTACCTCTCTGCGTTGAAAAACATCTGTAGATAGCCTCCCATACAGGCTACCCCTAAGATACATCTATGACTGAGATAACTTCATTAACCAACAAGGGAGTGCTAACACTCAGCCTCAACCGCCCTCAAAAGATGAATGCCTTAACCCGGCAGATGTATGGGCAATTGGCCCAGAGCTTAAATAGCGCGGCTTCAGATGCAGATATCAGAGCTGTTGTGATAACCAGCGAGGGTGAGCATTTTACGGCAGGCAACGACATCACAGATTTTATGGAGAACCCGCCAACAGATGAATCCAGTGAGGTGGCAAAGTTTTTAGGTGCAATTCTAGAATTTCCTAAGCCTTTGCTGGCTGCAGTCAAAGGTAATGCCGTGGGCATCGGAACAACAATGCTGCTGCACTGTGATGTTGTGGTCGCGAGCCCAACAGCAAAGTTTTCTATGCCATTTGCTTCATTGGGATTGGTTCCAGAAGGTGGCTCATCTCTTCTCTTTCCGGCCTTGGTGGGTTATCAAAGAGCTATAAAGATTTTCATGACAGGTGAATCATTCGATGCAACGCAGGCCTTTGAGATGGGATTGATCGCTGCGATTGATGTCGATGCACTACATGGTGTTTCCAAGATTGCGCAGCAGATCGCCAATCAACCTCCTCGCGCGATAATGAATACAAAGGCCCTCTTGAAGGCCCGCAATCATGATTCTCTGGCCGCGGTAATGAAAGCCGAGTTTGAGCTCTTTGCACTGGCCCTGCAATCCGATGAGGCCATGGAGGCCTTCATGAAATTTATGGCAAAGAAGGGCTGATCATGACATTANNTGGCAAAAAGATATTTATCACTGGGGGTTCGCGCGGTATCGGCTTAGCTATCGCACTTCGTGCCGCAGCCGATGGTGCATC
>JGI25928J51866_1000031_pt1 | contig 24611 bp, 23 predicted proteins | sample LauGreFBDMM110DN_2_FD_51866 | JGI IMG/M metagenome (IMG submission 51866)
AATCTTGTATCTGTCGATTCAAGAAACCTATAGAATCCAAAGATTTTTGTCATGGATTAGTCCCACAGTTGAGAATCAAGATGCAGGTTGGCAGGTGACTCATGGAAAATATGCATTAGCTTCTGGTGGTTGGACTGGCATTGGCTTAGGAGCAAGTAGAGAAAAGTGGGGCTGGTTGCCGGCTGCTCACACTGATTTTATTTTTGCGGTAGTTGGTGAAGAAATCGGTTTAGTGGGCACAATTATTGTTTTGATTTTTATTGGCACCATCGCTTATGTGGCGCTAACTTTAGCCAGAGAAACAAACGATCGTTTTACTAAATTGATTGCAACATCAGTCATGGCTTGGATTGTGGTGCAATCAATAATTAATATTGGCGCAGTTTTGGGATTGCTTCCAGTAACAGGTGTGCCCTTACCGCTGGTTTCTTATGGTGGTTCTTCTCTGATATTTACCTTGGCTGCAATTGGGGTATTAATGGCAGTTTTAAGAGCTGAACCGACTGTGAAAGCTGACTTGAAAAAGAAAAAATCATCAAGAGTGAACAAATGACAGTCATTGCCCTTGCCGCAGGTGGAACGGCAGGTCACATTGAACCAGCAATAGCTTGTGCTAAAGCCATTAAGAACTTAAANAATTTGGTAGAAGTNTTTATTGTGGGAACAGATAAAGGTTTGGAAAGAAATCTTGTTCCACAAAGGGGTTTAGAACTTTCTTTAATTCCAGCTACTCCCTTGCCCAGGAATTTTAGTCTTACCATGATCACATTGCCTTTTAGAATGTTAGCTGCCCAAAGAATTGCTCAAAAATTACTGGTAGATAGAAAAGTTGATTGTGTGATTGGTTTTGGGGCCTATGTTTCCTTACCTGTGTATCTTGCTGCCCGAAAACTTAAAATCCCAATTGTTATTCATGAAGGGAACAAAAAAGCCGGCTTGGCTAATCGCATNGGCAGTAGATTTGCCGCCCAGGTTTTTCAAATGTTTCCAGATTCAATTAAGGGTGCCCAAACTGTAGGTATGCCACTTCGCGCAGAAATTTCAAATTTAGATAAGAATTTGATGCGAACAACAGCTAGACAGAATTTCAATTTAGATGAAAATAAACAAACTTTANTGGTTTTTGGTGGATCTCAAGGTGCATCCTCAATAAATAGAGTTTTAGTTGATTGTCTTCCAGAATTTGAGAAACTTAACATACAAGTACTGCACGCCATTGGAAATAAAAACACAATTGATCAGAGCACGCAACGATTTGGTTTTTATCATGCAGTTTCCTACATTGATAAAATGGAATTGGCTTACGCTGCCGCAGATTTGGTAATTTCCAGAGCAGGTGCCATGACTATTGCTGAACAAACCGTTTTAGCTATGCCAGCAATTTATGTTCCCTTTGCGGCAGGCAATGGGGAACAAACCAAAAATGTGGCACAACTTGTTAAAGATGGGGGAGGAATACTTATCCCTGATGCTGAATTGACAGCAGCATTGTTGGTGCAACGAGTAAGCGAACTGATACAAAACCCCAGCAAATTGCAAGAATTGTCACAGGCCGCCAGTGGTCATGGGTTGCGCGATGCTGACAAGAAAGTTGCTCAAAGCGCGTTAGCCTTAGCAAATGCACATAAATAGAGTCAGTAAATGACATTGAACAAAGAGATTTCCGATTTAGGAAAAGTTCACATTTTAGGTTTAGGTGGTGCAGGCATGTCTGGCATTGCCAGACTGCTGTGTGCACAGGGAGTGGAAGTTAGTGGCACGGATGCAAAAGAATCAAGAAGACTTGAAGCTTTAAGAAAAATTGGGGTGAAAGTATTTGTGGGACATTCTCCACAAAACTTGAGCGATTGCCAAACAGTTATTCATTCCACAGCTATAAAAGAAAATAACCCTGAATTAAAAGCAGCCAGAGAAAAGAATTTAAAAGTATTAAGAAGAGCAGATGCTCTAGGAGTGCTCACCAGACAATTTGAAACTATTGCTGTCTCAGGCACTCACGGCAAAACCACCACTACCTCAATGGTCACCGTTGCCTTACAAGCTTGCGGTGAGGATCCTTCCTTTGCAATTGGTAGTGAGCTTTCCGAAACTGGTTCAAATGCGCACCTAGGTGAAGGAAACACTTTTGTGGTCGAAGCTGATGAATCAGATGGATCATTTCTATTTCTATCACCAAAAGTTGCGGTGGTCACAAATGTTGAAGCAGATCACCTAGATCATTGGAAAACTTTTGAAAACATAGAAAATGCATTTGTGGAGTTTTGTGAATTAACTAAAACTAGAGACGGTTTTACAGTTATCTGCTTGGATGACCAAGGCGGTAAAAATTTGGTAGAGAAAGTAAAAATAAAAGGTGTAAAAGTTATCACTTATGGAACAAACCAGTTAAGTGATTTACAAATTACAAACTTAAAACTGGGTCTTCCTGGACCAAGTTTTGAAGTCGTATATCTTGGCCAGAACCTAGGCAAGATTCAATTGAAAGTGTTGGGTTTACATAATGCTCTCAACGCTGCTGCAGCTCTTTGCGTTGGGTTAGGTTTAGGAAAAGATTTTGCAAGTTTGAGAAATGGTATTTCCAAATTCACCGGTACAAAAAGAAGATTTGAATATAAAGGAAGTGCAGATGGGATCAGAGTTTATGACGATTACGCCCATCACCCAACAGAAATTGAGGCAACACTAAAAGCTGCCCGAGAAGTTGTTCAAGGGGGAAGTGTTGTGGTCGCTTTTCAGGCGCACCATTATTACCGCACTGCGCTATTTAATAAAGAATTCGGTGCAGCTCTTGGATTAGCAGATCAAGTAGTGGTGTTAGAAGTTTTTGCACCTGGGGAAGAGGCAATCCCTGGAGCAAGTGGTCAAACAATGGCATCACTTGTGCCGCTGCCACCAGATCAAGTTATTTTCGAACCTTCCTGGTCAAAAGTTGCTCAACAACTAGTTAACAGAGCAAAACCAAATGACATCATTATGACTTTAGGAGCTGGAGATATTGGACTACTAGCACCAGAGGTTCTTACTCTTTTAGAAGCCCGACAGAAATCGTGATTAGAAAGAAAACTCGTCGAAGAATTCTTTTTGTCCTAATTTTAATATCAGCACTGGCTTCAACATTTTTTTATATTGGTTGGTACTCAAATTTATTAATTGTGAAAACTATTGAAGTCAGGGGAGCCAAAGAAGTACCAGTTCAAGTAATCACTAAAACAGCCAATGTGAATTTGAATACCCAATTGTTTCGTGTGCCGATANCCAGTGTGGCTGAAAGACTCAGCACGATNTCTCAAATAGGCAGAGCCGATGTGAGAAGAGGATGGCCTTCTACGTTGGTTATTGAAATTAGTGAAAGATCCCCAGTTGCGCTAACCGATATGGCGGCAGGCAGATTCTTAGTTGATCAATCCGGTTTCCCATATCTACCAGCACCAGTTGCTGCCAATTTTCCATTAATAAGTGGACCAGATGATAAATCTCGGGCCGCCAGCATTTTAGTTTGGCAAAGTTTTCCTGACTGGTTAAAAGCCGAAATCACAATCACTAATGCAGAAAACCCAAACTCGATTTGGTTAATGATGACTAGTGGCAGAAAAGTTTTATGGGGCAGTGTTGATAAATCTCAAGATAAGAGTGCTGTGTTAAAAGTTTTAAGAAGAATGGCAGGTTCAACATACGATGTTTCCATACCTGAATTTCCGGTAGTCAAACCTTAATCAAAAAGGAATATCTTCATCGTTTTCGCTAACTTCAGCTAACGATGCAGAAAGACCTAAAGCTTTAGCAACCCGATCATCGTTACTTAGTAACGGGATCGAAGAATTCTCAATAATTTCACCAGTTTTAAGATCAACTTGTAGTCCACCGATATCTGCTTTTACTTGTTCAGCATTGGCAAATTCGCACCACTGGCTTACTTTGCACCAATTACAAGGTGGATTAGCAGAAGGTGCAAAAAGTGTGTCACTAGCCCAGGTATCTACTTGCTCAGCTAATTGTGACCATGCTGCAAGTTTAACTTTTTCATCATCACAATCCCAGGTGATGATTTTACATTCATCACTGGAAATAAGTTCTAATTCAACACGTTTATTTCTATATTGACCAAGTTTTGCCAAAACATCTTTGGGTAAAGCATTTTCAACCATCAATCTTATTGCTAATGGCAATTGTGGATAAATGTTGAAATAGATATCATTTTCTAAATCTTTGATACTGGAAACCGTTTTCATTTCTCGCCACACCAAATCTTCACCATTATTATAAATAAGATCAGGTCTTGTGCTGACTGAAATATCTGCATCAGTATCAAGGGCCTCCACCGCTATTTCAGTGGCAACTTGAGAATCACTATTTATAGGACAAGTTAATTGATGCTGAGCAAGAAACGGTAACGCAACATTTGCTTCATCTTGATTCCAACTGAGCTCTGTAGCTATTACTCCTAGTGTTGTTGGCGTTGGCAGCTCAGTTTTTTCACAAGCTTTTGATCTTTTGTGTGCTTGCTCTAACCAAGCATGAACCAGCAAACCTCTTTGTTGAGCTGAGTTTTGAGTTTCCGGTTTGGTTCTTAAGCCAAGTTCATCTTGCAAAAAATACTGTCGCGGACATCTTCGATAAGTATGAAACTTTGAAGGTGAATAAGCCTTTGGCCAAGGAGCAAAAGCAGTAATACCTAGTAACCCTGGTCGATTAGGTAAAGTTTCACACATCGTGTTAGCTCTGCAGCTTCTACAATTTGGTCCAGACTTTTGTGTGCCTCCTTTAACGCGTTCAATAATTGTAGGCAAAGATTTTGTAAACATTTGACGAGCATCTTCCACACTTGCTGTTAAAACAATTGCTTGACTTGCATCAAGGCAACCAATTTCTCTGATTCGGACATCCTGAGCTGGGGCCAAAACTTTATAAATTGGATCTCGTGGAGAACTCCAACTTGGTTCACTGTGTGGAACCCCGTCGGCCAGAATTCGGGCTATCACTCCTGCTCTAACAGGATTAAGAGTTGTTAAACCAGCTCTAGAAAATTTAAGAGCCCTAAATTCTCTAACTTTTCCATCATGGGAAGTTAAATAGATTCCCCAGGCAAACCATTCTGTATGTGAATCTTCGGTGTCATCAAATGCTTGAATTACTTCCAAGTCAGTGAAATCAATATTGTGTGCCATATCTTCAACGCGAGCTTTTTCCCAAGCAGTCAAATACCCAACTAATGCATCAATAGCCCATAACTTATGAGATTTTTCAACTTGGCCACGGGATTTACTAATCGCTTCAGTAATTGCACTTTCAGCGATCTCATCTTTGTCTTCAAATTCGTGAATCACTTTTTCGTTACTAATACTGGACAAAAGTGCATCTCTAACAATTCCTAATGGAAAAGATTCAAACGGGGGATAGCGAAGTTGTAAGTATCCTTCCCCAATTTTTGCGGCAGGTCTTGATTTAAGTGAAATAAAATCATGGCAAGCTCTGTTGTTTTCTGCACCGACTTGCGAAGCAGAAATTCTTAAGAAACCTGCTGTGGTTACCGGAAAACCAGGAAACCAGTCTTGCGGAATTTGAGTGGTCATAATTCTGGTTCTCCGAAGGGCAACATTTCCATTCCAGCATTTGGATTACTTGCTTTACTGCGGACTCTTTTTTCGACGTTTAAAGTTGCTAACAAACTTTCAGATTCAGAGGTCCCAGGCATAGGGGCTTTGGAGGTTTTTGCTGGACAAGCTTTTATGAAGGCACAAGATTTGCAAGGGTTACCAGGATTTGCCATCCAAGTTTGTTTTTCTAAAGAAGAATCCATTTTTCTTCTGGTGGTAACTAAATGTTGAACAGCTCGATCAAGTGCAGATTTATAGGTAGGTCTTCTAACTCGATCTCTGCCAGGTAAATATGAGTTCTACTTCTCCAACATCTAAACCGTTTTCTTTCAAACCAGCTGCATAAAGCATCACTTGGCGTAGCGAATCAGTTAAATACTGTGGAGCTGGTCTTTTGGATGTTTTGTAGTCGGTAATGCGCACCACACCATCTCGAGTCATTCGATCTAGTCGCCCATAAAGTTTCACAGATTCAAAAATGGCGGTCACTGGTCGTTCTAGATCTTCCAGATCAATATTTAGTTGGGTAGGGTCTTCCAAGTCAAAATATCCCTTGAGTGACTCAGCACTTTTATCTTTAAGTGTTACTAAATCTTCCTCTTTTAACCAAGACTTGTTGTGATCAATAACAACTTCACCTGTATCGCGTAATAAATTCCAGGCACTTCTTTGGTTCTATTTTCTGCTTTAATCTTTAAAAAATTCTCTAAAACATCATGAACAAGTGTGCCAATTATTTGAGGCAAACCTGCAGGCTCACGCCATCCCGCAACAGATGAGAACCAGTAGGCCAAAGAGCATCTATCAAAACTTGATAGTTGACTGGGCGAGACATGCTTTGGTAGTTGATTACCAATATCAGCTACTTGTACGGCAACCAGTTTTTCTTCTGACATTGCTCTATTTTTCGAATGTGTAGAAAACTTTCATCTACATCGACTTAACAGCGGAAACAACCTTGGACAATGAATCTTTAGCATCACCAAATAATAATGTTGTTTTGTCGTTGAAAAGTAATTCGTTTTCCACACCTGCAAAACCTGGGCGCATGGAACGCTTCATAAATACAACTTGTTCAGCTTGATCGGCATTGAGAATTGGCATCCCGAAAATTGGGGAAGTCTTGTCTGTTCTGGCAGCAGGATTTACTACGTCATTTGCTCCCACCACCACAGCTACAGTGGCACTGGCAAATTCGGAATTAATTTCATCCATTTCTTTTAATTGCTCATAAGGAACATCAGCTTCGGCNAGTAAAACGTTCATATGNCCAGGCATGCGCCCTGCCACTGGATGAATTGCGTATTCAACTTCTACACCTTTAGAGATTAATAAATCAACTAATTCTCTTAAAGATTGTTGCGCTTGAGCAACCGCTAAACCATAACCTGGAACAATAATCACTTTCGATGCATAAGCAAGCATGATGGCAATGTCGGTTGGTCCAGCACTTTTAACTGGTCTATCAACTGCAGAAGTTGCTGCAGTAGTTGCTCTGGCAGTGAAGGCACCAAACAAAGTTGCAGTTAAAGGTCTGCCCATAGCTTTAGCCATAAGTTGGGTTAANAACGTTCCNGANGCTCCAACTAAAGTACCGGCNACTAATAACAANACGTTATCTAATACNTAACCACTTGCNGCTACAGATAANCCNGTAAATGCATTTAACAAACTGATCACAATNGGAACATCTGCGCCACCCACGGGAAGTACAAACAAAATTCCCATAACTAAAGACAAACCAACCAATGTCCACAAGGCCCAATTTTCTGGGCTAATTAATAAGTAAACAGACATTACTAAAGTTGCGATTGCTGTACCTATTGTTATGAAACGACCAAAAGGTAATACAACTGGTCTGGAAGTCATTAATTCTTGCAATTTTAAAAATGTAACTATAGATCCGGTAAAAGAGATTGAACCGATGACGACTGTGAAAACTGTGGCAAACAAAGCAACAAATCCATCTGTTGTTCCAGATTTTAAGAATTCAATTGAGGAAACAGCCATAGCTGCTCCGCCGCCCACACCGTTAAACAATGCCACCATTTGGGGCATCTGTGTCATTTGAACTCTTTTAGCTGCTACATAACCAACAATTGTTCCGATTGCCACGGCTATTAAAATTAATGTTAAATGTTTTAAATTACTTTCAGAAAAGAAAACAATAGCTACAGCTGCAATCGCCCCAACAGCACCAATTCTATTTCCAAGACGTGCAGTTTTTGGTGAGGACAAAGCTTTTAGTGCCAAAATGAAAGCAAGTGCTGCACCTAGATTTGCTAACTGTGACCAGGCTGGTGTCATTTCTTCTCACCAACTTTGTTTGATTTCTTTGATTTAAATAACTCAAGCATGCGATCAGTTACTACAAAACCACCGACCATATTAATAGTTGCCAAAACAATTGCAAATAAACCAAGAACTAATTCCAAATTATTATCGGCATGACCTGTGACGATGATTGCCCCAACNAGAATTACACCGTGAATTGCGTTAGCTCCAGACATCAAAGGAGTGTGCAAGATTGTGGAAACTTTGGAAACAACTTCAAAACCAACAAAAATGCTTAAGATAAATATTGTNANAAATGCAATTTCGATACTCATCTAATTATCCCTGTCCTAATTCAGTTTTAACAAAATCATTAGTGATCTCACCATTGATTACTAAAGCGCTACCAGATACAACTTCATCGTCTTTGTCAATAACAGTGATCCTTCTTTGACAATGAAGGAAAGTAATGAGATGACATTTCCTGCAAAAAGAAATGATGCATCAGGTGCCATGGAAGAAGCGATATTTTGTCCGCCCCAGATTTTTACTCCGTTGACTTCAACAATTTGTCCAGGAACAGATCCTTCAACGTTGCCACCATTTTCGGCTGCCATGTCTGCGATTACTGATCCATATTTCATACCTTTAAGCATTGCTGCGGTAACTAGTCTTGGTGCTGGTCTTCCGGGAACTGCTGCAGTTGTTACTAGAACATCTGCTGCTGTGATGTAAGGAGTTAAAAGTTCTTGTTGAAGTTTGGTACGTTCTTGATCCATTTCTTTGGCATAACCGCCACTTCCTTCCACAACTGGTAATGCTAATTCGATGAATGTGGCNCCAACAGATTTAACTTCATCTTTACTTGCAGCTCTAACGTCATAACCTGAAACTATTGCACCAAGTTTTTTAGCGGTNGCCATTACTTGTAATCCGGCAACACCTGCACCAATNACTAAAACTTTCGAAGGTCGAATTGTTCCTGAAGCTGTCATAACCAAGGGAAACATTTTTGGCAACAATGAAGCAGCTGTAACCATGGTGTGATAACCAGCAACGGTGGCCTGAGAAGTTAAAGCATCAGCACTTTGTGCTCGAGAAATTCTTGGAACAAAGTCAAATGATAATAAAGTTGCGTGAGCTTTAGCAATGGCTGCAATGTTCTCTTTGTCCCTTTTTGCTTGGGCGAAAGATAAACAAACTGCACCTGATTTAAGTGATGAAGCAAGTGTCACAGGAAGTATTCCAACTGATGCAACTACATCTGCGTTTTTGATTGCAGCGGATATGTCAGTGACGATCTTTGCGCCAGCTTCTTGATAATTCTCGTTAGNAAATAGTGCTGTTAAACCAGCGTTGCTTTCAACTGATACTTCAAATCCAAGTTTTACTAATTTGGCAATAGTCACAGGCGCAGCTGCAACCCTTTTTTCACCCGCACTGGTTTCCTTAGGCACGACTAATTGCATGAAATTTATTTCCCCTTGAATGTCGTTCCTAGTTTGATATTCCAACTCTATTGACTGCTGAGAAAGAATTTGTGAGGTGCTTATATATGAGCAACACGCCGAGTCGCGTGCTTGGCTAAGTCCCATATGAAGTCTAAATTCTCATTGCTTAACACACGCAACAACTTTTAGCCTCAAGTTGAGGTTAAGAGTTGTACCAGGGGGTTATNTAAGTGGTTGCACCACAAAATTACTTGGCCATTATCAAAGTTGTTGGTATTGGTGGNGGTGGCGTTAATGCTGTTAANCGNATGATTGAAGCCGGNGTAAAAGGCGTTGAATTTGTGGCAATAAATACCGACGCGCAAGCTCTCTTGATGAGTGATGCTGACGTCAAATTAGATATTGGTCGTGAACTAACTCGTGGGCTAGGAGCTGGAGCTGATCCCTCAGTTGGTCGACAAGCTGCAGAAGATCACATTGAAGAATTAAGAGATGTTTTAAAAGGCTCTGACATGGTTTTCATTACGGCTGGTGAAGGTGGCGGAACTGGAACAGGTGGCGCACCTGTGGTGGCAAAAGTTGCTAAAGAAATGGGCGCNTTAACTATTGGNATTGTCACAAANCCTTTCAATTTCGAAGGCAAGCGACGTATCAACCAAGCTGAATCGGGTGTTGACGCNTTAAGAAATGAAGTTGATACTTTAATTGTTATTCCAAATGATCGTTTGCTTTCAATTTCTGACAGAAACATTTCAGTAATTGATGCATTTAGACAAGCAGATCATGTTCTACTCCAAGGAGTAAGTGGAATTACCGATTTNATTACCACNCCAGGTTTAATAAATCTTGACTTTGCTGATGTGCGAAGTGTGATGGCCGGTGCTGGAACAGCTTTGATGGGAATTGGTTCTGCTCGTGGCGAAAATAGGGCTGCAATTGCTGCAAATAACGCGATCGCTTCTCCTATTGGAAGCAGATATTCAAGGAGCAAAGGGAGTATTGCTCTCTATTGCAGGTGGCTCAGATTTAGGTTTGTTTGAAATTAATGAAGCAGCCCGTTTGGTGCAAAGCGTTGCAGCTGTTGATGCCAACATAATTTTTGGTGCAGTAATCGATGACACTTTGGGTGATGAAGTACGAGTAACAGTAATTGCAGCAGGATTTGTAGATAAAGATTTAGCATCAGCTCGAAGAAGTACTATGCATGCAGTTGCAGATGGTGAACCAGAAATTCCCTCATTTGTGGCTAGAACAAGAGAACCAGCAGTTACCCAACCTGCAGTCGGTTCAACTTTTAAGGCAAGCACTGCATCTACTCCTAGAAGAGTTGTTTTTGATGACACCTTGAATGATGATCTTGATGTCCCGGATTTCTTAAAGTAGCTAACATATGTCGGTTCCCGCACCGATTTCATCTGGCAAGACAGGCAAAGCAAACTGGAGTTTCTTTGGTCGTCAGGGTGGAGTCAGTAAAAAACCTTTTGATTCTTTAAATGTGGCAGATCATGTTAAAGACAAAGAAGAAAATGTTTTCAAAAACAGAGAAATTCTTGCTGAGAATTTAGCTATGCCTTTGGTTTATATTCAAGCAACACATTCCCCAAATGTGGTTAATGTGCAATCAGAATTTCCAGAAGTTCATGTTGATACAGATGCCTTAGTAACCAGGGAAACAAATCTGGGTTTAGTAATAATGTCTGCTGATTGTGCGCCTATTGTTTTAGTTGATCCAATTGCTCACGTAGTTGGCGTAGTTCACGCTGGTTGGCAAGGAATGCTAGTTGGGGTAGTGGCAAATGCGGTTGAAGGAATGTTTGATTTAGGAGCTGAACCAGAAAATTTGAAAGCAATTATTGGACCAACAATAAGTGCCCAAAACTTTTTAGCCACTCAAGAAAGATTTGATGAAGTAAAAGACATTGTGCCAACTGCTGCGGTGAAACTTGCTAACGGTCAGTTAGCAGTTGATATTAGAAAAGGGGTGAAGCATCAACTTGCTCAATACCAAATTAAAACCACAGATCTAAATATTTGTACCTTTGATACTCCTGAACTGTTTTCTTTTCGCAGAGATCCTGAGACAGGAAGAAATGCTACTGTTGTTTGGTTAAGTCAATGAGTGATCGATTAGCAGGTATTAAAGATAATTTAGAAAAATTACAATCCAGAATTGACAAAGCCTGTCAAGAGGCAAAAAGAAGTAGCACCGAAATAACTTTGATTGCTGTCACGAAAACTTATCCAGCTGATGATGTGGATTTACTTAAACAACTTGGCATTGATGATGTGGGTGAAAATAAAGATCAAGAAGCATCTTTAAAAAGAACGCAAGTGCAAGCAGATTTCAATTGGCATTTCATTGGGCAGTTGCAATCCAATAAAGCCAAGTCTGTAGTTAGTTATGCGCATTTGATTCATTCGGTTGATCGACCATCCTTGGCAAAAGAAATTCAAAAAAGTGCTCAAGGTGTTGAAAAAAAACAAGCAGTTTTAATACAACTTGATTTAGATCAATCTGGACCTGACCCAACCAGAGGTGGGTTGTGGCCCACTGAATTGATGGCTTTAGCTCAACAAATCACAGATTCATCTCATCTGGAATTGAAAGGATTAATGAGTGTGGCACCGCTCGAGGAAAACCCAGCAGATGCTTTAGCGAGGTTGGCTGTGATCAGGGCTGATTTCTTAAAGGCTTACCCGCAAGCATCAATTTTGTCGGCTGGCATGAGTGATGACCTAGAAGCGGCTATTTTGCATGGGGCGACACACCTTCGAATTGGGTCTGCCTTACTCGGTGAAAGGCCAAAAATCGGGTAAATTTATCTTTAGTCACAGGCGTAACTACAGCAACTTGAGAGTGCCTACGTGACATAGAGATTTTGACCAGGAGGAAGATATGCCAAAAGGCTTTCGCAAAATGGCTGTCTATTTAGGTCTAGTTGAAGATAATCAACACTACTTGAATGATGAAATTGAAGAATTTTATGAAGAGCAAGCACCAGNTGTTCCAAGNTGGTCTCCCACTCCAAGAACTTTTTCNACTAGTGGTTCCACAGCTTTAGCTGAAAGACCCGAAGTAAGAATGAGCCCACAGGCAAGACCTGTTATGGCCGAAGCAGTTAGCAGAATTACTACACTTCACCCCCGCGCATTTAATGATGCACGAAGAATCGGCGAAGAATATCGCGATGGCACACCAGTCATCATCAACTTGTCTGAAATGGAACCTTCTGATCAAAAACGAATTCTGGACTTTGCTTCAGGATTAGCTTTTGCGTTAAGAGGAACTATCGAAAGAGTGACTAGCTCAGTTTTCTTAATTTCGCCAGCAAATGTAGATCTTGGGGCAGAAGCTCGTCAACAAGTCGCCCAAGATGGTTTCTTTAATCAAGTTTAATTAAGATAAATCAATATGGGTTCCCTAATTGCTCAACTACTTCAGTTATATCTGTTAGTGATGATCGGACGTTTAGTNTTTGATTATGTGCAAATGTTTGCCCGTTCCTGGAGACCAACAGGATTTGTTTTAGTCCTTGTTGAAACTATTTATTCCTTAACCGATCCTCCTTTGAACTTTTTCCGACGTTTCATCCCACCGGTACGGATAGGTTCTGTTTCATTGGACTTGTCTTTTCTGGTTGTTATCATCCTGATTCAAGTAGCCATGGGCATATTTTCCTCCCTGTAACCAACGCAATTTGAGGTCCTCAGGGTAGATTAGGCCTCGTTACTAAATTTTGGAGTAAAAATGGCTTTAACCCCTGAAGAAGTATCAAGTGTGGTTTTTGACACCACCCGTTGGCGCACTGGTTATGACATTAAACAAGTTGATGCATTTTTAGTAAAAATTGTGGAAGAAATAGCTTTTTTACAAAACGAAGTGGAAATGGCTAAAAGAGGTACAACTCTTTCTTCTTCTCAAAGTGTTGACACCAAATCACCCGTTGAAGTTTTAACTTTGGCCCAGCAAGCATTAACTGCAGCTACCAACGAAGCAGAAAGACTAGTAAGAGAAGCAAGAGCTAGAGCAGCATCAATTTCATCCAGTGTTGAATCAGAAAAAGCTGAAATTTCTGCACAAATAAAAAGACTTGAAGCAATAGAAGTGGAATACCGTACTCGTTTAAGAGGCTGGTTATCTGGACTACTTACTGATTTAGGTCCTCAGTTACATGAGTCAATTGATAGCACTGGACCAGTTAAAGTAATAACTGAAACACCACAAAACGATTAAAAGCAGTTAAGCTTTTTCAATCCAAATTTCTAGATTCAAATCTTCATCTTTAGTGGTCGGATCACTCGTTGCCTTTTCTGCAGCAAAACTTAACGCTAAGACTTCACTTTTAATAACTTCCATATTTTCACTAATTGAACTCCCGACTTGTTCATCGGTAGTGTGATATTTCAAGTTGATTCGATCTGAAACGTCTAAGCCTGAAGTTTTTCGGGCTTCTTGAATCATTCTGATCACTTCGCGAGAAATTCCTAAACTTCTTAACTCAGGAGAGATTTCCAAATCAAGTGCAATTGTTTCACCATCTTGGCTTACTACAGACCAACCTTCTCGGGGGGTTTCAGTGATGATCACATCTTCTGTCGTGATTTCAAATTCCTGATCTTCAAGTTTGATTACTGCTTTGTTGTTGGTTCTTAACTGTTTAACTAAAGATGGGGCATCTGCTTTAGTTATTTCTTTAGCAATAGCGGGGGTTTCTTGGGAGTATCTGGCACCAAGAGTTCGAAAGTTAGCCTTAAGTGCAACGTTAACCAAATCACCAGTTTCACCCAGTGATTGTAAATCTAGAATATTTAATTCTTCAGCTAGTTGGTCTCTTAAATCTTGGGGAACTTTATCCCAGTTTTTAGCCGCAACTAGTGCACGTGAAAGTGGNTGACGATTCTTAATTTTACCTTCAGCGCGAGCAGCTCTGCCCAGTTCAACTAAGCGTCTAATTAGTCCCATGTTTTCGATCAGATCAGTTCTGATTTCAGATTTATTTGCCTTAGGCCAATTAGCTAAATGAACTGATTGCAATGAAGTATCCGTGGTGGTTTTAAACATGTCTTGCCACACACGTTCTGTAATGAAAGGCACAAAGGGTGCCATGATCAAAGTTATGGTTCTTAATGCTTCGTGGAGAGTGGCAGTGCAACCGGGTCGCCATCCCAAAATCTTCTTCTATTTCTTCTGACATACCAATTTGACATGTCATCCACCACATCGGCAAGTACTCGTCCAGCTTTTTGAGTGTCAAAGTTTTCTAAGGCATTAGTCACTTGCAAAACTGCATCATCAACCAAACTTAATAACCACTGATCAATTTCTGGTCTATCTTTTCTAGCTAATACTTTGTCACCAGGATTATAGGTTGATAAACGAGTGTAAAGAGAAAGAAATGATGCAGTATTCCAATAAGTAAGTAAAACTTTTCTGGTTACTTCTTGAATTGCAGCATGACCAACTCGCCTTGACTGCCACGGAGATCCTGAGGCCAACATGAACCAGCGCACAGAATCTGCACCGTGTTCATCCATTAAAGCTATTGGTTCCAAAACATTTCCTAGATGCTTACTCATCTTGCGACCTTTTTCATCCAAGATGTGACCAAGTGTGACAACGTTTTTGTATGAACTTTGATCAAAAACAAGAGTGCCAATAGCCATCAAAGTGTAGAACCAACCTCTGGTCTGATCAATTGCTTCGCAAATAAAATCAGCAGGATAACTTTTCTTAAACAGTTCACTATTTTTTTGTGGGTAACTAAGTTGAGCAAAAGGCATGGCACCTGAGTCATACCAACAATCAATTACTTCCGGAACTCTCTGGGCAATTTTTTTACATTCCGGGCATGGAATTGTGATGTCATCAACAAAGGGACGATGAGGATCAGTGTTAGTCACATCTTGACCAGAGAGTTCACTTAATTCTTTTAATGACCCAACAGCTGTTTGATGTTTATCTTCGCAAATCCAAATAGGAAGGGGAGTGCCCCAATATCTATTTCTTGATAAAGCCCAATCAATATTGTTGTTTAACCAGTCGCCGTAGCGACCATGTTTTATGGTGTTAGGAAACCAATTGGTTTTTTCATTTTCTCTGAGTAGCGCATCTTTGATTTGGGTAGTTCTGATGTACCAAGAAGGTTGGGCGTAATACATCAAAGGAGTGTGGCAACGCCAACAATGCGGATATTGATGTTCGTAAGCTAAGTCTTTAAATAAAATGCCACGTTTCTTTAAATCTTTGACGATATCTTTGTCAGCTTTCTTAAAGAATTGTCCTGCCACCAGTGGAGTATGAGGTGCGAAGTGCCCATCTGCCTGAACTGGATTCACAACTGGTAATCCATATTTTCTACAAACTTGTAAGTCTTCTGCTCCAAACGCAGGTGATTGGTGCACAATTCCGGTGCCATCTTCAGTTGTTACATAATCTGCCAAAACCACACTATGAAGGGCTGCGGGGGCATCGTCTTCGAAAAGTGTTTTTCCAAATGGTGGTTGGTAGTGAATACCTTCTAAATCTTTACCCTTAACAGTTTCCTTGACTTTAATTTCATCACCCAACAAAGCTACTAATGCTTCAGCGATCACAAAATGTTCATCTGCTAATTCAACAATTAAGTAATCAATTTTGGGACCAACAGCAGCTGCAGTGTTACTAATTGTTGTCCAGGGAGTTGTGGTCCACACCAGTAATGAAAGGTTTTTATATTTCTGAAAAAGATCCCCATCAAGGACAGGAAATTTCAAATACACAGATTGGTCAGTGATGGTTTCATAACCCAGTGCCAACTCATGATCTGAAAGACCGGTGCCACATCGTGGGCAATAAGGGCTGACTCGGTAATCAGAAACCAGTAAACCTTTTTTATGAATCTCTTTTAATGACCACCAAACTGATTCAACATAACTTGGATTCATAGTCCAATATGCTTTATCAAAATCCACCCAATAGCCCATGCGTGAAGTCATGGTGGTGAAATCGTTCACATTTCGTAAAACTGATTCGCGACACTTAGCATTGAATTCAGCAACACCATATTTTTCAATATCGGTTTTGCCGGTGAAACCTAATTCTTTTTCGACTGCTAATTCAACTGGTAAACCGTGACAATCCCAACCTGCATATCTTGGAACGTAATAACCTTGCATGGCTTTGAATCTGGGAAAAACATCTTTGAAAACTCTTGCCTCAACGTGGTGAGCTCCAGGTTTACCATTTGCAGTTGGGGGTCCTTCATAAAAGATCCAACTATTATTTTCATCTCTTTGGTTTAGGGATTTATGAAAAATCTCCTCAGATTCCCACATGTCCAATACTTCGCGTTCCATTTCAGGAAGGTTGATGCGATTGGGTACCTCGCGATACACGTTTTGGACACCTTCCTAACTTTTAATAAACGAGAAATAAGAAAAAAGTGGGCTCTCGTAGTTTAGGAGAACCCTGATACGCGTAGTGTTCGCTAGGTGAAGAGTCGCACATATTTGCAAGAATTAATGCTGAGAATGGCACTAGGCGTAATCGTTCTAGATTTAATAACCAAAGACTTAGCTGTGCGGTTTCTGGAAAATTCGTCAAACATTGTGCTGATTCCAGCTATTTTTGGCCAGAGTGCTGGCCCTGTGCTGCAACTAACCTTCGTCAGAAACTCAGGGGCAGCCTTTAGTTTGGGTTCCAATACCACCTGGGTATTTACGCTGTTGGCCTTTGTGATTTCGTTCTATATATATAGAACAGGACGAAAAGTAGTCAGATTAAGTTGGGCTATTTGCTTAGGGGCAATGCTGGGCGGGGCAGTAGGTAATTTAATTGATCGTTTATTTAGATCACCTGGGGTCTTTCGTGGAGCAGTGGTGGATTTCATCCAGATTCCCTATTGGGCCATCTTTAATATTGCTGACATGGGTGTGAGTATTTCTGCGGTAATTATTGCTGCCATGACTTTATTTGGAAAAGATCCTTATAAAAAGAGTTCAAAAAAATGAGTGAATATTTGTTAGAAGTTGAAGAATCTCAAGAGGGTTTAAGAATTGATGCCCTGCTTTCTTCCAGTTTCGATCTATCTCGAACCAAAGTTGCCTCAGATATTGATGCTGGTTCTGTTTTAGTTAATGGCAAAATAGCTTTAAAGTCTCACCGTGTTACAACTGGTGACAAAATTATATATAACCCAATTATTAAAACAGCGATAAATCCAGCTGATCAGGTAACAACAATTCCTATCTTGTTTGCTGATGAAGATATTGTCGTAATAGATAAACCAGTTGGTGTTGCAGTTCACGCCAGTCCTGGTTGGGAAGGTCCAACTGTCACAGCATCTTTGAGCGCACTTGGTCACACAATCTCTACAAGTGGTGCACCAGAAAGACAAGGTATTGTGCATCGCCTAGATGTTGGAACAAGTGGTGTGATGGTTGTGGCAAAAAGTGAATTAGCCTACGAAAGTTTGAAAGATCAATTTAGAGATAGAACAGTGAAAAAGATTTATCACGCACTAGTACAAGGTCATCCTGATCCTTCCAAAGGAACAATTGATGCCCCAATTGATAGGCATCCACAAGAAAATTACAAATACGCGGTAGTAAATGGTGGAAAAGACAGTGTGACTCATTATGAAACCATGGAAGCTTTTGCTGGTGCATCACTTTTAAAGATTGAGTTAGAAACAGGCAGAACACATCAAATCAGAGTTCATATGGCAGCCATTAAGCATCCCTGTGTTGGGGATTCAATGTATGGAGCAGATCCCAAGCTGGCCGTAAAACTTGAATTGCTGCGCCAGTGGTTACATGCCTCTGAGTTAACACTTCGTCACCCAAAAACTGGGGTAGATATGACTTTTAACTCCACTTATCCTCAAGACTTAACATTAAGTCTTACCCGCATCGCCGAGGCGTATAAGTAAAATTGTCAGCAGTAAGACATAAATTAGTAGTACAAATCTTCCCCTTGTATTTTTCAAAAGAAAGGACCTTTAGTTAGTCATGTCCGATCGTGATTCTTTTGTTCATCTTCATGTTCATACCGAATATTCAATGCTTGATGGTGCTGCTCGACTAAATCCGTTAATGAGTGAAACTAAAAGNCTNGGAATGCCTGCTATTGCTATTACAGATCATGGAAACCTTTATGGTGCATTTGATTTTTATAAACANGCCAACGAGCAAGGTATTAAACCAATAATTGGCATTGAAGGTTATTACGCACCTAACGGTCGTAAATCTAGGGAGATGTTGGATTTTGGTAGCAGTTCAAAANGTGAAGATCAAGAGTTTGGGCGAGGTAAATCTCCNTACACTCACATCACCATGTGGGCGACAACCACTGAAGCAATGCATAACCTATTTCGAATCTCATCACTTGCCAGCATTGAAGGTTATTACTACAAACCAAGATTTGATTATGAATTATTCGAAAAATATGGCAAAGGCTTAATTGCCACTACAGGTTGTCCATCTGGTGAAGTGAATAGATGGTTACAGGTAGGAGATGAGAAAAAAGCCCGAGAAGTTGCTGGTGCTATGCAAGAAGTTTTTGGTAAAGAAAACTATTTCTGTGAGCTAATGGATCATGGTTTAGATATAGAAACAAAAACTCGACCAGCATTACTAAAGATTGCTAAAGATTTAAATATTCCTCTAGTTGCCACGAATGATTTGCATTACACCTACGCCGCTGATGCTGCATCACATGAAGTGCTGCTGTGTGTTGGCACTAGAACAACTATGAGTGATCCAAATAGATTCAAATTTGATGCTCAAGATTTCTACTTAAAATCCCCAGCAGAAATGCGCTCCTTGTGGAAGGATTTTCCAGAAGCTTGCGATAACACTTTATTGATTGCTGAGCGATGTGATGTGAAATTCACTGAAGGCGCCAATCTAATGCCCAGTTTTGAGGTACCAGCTGGTGAGACTGAAGAAACCTGGTTGGCTAAAGAAGTTCAAATTGGATTAGCAAAAAGATTTAAAAACCAAATTCCTGATACCCATCAAAAACAAGCAGAATATGAAATAAACGTAATTAATCAAATGGGTTTTCCTAGTTACTTTCTAGTGGTAGCAGATTTGGTTAGCTATGCCAAAGTAAACAAAATTAGAGTTGGACCAGGGCGAGGTTCTGCTGGGGGCTCGGTAATTGCATTTGCGTTAGGAATAACCGAATTAGATCCATTAAAACATGGTTTGTTGTTTGAAAGATTCTTAAATCCTGAAAGAGTTTCCCTACCTGATATTGATATTGACTTTGATGAAAAAAGACGCGCTGACATGATTCGTTATGCCACCACAAAATATGGATCAGATCACGTTTCACAAATCATCACCTACGGAACCATTAAAGCCAAAGCTGCAATTAAAGATTCAGCACGAGTTTTAGGTTATCCTTTTGCGGTTTCTGATAAAATTACCAAACTCATTCCACCACCAGTTGTGGGCAAAGACATGTCACTTGCCTCAATTTTTGATAAAACTGATGATCGCTTCAAAGAAGCAAACGAGTTTCGAAATCTTTATAAAGCAGATCCTGATGCGCAACGAATCGTTGACACAGCCCGGGGACTGGAAGGTTTAAGAAGACAACCAGGAGTACACGCAGCAGGCGTAATTTTATGTCGCGAACCATTAATTGATGTGGTGCCTTTGTGGAAACGCGAACAAGACGGTGCCATCATCACTCAATTTGATATGGGGGCTTGTGAATCTTTAGGGCTTCTGAAGATGGACTTTTTAGGTTTAAGAAATCTAACTGTGTTAGATGATTGTTTAGCGCACATTAAACGAAACCAAAATATTGAATTTACATTAGAAGAGCTAGAACTAACAGATAAACCAACTTATGAACTATTAAGTAGGGGAGACACTTTAGGAGTCTTTCAACTAGACGGGGCACCGATGAGAGCATTACTTCGCTCCATGCAACCAGACAATTTTGAACACATTTCAGCGGTGCTGGCACTTTATCGACCAGGACCAATGGGAGTAAACGCACACAATGATTACGCAGATAGAAAAAATAAAAGAACGCAAGTTAAACCAATACATGAAGACTTGGCTGAACCACTAGATGAAATTTTGTCTGATACCTACGGACTGATTGTTTACCAAGAACAAGTAATGGCCATCGCACAAAAAGTGGCTGATTATTCATTGGGTAAAGCCGATTTGTTAAGACGTGCGATGGGTAAGAAAAAGAAAGAAATTCTTGACCAAGAATTTGTGCCCTTTAGAGATGGGATGCGCGCCAATAAATACAGTGAAGACGCCATCAAAACTTTGTGGGACACCTTGGTTCCCTTCTCAGATTATGCATTTAACCGTGCACATACTGCAGGTTATGGATTAGTTTCTTATTGGACTGCTTATTTGAAAGCAAATTTTCCAGCAGAATATATGGCAGCACTGCTATCCAGTGTTAAAGATGATCGAGATAAGTTAGCAATTTATTTAAACGAATGTCGTCGCATGGGCATCAAAGTTTTGCCACCAGATGTTAATGAATCCTTAAGTGAGTTTGCACCGGTAGGAAATGATATTCGTTTTGGTTTATCAGCAATTAAAAACGTGGGCGAAAATGTGGTGGAAGCTCTTATTAGTTCCAGGCAAAAAAATGAGAGATTTAGTGACTTTTTTGATTTCTTGAAAAAAGTAGATCCAGCTGTGTGCAGTAAAAGAGTTATTGAAGCACTAATTAAAGCTGGGGCATTTGATTCCCTAGGACATTCTCGAAAAGGTTTACTCAGTGTGCACATAGAAGCAGTTGAAAGTGCTAGTGAATCTAAACGAGCTGAATCAATTGGACAATATGACTTATTTGGATCCTCAAGTGGTGAAACTGTTTCAATCACTGGAGCACAAATTTCAATTCCGGAAGGTGAATGGGATAAAGCAATATTGCTCAATTTTGAAAGAGAAATGTTGGGTCTTTATGTGAGTGATCACCCACTTTTGGGAATTGAACATTTATTAAACAGATTCTCTGATACTTCCATGGCAGATATTACCCACGGTAACAAAAATGATGGTGAAATTGTTACTGTCGCAGGTTTAGTAACAAATATTCAACGAAAAGTTACCAAACAAGGTGCGTCATGGGCCATAGTCACGCTAGAAGATCTAGCCGGCGCTGTTGATTTAATGGTTTTTTCTCAAACGTATGCCAATGTGTCGGGACTAATTCATGATGATGCCATTTTGGCAGTGAAAGCAAAAATTGATGCCAGAGAAGAAGAAAGTCCAAAACTTGTGGCATTGGAATTTTCAGTGCCAGATTTAAATAAACAACGCACTGGTCCAGTGATAGTTAAATTACCTTTAACCAGGTGCACTCCACCTGTGGTTGATTCCATTAAATCAGTTTTGCAAACACATCCTGGTTCAGTGGAGGTTCATTTGCATTTAACTAATGGAGAAAAAACCACAGTCATGAAAATTGATGAAAAATTAAGAGTGGAGCCAACTTCTGCATTGTTTGGTGAATTAAAGGCATTGCTGGGACCAAGTGCTGTTGCTTAATTAGGACTAATAGTCACTCTTGTTAAAAACGGGGTAGGCACACTAGGGATTTCCTGCATCAAGATTGTTTCACGATTAATTATTTTCATGACAGCTTTCAATCTTAAGTTGGCATCGTCCATGTTTAAAAGACTTTGTTGTTCTAGTGAAGTTAAAGGCAATAGTCCACCGATTAAAAAACTTAAAGCTGAAGGTTCTGAGGGTAAATCGTGAGCAGAGTTGTCATTGTCAGCATCCATCATCATCATGAAATCAGCACATTTTTCTTGAGCCAAACTAATTATTGCGGGATCAAAATCAACTGGTAATTCTGGACGAACACTAACTTCACCAATCAAGTAGGGAGCTTTACTCACACTTAGTGATCGAATATCAAATCGTTCACCACCCATAACCATTATTTCAAAAGTTCCATCATCGTTTGCTGCAGTTTTTCTCAAAACTGCGATAGTTCCGACTTCTGCAATCTGGGGAAGATCATGGTCAGTTTCTGAACCTTTAACTATGGAAACAATCCCAAAACGTTGCTCAGGCTCAGGTAGCGCTAATAAGTCGGCGATTAAACGTCTATATCTGTTTTCGAAAATGTGTAACGGCATTAATTGATGTGGCATCAAAACAGTGTTGAGAGGAAATATTGGCAACATCAGCTGATTCGATTCTTCATCTCTCATGGCTTCAGAATATGACAAGAATCCAAAGTGAGCATCCCGTAGAATTAAATATATGATTCGCCGTATTGACTTAAGAAAAATCGAGAAATTGCCTCGAACTGTAGTGCAGCGTGCCCAAGTTGATGTTGATTCGGTAATTAGTGTGGTTAAACCCATTATTGAAGACATCAAAAACAATGGCGATAAGGCCATCATGGCCTGGACCGAGAAACTTGACGGGGTAAAGCCAGCAGCGTTGCTGGTACCCATAGAAGTAATTGACAAAGCTTTTAGCGAAATGTCTACTGATGTTATTGAGGCATTACAAGAAGCAATTAGACGATCTCAAATCGTGCACAAATCTCAAATTCGAAAAGATTCAACAACAGAAGTTGTTGAGGGCGGATCAGTAAGTGAGCGGTGGCTACCTGTTGATCGCGTAGGACTTTATGTTCCAGGTGGTAATGCTGTCTATCCATCAAGTGTGGTGATGAATGTAGTTCCGGCACAAGTTGCTGGAGTTAGATCTATTGCTGTAGCAAGTCCAGCTCAAAAAGAAAATAATGGATGGCCCAATAAAACAATTTTGGCTGCGTGCAAACTTTTAGGTATTTCTGAAATTTATTCAGTTGGTGGGGCACAAGCCATTGCCATGTTTGCTTATGGCACAGAAACTTGTGAGCCAGTAAATATGGTCACTGGACCAGGAAATATTTATGTCACAGCCGCAAAAAGAATCCTAAGAGGATTAATCGGAATCGATAGCGAAGCAGGACCAACAGAAATTGCCATTTTGGCAGATGAGAGTGGTAACGCTAACTGGATTGCTGCAGATTTGATTAGTCAAGCAGAACATGATGTTATGGCTGCAAGTGTGCTGGTGACTACTTCAGAAGAGTTAGCTGATGCAGTGGTTGCTCAATTGCAATTACAAGTACCACAAACCAAACATTCTGCTCGTATTACTGAAGCCTTAGCTGGAATACAAAGTGCCATTGTCTTAGTAAAAGATTTAGATCAAGGCTTAGCACTAGTCGATCAATATGCTGCTGAGCACTTAGAAATACATACTGTAGATGCCCAAGCAATAGCTTTGAAAGTCAAAAATGCTGGTGCGATATTTGTTGGAGCACATGCACCTGTTTCTTTAGGTGATTATTTGGCTGGTAGCAACCACGTATTACCAACTGGAGGTTGTGCTTGCCACTCTTCTGGATTATCTGTACAAACATTCCTTAAAGGAGTTCATTACATTAATTACTCTGCAGATGCATTGCAAGAGGCGGCAAATCAAATAAGAACTCTTGCTCAGGCAGAAGATTTACCAGCACATGCTCAAGCTGTTGATATTAGGTTCGAAACACCTTGACCGAAGTCAATGATAAATCATTGATGAACGATAATTAGATAAAACCAAAACAAGAAGGAGTAAGTCGTGAGTAGAAAAGGGCGGGTAGCTCGCACTACTAAAGAAAGCGACGTACTTGTTGAAATAGATTTGGATGGAACAGGTGAAGTTGTAATTGATACCGGCGTTCCTTTTTATGACCACATGTTGAGTCAACTAGGTAAACACGGTGCATTTGATTTGAAAGTAAAAACAAAAGGTGATATTTCAGTTGATGAACACCACACCATAGAAGACACCGCTTTGGCACTTGGTACTGCCTTTAAAGAAGCTTTGGGAGACAAAGCAGGAATTAGAAGATATGGTGATGCAACTTTGCCTCTGGATGAAGTTTTAGTTCGTGCAGCGGTTGATTTATCTGGCAGACCATATTTAGTGCACAGTGAAACAGATATTGCTCCCATGATTGGTACTTATGACACCACGCTTACGAAACATATTTGGGAATCCTTTGTTAACAGCGCAGATATTACTTTGCACATAAAAGTACTTGAAGGAAGAAATGCTCACCACGTTGTGGAAGCCCAATTTAAAGCGGTTGCTAGAGCATTAAGAGATGCGGTAGCTTTTGACGCTAAATCTGTGGGTATTCCTTCAACCAAGGGTGTGCTGTAGATAAAACTCATGTTTAAGAATGGGTTTTAATGTCAAAAAATATTGTGGTGCTTGATTACGGATCAGGAAATATTAGATCTGCTCAAAAAAGTTTGCAACA
>JGI25928J51866_1000033_pt1 | contig 24151 bp, 15 predicted proteins | sample LauGreFBDMM110DN_2_FD_51866 | JGI IMG/M metagenome (IMG submission 51866)
CAATAGAGGGTAAAGCCTATTAGGGTTGGCATCTGCAGGATAGCGCATGGAATACTTAGCCCCCCTACTTTTACCGGAAAGAAGTTCTTTTTCAAAAACTTTGCCCGAAGATTTCACCTCTGTTGGAAGAATCGTTTGCAACAAAACCTGCCCGACTTCTTCAGGTTTGACAGCAGGGTATTTATTTAAAAACGAATCTAATGCTGTTTTTCGTAAAGTGGAATTTTCCGCCTTGATGAAATCAATGATAAAAGATCTTGTAAGCCAAAGCCTTTTGGCAGAAATGGGGTTGGGATCTGCTGCGGAATTACCCATAACCCAACCGCTAATAGCGAGAGATGCAGTTTTCTCCAACTCAACAAGAGTTGCGGTTGTCCCATCGTTTGTTTTTTGTTTTGAAATACTTAAAAAAGCGTCGAGTCTATCGATGGATTCTTCCGTAATGATTTTTTGCAGGATATCAATTGCTTTGATAAGAATGGGATCAGATTTTTTTTCTGAAAGAGCAGAAGAAAGGTAGGAAAGNTTTTTTTGAGCAAGGAGAAATTGTTCCAAAGCTTTCTCAAGTTTGGATTGCAAGGATTGAATTTCGGTAAGTATTTTATCTTTAGCCTCTGCCATGGGGAATGAATCAAGCTGTTTTCTCGCTTCTGCAAGTCTGCCTGCCCCAATGATCCGTTTAATTTTTTCAAGCCTTTCCCTACCTTTAAGGGAATCGATTACTTCCTGGGTTTTATCGCAGCGTTCTTTATGCTCGGGAAGATCCTTAACCAAAGATTTGAGTTCTTTTTCACTATCTTCAAACCATCCCGCCTGAGCAAGAAAATCAACAANCTTAAACCTGCGNGANGCCATTTCTTCAGGCTTGACTTTAGCGGTGTTTTGAAAATCAGGATGGGATTTAATCAAACTGATAACTTTTTGNGAACCGATTTCCTGAGTTAAGTACATCGAACTCCATACGAACTTGCTGGTTGCATCTACTCTGATGGCGTAGGAGGAGAGATTTGATATATGTTGAAAAACCCCCACCACGCCTACCGGACTGCGGTATTTATAGGTCCGCTCCCATTTAGAATCCCAATCCGTGGCTTCAACTTCAGCCCAAAACGGAGGGGCACCTTTTCCACCTGGAATATAAATTGCTTTGTTATGAATCCATCGTTCTTCTTGGATAGAATCGCGTTTATCAAGAGTACGAACTAAATTGGGGTTAAAATAAATGCGCCTAGCACCATCATCGACCATGTAAAAACCTTTGGGGATAACCACGGGTTCTTTGCTTACAGGGTCAAATTCGGTTACACTTTCACGCTTCACCATGCCTTGGAGAATAAAACCATCTTTTAAAATTACAATATCTGCCAAAACAGAGCAGCAAAGCACTAAACCGATTAAAACAAGAGAAAGAATCCTTAAAGTAAATTTCATTTGAAAACCCATTGGGCCAAAACATCTCTAATTTTAAAAAACATTATTACAATCCTGAGCATAAGGCTATTATAAACAATTAATGAACAGTAATNATTTTAACATGTTTCGATGTTAAAGTTATTCTTATATAGGGAAAAACAATGCCAATTCATTTCAGATGCAAGTACTGTGATTCCAAACTTAGTATCACCCGCAAGAAAGGCGGGCTCCAGGTGCAGTGCCCATCTTGCTATAAATATGTGAGGGTGCCTACCCTTACAGAAGGCAATGCAACGCCTGCGCAAATAAAACCAGAAGCAGCAGTTGTTCCTGAAAAAAAGCCTTTGGTAAAAGTAAAAGAAAACGCCTTGGAATCAATGAACCCAGATATGGTCTTGGGGTCCCCAACAAAAGATTTGCCTGTTCCACCACCCCCTCCTGTGTATTTTGACGAATTCGATGATGAAAATCCCCTTTATGATGTTGTGCAATTAAGTCCTGCAGATAGCCAAAACGCCTTAGGCACAATAACATTAAGAAAATTACTGACATCGAAAAAGGTTATCATAATCATAGTGATGGCGTTTTCAGTAGGTTTTCTTGTAGGCTTAGCGGCTTATTATCTCTCAACCAGAATTTAAACCGTGAACGATTTAAAAAATTCAATGGGTAAAGCAGCATAATAAAATAACTCCATGAATGATTCTCCTTGCGATAAAACACTTTAAATTATAAGGATTATGTCGATAATAATGAATGTTTCGGGAATCTTGATTAGTTTTGTAGGGATTAGGGCATTTGTTCACAGCTTATATTAAAGTTAATTATGCAAGAGAAATAGCATCGCCGCGATTTCTGGGCAATATTACTAGGTAGGTGAATTCGGCAATTTTAACGAAGGTGTGACATGCAATTACTTCCTTGCTCAAAAAAACAGATACTCTTGGGATTATTTATTACGCTTTGCTTGAATTCATTGATTCAAGCAGATCCCTTCCCGATAGATCCCACAGAATTGTTTAAAAGAACTTTTTTAAATCGAGGCGATGAAGACCGAAAAACCAAACTTTTAAACATTCTAAACAAAACAAACGCTTTAGGTGATTTAAGCAAAATCATATTAATGCCCGAATGGCAATACATCGAGGGAAACAAAAGGATTGCAGACATTAACGGTGAAGTTCGAACNGCGGTTATCCAAAAATTCAAAACGAATGGTCTTCAATTATTGAAGGATGGTCAGGACGATGCAAGAATGGATTTGGCAATTTTAATTGGTGAAACTGCTTCTGCTAATCTTGTTGACGAAACTTCAGAATCACTGGACCAAATTGCACAAAGAAGCCGTTTCTTAAGGGCAGAACTCAGCACCCTATCTCCTCAATTGGCATTATTAACCAAAACCAAGAACCCAAAACTGATAATTGCAGCAGTATCAGCATTAGGAAAAATAGAGTCAAAATCTGATTTATTTGCACAGACCATTTCAGATCTGATGGAAATAAAACCCGCTAATACCTTAGCAATCCGACGGGCTGCTGCCGAAAGCCTTAAAACAAGGTTGGCAACGGTAAGCCAATTGCTCAAGCAAATCCGTGTAGTACGCGAAAGAGATAATTTAGACTTAATAAATGATCTTCTAACGACCAGCAAATTATGCTTCCCTTTAGGTGTTCGTGCTCTTAAAGACAAGGATTATATTGTAAGAGAACAAGGAACACTGGCATGCAAGCAGGCAACTTCAACCTTGGCAGAAGTGGATTATATTATTCCCACCCGGGAAGCAGAAATGACCATGCTAGAAAGGCCCGATATCATAGCGCAGCGAACAAAAAGCTTTCGCGATGGCCTAGCATTCGAATTATCCTTGATCAATTCATTTCGTGATAATATGCGAGAATTAACTGATCATGCGACAAACTTCGAAGCAGATGTTGTAGTTAGAGTCGCCAGCTTGGATGTTGTTGAAGATCTTGTGGTTATTCGCAAAAAGCTAATTGAGTTTGAATCGATTTTAAATAAACTTGATGTACTTGCAGGGAATGCCCCAAATCCTAATCCTAAATTAATCACCCATGACATCATTCCCGAAGGAAATGAATTCAAAGAAATCGTTCAAGACTTGATCATGGTTTTATCCGACCCAAATTTAAGGGTCCGATTGAACGGAATTGATATTGTTGAAGGTTTTTTAAGCATGCCTGACATCACTGCAAGAATCATCAACGAAAAAGAACTCTTTCTCTTTAGAAAACTTGCGAGTGTAGCGACCACAGATACCAATTTGATGGTCAAGTATGCCGCTGTTAGAGCCCTTGGCCGTTCCGCGCCCTTGAAACCTGAAATTGCAGTACCTGTGTTGGCAAAATGCCTTCTTGAAGAAGACCTCGACATTCGAATTGCAGCAGCCAACGCATTAAAAAAGTATGGGAAAGAAGGGTTGAAAGCACTTCCATCACTTGAAAAGATGATAGCAAATGGCGACTCTGATTCTAGGATTGCAATGATGAACGCAGCGGTAAGTTTAGGAACCGATGGTTCTCCTACGCTTGGTGAAGTAGCAAAAAACCTTCAATCGGAAGAACCGAAGGTACGAATCAAGGCAGCGGAAACATTAGGAAAATTTGGGAAGTTGTCAGAAGCACAAATACCAAAGCTTCAAAAATCATTAAATGATGAAGATTCAAATGTAAGAAACGCAGTAAGTTCAGCATTACTGAAAATTCGCTTTGGATCATAAGAACCCAAAAGCGAAAAGGTGAATCAAAACGAAGGCTCGATGACCGCACTCATCGAGCCTTTGCAATTTTTGCTACTAAGAGGATCGGCCCCAAAAGCATGGATTTGATCACGCTTAAATTCGGCGTGTTCTTTGGAAGTGGTGAAAACAATCGCCTTGCCCTTTTTATCGACTTCAACTGCAAGCTGAAAGCCTCTTTCCTGGGGATGGCCGAACAAAGTTTGCAGCATATGAATCACATACTCATAAGTATGATCATCATCGTTAAGTAATATGACATGATAGGGAGGCAAAATCCTCGTATCATTTACAACTTCTGGTTCAGTAAAAGTGGGCATTAAGGTCCTGAAAAATCAAGTTTGGACAACGATTAAGCCTTGCGATGAACAGTAACAATCGTGATATCATCGTGTGGATAAAGCCTACCCACCGTATGCTTTTTGATTGCTTCCACCATACAGCTAAGCACATTTTTAGCCGAAGTATCAGTAACTCCAATAAGGCAATCCCGCAATCCATCCCTATTTCTTTCCTTACTAACAAAAGGCACATCGCCAACAGTCATGGCATCTGGAACACCATCGGAATAAAGGATCATACATTGATTGGGTTCCAGTTGAAATTCAGCGAATTCATAGGGATAGCCATCAAGAATACCCAACATGACGCCCGCAGTATCAAGACTTACAGAATCATAAGGAGGAGACCCATCGCCCTTAACAATAATCGGTGCCATATGGCCTGCATTAACCACGGTAACCTTGTGATCCGGATTTAATACAGCAAGAATTAAAGTAACAAAGCGATCGAGCTGGCTGGTGTGTGGGTAAAGAACATCATTAAGTTTGGAAATAGCTTCAGCGGGTGTTGGTTCCATTAGAAGTGCCAGCCGTGTTTCCGATGAAAGCTTAGCCATCAGAAGAGCGGCGGGAATACCTTTGCCTGCAACATCGCCAACCGCAACGCCCATACGATTACCAGACATGGGAATAAACCCATAGTAATCGCCACCAATTTCTTGTGCTGGCTGGTAATGAGCAGCAAAGTCGTAGCCTGGAATCTCCGGAAACCCTACAGGAAGAAAGCTTTTTTGAACTTGGTTAGCAAGTTCAAGATCGCGCCTGATTCTCTCCTGCAAAAGGGAGCTTTGATGGAATTTGGCATTTTCCATTGCTGCGCCTGCTTGATTTGCAACGCCCCAAAGCAATTTAAGATCGTCTTGGGTAAACTTCTTGCTGCGATCTTGGGTATCGACCTGAATAACGCCAAAAGCCTGCCCAGCAACACCACATAATGGCACGCACATCACCGAACGGATTTTAAAATCAACAATACTCTGGCTGGTTTGCATCCTGCTATCTTGGCTGGCATCATCACTCAAAAACGCCTGCTTCTGCTCCAAGCACTGTTTAACAATACTTTTGCTGAATCGAGCGCTGCTTTCGTCTTGTGGCCTACGGGTTTTGATAACGCGGGGTATAAACTTGTTCGTGTTCGTATCGCCCATGATGATAAAACAACGATCCGCCTGTTTGAACAATTGAAACATGCAATCAACGGTAGTCGGCAAAAGCTTGTCCAGTTCCAGCACCTTGCTTAGCGAACTGGTAATTTCCAGCAACAGCCGGAGTTTTTCGGCAGGTTGTGTTTCCAGCAACTGCTGACTACTTGCATTAATCGTTGCGTGAACGGTGCTGGATGTATCTTCGCCCTTATCATCATCCATATCGAGGGCAGCCTGATCGGCGCCGCTTTTGGACTGAAAGGCAGCAATGAAATCACAGATGCGAATTTGATCATTGTTTTTAAGTGGAACTCTACCCGTGATCTGCTGATCGTTTAAAAAAGTACCATTACGACTTTTATTATCTTCAAGAAAATACTGCCCTTGAACCCTAAGAATGAAAGCATGTTCTCTACTAACGGAAGTAATAGGAATAATAACCGCACAATCGGGATTTCTACCAAGCGCAAATCTATCGCCATTTAGAGATATCTCATTGCCTTCGTTATGGCCCTTCAAAATTTTCAACACACTCATGAAGTCGTCCCTGATAAAAGCAAAAATCGAATAGAAAACTATATGTGATAGGATACTTGAAAAGGAGATGGTTTGCAAGAATTGGACCAAAAAAGCAAGAATAACGAGGAATCTCGAGAACAAATTAAAGGGGTTCAATTTTGACGATCAAATCCCCACCTTCAACTTGCGCCCCAGCAGAAACAGTAATAATCGATGCAATACCGGATTTGTCAGCGCAGACCGTAGTTTCCATTTTCATCGCTTCAAGCACGAAAAGTTTCTGCCCCGGGCTAACTTCTTCNCCTGTTGCAACCAACATTTTCGAAATAACACCGGGCATTGGTGCAGCAATTTCCAAAGGATTAGCGGGATTGGCCTTGGGCCTAGCAGCTGTTTTGGCAGTCAATGATTTATCCAGGGTAACAACTTCACGAGGTTGCCCATTGAGTTCAAAAAATACCGTTCGAGTGCCATCCGCATGGGGTTCACCAACGGTAAGGTATTTAAGAATGAGGGTTTTGCCTTGCTCGATTTCGATACTGGTTTCATCGCCTGGATGCATTCCATGAAAGAAGACCGGAGTAGGCAGAACGCTGGTGTCGGAGTAGCGTTTTTGATGTTCAACAAATTCTGGGAAGACTTTTGGATAAAGGATATAACTAAGCACTTCCAAAATTCCATGAGAGACACCCGTGCTTTTTTCGAGTTGTAATCTGGATGCGTCAAAATCAGCAGCAGGAAGTGAGGCCCCGGGTCTACCTGAGATCGGCTTCTTACCCTTTAGAACTTTTGCCTGCAATGCTTTGGGAAACCCACCCAGAGGCTCGCCGAGGCGCCCTTCAAAGAATTCAACTACCGACTCCGGAAATGAAAGTTCTCGCGTCCCATTTTCAACATCATGCGTTGTTAAGCCATTTCCAACCATGAACAAAGCCATGTCTCCAACAACTTTAGAGGTAGGTGTGACTTTGACAATATCACCAAACATGAGATTGACCTGGGTGTACATATCGCAAACTTCGCGCCAACGATCTCCCAGCCCAACGGCTTTGGCCTGCTGGAAAAGATTGGTATACTGCCCGCCCGGCATTTCGTTGATGTAAACATCCGCAGTGGGGGCCAATTGCCCGGTTTCAAAGGGAGAATACATAGCACGAACGGCTTCCCAATAAAGTGAAACCTCATGAAGTGCCTCGCGATCCAAATCGGGATCACGATCTTGAAACTTAAGAGATTCGACCAAAACATTAAGGCTGGGCTGGCTTGTCATGCCAGAAAAAGGAGCCATAGCTGCATCCACTACATCCACAGATTCAGAAGCTGCAAACAATAGGGAAGCAATTTGCCCGCCTGCACAATCATGGGTATGAAAATGGATGGGTAGGGAAACTTCCTGCCTCAATGCGTGGACNANTTTTTTTGCCGCCCAGGGTTTTAACAACCCAGCCATATCCTTGATTGCAATGATGTTTGCGCCTAGCTTCTCTAGCTGTTTTGCCAAATCCACATAATAAGCAAGGTTGTACTTAGAGCGTTTTGAGTCGAGAATATCTCCGGTGTAGCAGATTGCTGCTTCACAAATCATTTCGGAATCTCTGACAGCTTCAATTGCAAGCTGAAGGTTGGGGATGCCATTAAGAGCATCAAAAACGCGAAAGACATCAACCCCAGCCATGCCTGCTTCTTTTACAAAACGCTGCACGACATTATCTGGGTAACTCGTATACCCGACAGCGTTGGCAGAGCGAAGCAACATCTGGAACAGAATATTAGGAACTCTTTCCCGCATTTCAGCGAGCCGATCCCAGGGGGATTCCTTGAGGAATCGCATGGAAGTATCGAATGTTGCTCCACCCCACATTTCAAGCGAAAACAACCCATTTAAACGGGCTGCATAGTAAGGCGCTATGCGAAGCATATCACGAGTACGCATTCTGGTGGCCAACAATGATTGATGGGCATCCCTGAAGGTTGTATCAGTGATCCAAAGTTTTTTCTCAGCCCTTAGCCACTGCGAAAATTTCACAGCCCCAAGTTCTTTGAAGATGTCTCGCGTCCCTTTGGGAAGGTTTTTACCAATCGATGCAAGCACCTTAGGCCCTAAATCCGGTTCTTGCTGTACCGATTCTTTGGCCCCTTTGCCCCGAGTGATATCAGGATGACCATTGACAATAATTTCGCCCAAATAACGAAGCAACCTTGTGGCACGGTCTTGACGCACAGGAAGATCCAACAAAGTCGGAGTTTCATCGATGAACCTTGTGGTGCACAACCCCGCAAGAAAATCTGAGTGATTAACCAAGTTAATAAGAAACGGAATATTTGTCTTCACTCCGCGGATTCTAAATTCATTCAAGCTGCGAAGCATCCTTCGGGCTGCATCTTCATAAGTAAGTGCATTCGCAGTAACCTTGACCAATAACGAATCATAAAACGGATTGATCACTGCCCCGGTGAATGCAGAACCTGCATCTAGGCGAATTCCCATGCCACTCGCAGAACGATAATTGCTTAGTTTACCGTAATCTGGAAGAAAGTTGTTTAGCGGATCTTCCGTGGTAACCCTGCACTGAATTGCGTAGCCACGCAGGGTGATATCTTCCTGCTTATTGAACCCAATTTCGGGACTGCCCAATGGCAGGCCTTGGGCAACCATGATTTGACTTTTAATAAGATCGACGCCCGAAACCTGCTCGGTAACCGTATGTTCAACCTGGATACGGGGGTTCACCTCGATGAAATAAAACTTGTTGGTTTCCGCATCCACCAGAAACTCAACTGTAGAGGCGTTATCGACGCCTGCTTCGCGACCAATGGCAATTGCAGCATCTAAAATGCCTTTTCGGGTATCAGCATTCAAGTTAAACGCGGGAGCAATTTCAACAACCTTTTGGTGTCTGCGCTGAACCGAACAATCGCGTTCAAACAAGTGAAATAGATTCCCGTGCTTATCTCCAAGAAGTTGAACTTCAATATGTCTGGCTTTACGGATAAATTTTTCGATGAACACATCAGAAACGCCAAAAGCTGCGCCAGCTTCTCTTTGCGCTTGTTCCAAGGCGTCTTGCAATTTAGCCTCAGATTCAACCACTCGCATCCCCCTACCGCCCCCACCCATCGATGCTTTTATAATCACCGGGTATCCAAGCTTGCTTGCAATTTTCTTAGCTTCACCAACATCTGAAACAGCATCGCTGCCTGAAAGAATAGGAACCTTGGCACGCTGGGCCAGCAATCTCGCTTGCACCTTATCGCCCAAGTTCATCAAGACTTCAGGGCGCGGCCCGATGAATGCAATTCCTGCTTTGATTACAGCTTTAGCAAAGTCCGCATTTTCGGAAAGGAATCCATAGCCAGGATGAATTGCATCAACATCATGCAACACTGCCAAGGCAACGATAGCATCAATTGCAAGATAGGAACGGATGGGTTCGCCCGCTTTCCCGATCTTATAAGCCTCATCGGCCTTAAAGCGATGAAGGGCAAAACGATCTTCGTGGGAATAAATTGCAACCGTTTTTATGTTGAGTTCACTTGCAGTACGAAATACTCGAATTGCAATTTCACTGCGATTAGCAACAAGTAGTTTTTTAAATCTACGGACACCAATCATGGATGCATCCAATTAGCTAGGGAGAAACCTTAAGGCAGGCCGATTCCTGCAAAAGGGTTATCTTGAAAATGTACTGAAAAACCTGAAGCGGTTCGAGACTCTCTTGCAAAAGATTACAAGGTTCTCGAACCGCTTCATCATAAAAGGCCAAACCAAAACTTAACGATTAACAAAAGCATTGGCATTTAATTCAACATTCCCTGATTCAGGAATATCGGTTTTTATCAACACCTTCTGCTTTAAGTCCCCTTCCCTATTGGCTTTAAAGCTGAGCGTTATCACATGAACTTCTTTCTTTTCCTTGGATAATTCCTTAATCACCCAATTATCGTCCAAACCTTCAACACTNAGAATCGTAAATGGTTCGCTNCCCCGAACCACGATTTTGCGATCACTCGTATCCCCCATTTTCACTGTTCCAAGAGAAAGACTGGAGGGGCTAACAGTCAAAACAGATTCAACCTGAACATTTAAAGGCACCCGAACCATGGGAATTGAACCCACATTAGTTTTAAAGAATATATCTGAAAACCATTTACCAACCGGAATATCTTCACGAACCACTGCGGTTGCCTCGTAAATAACATCATTCCCTTCACGCTTAATCAACTCATACTTGACTTTCAAATAATGGCTTTCGGTTTTGGCCTCGACTACTTCAAGATTAGGAAACCCATAAAACCTAAGAGTAATTTTAGACTCTGCACTTTTACCCCGACGGATTTCATTGAAATTAAAATTATCAGGCGATACTGCAAAGTCGTTTCTTCCATAGGCCTGAACCAAGAGCCTGACTTCCTCAAACTTTGGTTTATCAAAAGAGACATAAACCGTAACACTTTTGGAACCATTAAACCTAGTACTATCCATATGTGCGATAACCGAGGTTTCTTCGTTGGGTTCGATCTGGCTTTTAAGAACCGAAGCACTAACACACCCACAAGAAACCCTGACTCCTGAAATGTGAACAGTTTCAGAAGTGTTATTTTTAACCCGGAAATGATGGACTAAAGTCGGCCCTCTGGGGACAGACCCGAAGTCTTTGTTTAACTCTTCAAACATACTTTCAGCCCAGCCGGAAGCTTGTACACTTCCAGAAGCCAAAATCAACGCAATCGATAAAACCCAACGGCCTAGCATCTGATTACCCTCTGAACACCTTGGAAATTTTTCAACCCCATCCCACTTGATTAAGTTATTGCCCATAACGAGCAGGTGTCAAAAATTTGATTGAAAATAAACCAAACTATATTAAAAAATCCAATACTTCCGATGTATCATTTATTTTATCAAGCTTTATCACAATAAAACATCTATAGCATTCAACCCGAACATATTAACATTATCGCCCAAAAGATCGGGCAAGAACTGCAACAACCACCTTCTTAGCACCTGCTGACATCAATACTTTTGCAACTTGATTTGCAGTGGTCCCCGTCGTCAAAACATCATCCACCAATAGAATTTGTTTCCCTTGGATTAAGGATTTGGAGGCGGGAGCAAAAGCGTTACGCAAATTTTTGCGCCTTTCCGTGGGCAACAATCCTGATTGCTCTGCTGTGTGTCGAACTTTCCGCAAAACAGAGTTAACAAAAGGTTTTTTTAATTCATCAGCAACACCTAATGCAATAGATTCCGTCTGATTATGGCCTTTGATTAATCTTTTCCACCAATGCACGGGAATGCAGGTGATAAAGTCGGGCTGGAATCCCTGGGTGCCAGAAAAATGAGCGCCCAACAAAGCACCAAGCGTCCGGGCAAGCTGCTCGCCCTGCAAATGTTTGATCCTCAGAATTGCGTCTTTAAATTGTCCCTGATAAAAACCCAATGAAACAACCTTTTCAAAATAAAAATGATCCTTCTTGCACAACAAGCAACCGTCATTGGTATCGAGATGCGGCCCAACCCGGGCGTTACAACGCGAGCACTTTGGGTCAATGGGTGGCTGAAACGATTCTCTACAGGCATTACAAAGCCAGATTTCATCATAATCCAAAAGATTATCACAGCTATGGCATAATGCGGGGGCACAAACATGCAATCCTGCTTGCAGCCATTGCGATGCCATTTTCGCATAATGATTTGTCATGCATTAAATTATGCAGCAGCGTGTTTGAAAGCGGAAGAAAAAAAGGAATGAAGTAAACTTGGGGCAGAAAGATCGCCCGAACACAAAGCTTGTTCCTGGACAAAAAACATTAATTCCAGCACATTACTGCCCCGCAATGTCGAATGTAAACAAACATCAGTCATTGCAAGCCAGAATGATTGGGCAGGGAAAACAACAACTTTACGCGGGATTTTTTTCTGAATCACTTCACTTTCCCGAAGCCTATTCCCAATTTTCTCAAGCATCGCTGTAATATCATTATTTGATTTACTCTGATATAAGCCGGGTTTACCCTGCAAGTTCAGTTCATTTCTAGCCCGACCATCAACCAACAAAGTCGCTAAGGACGGCCCTTTTTCCCAAACCCTTGTATTTGCAGCATTAATATTGCAACTTAATTTGATAACCCGCATTTCACCAGGCATTACACCCTTGAGAGTATCCAAGTGAAGCAAATCATCTTTTGCAAGATTTTTTCCACCCGAAGTTGCAGCTTCAACATTATTTAAAATAACCCGATCCAGACGAATCGCTCCGGAATACCTTGGCAGCAAAATTTGAATTTTATCAGTCAAAAGCCTTGATATTCTACCCAGCAAGCTTTCAAGTTCTTTCGAATTGGCCCCTGTTAATTTGCCATTCCTAGCTTCAAAACTTATGGTTTGATTCCATAACCCTTTAGTTTTATAGGAACAAAGACTTTGCAATTCATCAGAATTAAAAAAGGAGTCAAGAGACCAGGAAGGATAAATCAAATCACCCTTCTCCAGCCTTATCTCTAAAGAAGAAGAATCCGTAGGCAGAATGTTATCTGCCAGATCATGTTTCATTTTCAGGATGTTGCTGTTTTGCATATTCCTTAAAACCTAAGGCTTTTATCATGCCGCCTTGATTGCAGAGTTCTGAATATCAGGCGAACTATGCTCAACGAAATTCAACGCAGCTACCTCATCCATTGGGAAACCAATTTCAAAACGGGTTGGTTTAAATCCAGAGGGCAAAGTGAAAGAAATATTACCTTTATTAAGGTTGATCAGCCTCCAAGCAACGGAAAGACCCAAGCCTTTGCCCCTGCCTGCCTGTCTGCCAGAGAAAAAGGGGTCGAATAAGTTTGGGACATCTTCAGTTGCTGGGCCAGGGCCACTATCTTCCACAAAAAGAACGATCTGGCCTGAACTAGAATTCCCAGCCCCAATTCTAACCCAGCCTTCAACGCCCGCAGCTTCAATGGCATTACGAGTCAAATTTTCCAAAATAGTTCGAGCCTGTTCGGGGTCAGCAAAAAGGGAACACTTAAAAAGTTCACCCCCGATGGTGGACAACTTTACTTTCTTTTCTTTGGCCCAATCTTGCAGTCTTTCAATTACCGTTTCAACCATGCCGTTACATTCAAATTTAACAGGGGTAGGAACATTAGGCCTTGCAAACTGCATTAAATTACGAAGAATCAAGTTGATTCGTTTTGCCTGCCTTACAATACTTTCCAATGAAGATTTAAGCTTTTCTCTAGTCTCATCGATTTCCAAATCATCCATTCGAGCAAGAATAAATTGCGATTGGCCCTGTATAACCGCAAGGGGATTATTAAACTCATGCCCTGCCCCAGCAGCAAGTTCAACCACCGACTGCAATTTCATTTCATGAAGCCGCTGTGATCCGGATTGAATCTGCTTTTGCAAAGCAGCCTTATATGCTTCCGCTTCGACACTATCACGGGATTGAATCATACCCTTCTCATGAATGCTATCCATTGCAAATTGAAGGGAATCCGCAAGCACACTCTCAGGTGCCTTCTTCTTAGAATCAACAAAAGTTCTGATGTTACCACCAAACCATTTACTCACTATCGAACCAACATCGATTTTTTCCAAAAGACCTGAATACTTTAATTTCTTTTCCCACTGTCTCACTGACAAAGATTTCCCAGCCTGCCCGTCACGAGAATATTGATCTGCAATTAACAATATTTCACCCAAACATGGATGCAAACCAGCGGCATTCGCAATCTCAAGTCCATCTTTTCCTGACAGTAAATTTACAAGCCTTATCCATACGGGCAGACCATACTGACGCATCAGGGTCGCATTATCGGTGTGCTCTTGTACATGATTTTTGGCCAATGATTTGAAATCAAAAAACAACGCACCAATCCAAGCCACCTCGCTGGAAACCTTGCCAGTTATAGAAGCAATTTCTGAAGCTACCGCAGCCCTACACAACGAATTTATAAGCGAATCATTACTGACCAAGGTGGAATCAAGGCTAAATCCCATACGCAACAGGGAAAGCACGCTTTCTGAAACGATTGGTTTTGCTGAATCTAAACAATTTGGGAAATCAGAATCGTCACTTGCATCAGAATAACGCAATAGAAAATATACTGCTCCAGGATCAGTCTTTATATCCAGCCAGGATTCCGCCAATGGCTTGAATACAAGATCCGAAACAGATGAAAGCCTAGGCAATAGCCAGGGGGTTTTCATCATCAGGTTTAGAAATGTTGCCGAACTTCCATGCTCGGCCAAGGCTGCCACAGGCATACTCCATCAAAAGGCAGTGTAAAAAATGAGGGGCAGGACTCTATTAAAAAGAGCCCTTCCCCACAAATTATGTTTCAGACAGAATTATCTTGCAGATGTTGTTGATGTGGATTCGATATCCATCAACTGGCACATGCGATCGATAAGTTCTTCGATTTCGAAAGGCTTGCTAAGGAAATCGTCTGCGCCAGCAAGGCGAAGTTCTTGAATTTTATCTTCTTCGATCATACCGCTGATGCAAAGAATTCGTACTTCTTCAAGAGTGCTGTCAGCGCGAACCCTATGGCAAACTTCCTTGCCATTGATATCGGGCAACATCACATCAAGAACAATTACATCAGGGCGATATTCTTTAACCATCATGCCAGCATCAAAACCATTGGTGGCGATGCGAACTTCAAAACGGCCATCGTCTTCGATAACCTTGTTCATCAATTCCAACAATTCTGTATCGTCATCAACGAGCAGAACTTTTCTTTTGCCACTTTCCAGTGCATCCGTTGGGATACCATTATCTTTCATGAATTTATACAGGGATTCACGGGGAATCCTGCGGAAGCGGGAACCGGGAACCCGGAACCCTTTGAGTTGACCGTTGTCGAAACAACGGATGATAGTCTGTTGGCTTACTTTACAAATTTTAGCAGCCTCTCCGGTCGTAAAAACAGTTTTCATCTTTAAGTCCTTCCTGGCACCAGCTAGCCAGCTTTTTGAGTAAACAAAATCATCTTCACGCAAGATGCAAGTCCACCCAAGATTCTTCCTTGAACCACCTTGATTACCGTAACATCTGTCTCAAATGCAAACTGCGAGTCATCCAGTCTGCCCTATATCTACTTGCTTACCATGAAGAACTATTTTTGCGCAAGGCACGATTTCAACAGTGCCACACTAATCTAACAACGTTCCCCATCTAACAGCTTTTAATAGCATGTCAAAATAAACAAGATAAGACGATTACAACGATTGTTCAACTGAAATTATCTTACCCCTTTAACCTATATTGTCAAGGAGTAAAGATAGGCAAGCTGTATCTGATGGGAGTGGGATTCTTTTGAATTCTTTCACACTGCTTAAACTTTTTTTGAAAAAGCACTTCGAACTCTGTACTCACGAGACTGCAGCAAACATTTATCTTCGTAAAACTATAGGTTCAATCTATTTTAAATAAAGCAACAAAACGGCTATATCTGATGGACTGATTCCACTGATTCGCCCTGCCTGACCTATGTTTGCAGGCTTTATCTTGTTGAACTTCTCTTTCGCTTCACTTCGTAAATGAGCAATCGACAGATAATCAAAGTTGGCAGGAATTGTTTTTGTCTCAAGCTTTTGAAATCGCTCAATCTGCACCGTCTGCCTGTTGATGTATCCCGCATACTTGATTTCCAACTCAATCTGCTCTTCCACTTCTGCGGGAAGATTGAATTTTAAACCCAGCTTCTCTTGCGCCATTACAACCAACGATTGCCAATCCATATCATGCCTGCGCAACCACTGCTCTAGTGAAGCGTGCTCAATATGATTCTCGCGCAACACCTTAACAGCTTCTTCGATAACTTTTTCTTTTTCTTGCAACCTAGCCCAAGCTTCATCATTAATCAAACCGATTTCCCTGCCAATCGGACTTAGCCTTCGATCGGCGTTATCATGGCGCAATTGCAACCTGTATTCCGCCCTGCTGGTAAACATTCGATAAGGTTCATCAACGCCTCTTGTAACTAAATCATCAATCAAAACCCCAATATAAGCCTGGCTTCGATCAAGGATAAGCGGGGGAAGCTTTTTGATTTTTAAAGCCGCATTGATTCCTGCCATCAACCCCTGCGCAGCAGCTTCTTCGTAACCTGTCGTGCCATTGATCTGACCTGCAAAATACAGGTTGGCAATGAACTTAGTTTCCAAGGTGGGGTGCAATTGGGTAGGGGGAGAGTAATCATACTCGACAGCATATCCCCAGCGAAGGATCTCTGCTTTTTCCAGACCTGGAATAAGTGCAAGCATTTTCTGCTGCACATCTTTGGGCAGGCTAGTGCTAATGCCATTGCAATAATATTCGCTGGTGGTGCGCCCCTCGGGTTCGAGAAAAATCTGATGCCTGTCTTTGTCTGCAAAGCGAACAACTTTATCTTCAATCGAAGGGCAGTAACGAGGGCCCTGAGATTTGATTTGTCCCGAGTACATCGGGGCACGATGCAAATTCTCTCGGATCAGATCATGCACCTGCGGGTTGGTGTAAGTAATATGACAGGGAACCTGCTCTTGTTCGATTTTCTTGGTTGAAAAGCTGAAAGGCCTAGGGTTAACATCGCCTGGCTGGGCTTCTGTTTTAGTAAAATCGATCGTTCTGCCATTTAGCCTGCAAGGAGTTCCGGTTTTAAATCGTTCCAACTGAAACCCGCAGGCAATAAGGCTTTCGCTAAGGTTTTCAGAAGAGCCATCCCCTGCTCTGCCCCCTGGCGATTTGGCTTCACCCGTATGCATGATGGCTTTAAGAAAAGTGCCAGTGGTAAGAACAACAGCAAGGGCACGATAAAGTGTATTTCCTCTGCAAATAACCCCTTTAACGGTACGAACGGAGCCATCATCCTGAGTGGAATCTTCGAGCAGGATATTTTCCACCATCTCTTGTCGGAGGGTAAGATTCTCCTGCTTTTCGACGGTCCATTTAGCTTGGATCTGGTACTGTTTTTTATCAGCTTGGGCTCTGGGGGAATGCATTGCAGGCCCCTTCGTCAAATTAAGCATGCGGAACTGAATGGCAGTGGCATCAGTAAGTTTGCCCATTTCGCCGCCCAAAGCATCAATTTCACGAACTATCTGCCCCTTGGCAATTCCACCAATTGCAGGATTACAGCTCATTAATCCAACCGTTTCCGCACTCATAGTGAGAAGTGCGGTTTTCAGGCCCATTCTTGCAGAAGCCAAAGCAGCTTCAATGCCCGAATGGCCACCGCCAACGACAACGACATCAAATTCAAATTCCAGCGGGTATTTCATGGTATAAGACCATTCCTACGATAAGTTGAACACCGTTTGGTAGTTCCAATTGCAATAATTGTCCACACTGTCTAGATTATCACTTTTACAGGCGGGGTTAACGGGATTACCATCATTATTTTATTGTAGGATGCTAGCAATGCAATTGTCCGCTTTAGTTAAAGAATCAATTTTATCGTTGGAAGCTCCTGAAGAAATCAAGAAACAAGCATTACATAACCTAGAATTATGGCTAACGCATGAAGAATTTAAAGCGTATCAACCACAGATAGAGTATTTGATTTCAGAAAAGAAATGGGCCGGGTTGCTGGATCGCTTTTCACAAATTCTTCCCTTCGGCACTGGCGGAAGAAGAGGCCCTGTGGGGGTTGGCCCCAACCGCATGAACCTTTGGACTTTGGGCGCCTCGGTTCAAGGCCATTGCGAATATCTCAAACATCAATTCCCCGAGCTTAAAAAAATACATGTAGCACTCGCCTATGATGTACGCTGCTTCATGGATAAGCGAAAACAATACAACCCAAACCTTCCCAATCCTGCCCTCCACCTTTCCTCTAAAGAACTTGCTGCCTATGCCGCCAGGGTTTATGCAGCCAATGGTATCTACTCCTACAACCTTCCTTTGGATAGCAATCACTACATCGCAACACCCGAACTATCTTTCTCTATTAGACTTTTGAAAGCGCAAGGCGGATTGAATATCTCCGCATCGCATAACCCTCCCGATGACAACGGTGGGAAATTCTACGACGAACGAGGCGGGCAACCCGTCCCACCTAATGATCAGATCATGGCAGACCTCGTCGATCAGGTTAAAGACATCCACATCATGCCTTGGGATGAAGCTGTAAAAAAGAGTTTCATCAACTTCATTTCTGATGAGCCCCACAAACAATACATCGCTCTTTGTTGCGCTCAACGCCTAATTCCCGCACCAAAAGAAGATGAACCCTTCAAGGTTGTGTTTAGCCCGCTGCACGGCGTGGGATCTATGACAAGTATGGAAATACTGCAAAAGGAGGGATTCAATGTCATTCCTGTTCCAGAACAAATGTCCGCCGATGGCCAATTCCCAAATGTCACCAAAACTCCCAACCCCGAAATCCCTGAATGCCTTGATCGAGCCGAAGTTGTTGCGAAAGCTCACAATGCGCATCTTCTTCTTGCCACCGACCCTGATGCCGATCGACTTGGTGCTATGATTCCTGATGATCAAGGGGGCTGGCGTTATGTCAACGGGAACGAAATCGCTGCCATTTCAACCTGCTTTAAACTTGAGATGCTTGCCCTAAATAAAAAGCTCTCTCCCAATTCCATTGTTGTCAAAACTGAAGTCACCACGGGTATGATCAGCAGGATCGCAAAACATTTTAATGTTCAACTTCTTGATGATCTGCTGGTTGGGTTCAAGTATGTTTCCGATGTTCTTTGGCAACTCGAAAACACCGGAAAGTACTCCCATGTTACCGGGACGCCCAGCGACTTCATCATCGCATCCGAAGAGAGCCATGGAATTCTAAGTACAGATAAAATACGCGACAAAGATGCAGGCGCTGCAGCTTTGCTTTTTGCTGAATGGGCACTTACTCTTTTCAGAAACAACACCACCGCTCTTCAGTACCTCAACCAACTGTTTGAAAGGTTTGGTTACTATCGCAATGTAGGTTTGCCTATTGCATTACCGGGCGTTGAAGGCAAAGCCTTGATGATAAACATGCTGGATAACCTCAGGAAAAATCCTCCCAAAGAAATTGGCGGCATGAAGGTTACCTCCGTTACTGATTTCCTCGACACCAAAGGAAAGCTAGGCCCAATCAAAAGCAAAACAGATGCTGCTTCACGAAATGTGCTGGTTTATCGGTGCGGGGAATTCGCAAAAATTGCACTCAGGCCGAGTGGCACCGAACCCAAGGCAAAAATCTACCTCGAAGTATGCACCGCGCCACGCGCATCAGGCATGAGCGACGAACAATGGAAAGCAGATTGCTTGAAAGTTGATGATCTCATGAAAAAAACTGGCGCTGACTTCTTCGCCCAAGCCTTAAAAACCATAGGAATGACTCCTGCTGATTTAAAATCTTGATCTTCTGATGTTCCAGGCAGGCTTAACTTTATGGATACGAACTGGGATATTATTGTCGTTGGAGCGGGGGCTGCGGGCCTTTTGGCAGGTATCTCTGCGGGAAAGTCGGGTGCAAAAACTCTTGTCCTTGAAAAAAATCGCAAGCCAGGCGTCAAAATCCTCATGTCCGGGGGCACTCGCTGCAACATCACACACAACACCGATAATCGAGGCATCGTCAAAGCCTTTGGCAATAACGGCAAATTCCTCCACTCTCCACTTGCTGCTTTTAGCGTGGAAGAAACCATTCGCTTTTTCAATCAGGCAGGCGTTGCTACCAAGGTTGAAGCCACAGGCAAAATATTCCCGGTCAGCAACAAAGCCTTGGATGTTCTAGATGCTCTTCTTAATCAGTTAAAGAATGAAAATGCAACTCTGGCTTTGGAAACCCCGGTACTCGACATCGACCCCACCGAGGATGGGTTTCTTCTAAATACAGCTATTAACAACTTCCATGCTAAAAAAATCATCCTCACCACAGGCGGGCTTTCTTTCCCAGGTTGCGGAACCACGGGCGATGGTTATAAGTTTGCAATCAAATTTGGACACACTATCAAAGAAACTCAACCGGCCCTTGCACCTTTAAAAACCGATGCAAGATGGGTGCATGAATTAAGTGGCGTAACCATTCCAGATGTTGGAGTAACCGCTTGCATCAATGAAAAACCATTGATGCAAGATAGAGGTTCCTTCCTCTTCACACATTTTGGCTTATCCGGGCCTGTCATCTTAAATGTGAGCAAGGCACTCAACAGCCTTTCCGATTTTAAGAACAGTTCTCTCAAGCTGGATTTTCTGCCTTCGGTTAAAGAAACTGATCTAGAAGCAAAACTGCAATCTCTTGGATCAACTGATGGAAAAAAACTCCTTTCTGTTGCCCTTGGGGAACTATTACCCCGCAGACTCCTCGAGGGATTATTCAACCTGATCGGGTTTGGTGCAGATAGAAAATGCGCAGGGATTAGCAAGGATGAGCGTAAAGCTATCCTCGCTAGCATCAAATCAAAGCCGATAAATATAACGGGAACCCTCGGGTACGCAAAAGCAGAAGTTACTACAGGCGGAGTGAGCCTTGACGAGGTGAATTCAAAGACAATGGAGAGCAAGCTTAAAAAGGGATTGTATTTTGCAGGGGAGATTTTAGACCTCGATGGCCCTATAGGTGGATATAACTTCCAAGCTGCTTGGAGCACTGGTTTTTTGGCAGGTTCTCAGGCAAATGAACAAATCAACTGACTGCCTTTATTCTTTTATGGTAAGCTACACTAGCGTTTTAAGTTCCCTAAAGAACTCTTTCCTTACACCAAGGTGAAACCATGTATCTTAAACTTTGCACCTTTGTAATCCTTTGCTTCATTTTCGTATCTTTTTCTGCTCAAGGGCAAGATGCAAAGAAAAACAAGACCCCTGCAGATCGAATTGATATTTCTAAGATAACTAGCGCCACAATCACGGGCAAAGTGGCCTCTGAACCAACCGAAAAATCCATCATCATTCAAATTCAAAATCCTAAAGCAAACATCAATTTACCCGCAAACAAAGGCAAGAATGCCCCACCTGTAAACGATTGGAAAGAATTGGAAGTACCGATCAAGGAAAACACAAAATTTAGATTCAAAGAACCAATTGATGCATTCGATGATAAGGGAATATCAAGGTCTACACCCCAGAAAACCTCAAAAAACTCAAAGGCAGTAACCCTAATCTTCCAGGATATGAAGCAAAACCTGAAAACATTATTCCCGGGCACTTAGTCACCATATCCCTTGCTAAGCAGGAAAATAAAATATTTGCAAGCATGATCATGGTGACGGGGAAAGACGGTTCACCCAAGCCAGACAACAAACCGGCCCCCAAGAAAAAGAATTGACTTTTTAAACATTGCTTTAGATCGCTGGTATTAGCCTGAGATATTTTTTACTTTAGACTCTTGTTTAATAAACACAAAACAATTATCATCCTCCTACCTGCCTGCTTTTCCTCACACGGTTTATGAAGGGATTTACAAAATGAGATCGTTCCTATGTTCCAGTATCCTGCTTTTTTCCGTTCAAATAACCTTGGGGCAGTCCCCCTCAGATTCAACTGATTGGAAGCAATTCCGAGGCAACAACCGTGATGCCATCTCCCCAGATACGAATCTCTTGAAAAAGTGGCCTGTAACCGGACCTAAACTCCTTTGGAAAACGGAAAAGCTTGGTGGCGGATTTTCCAGCACCAGCATTGTTGCTGATAAAATTTTCACCATGGGCGATATCGAAGCCGAGAAATCTTCTTTTGTACTCGGCCTTGATCGAGTTTCTGGCAAAATTCTTTGGCAAACCATGGTTGGCAAAACTGGGGGCAATTACTCAGGCACCCGTTGCACCCCATGCTTTTCAGATGGCAAGGTTTATGCACTTGGTCAATTTGGCGACCTCGTCTGCCTCAATGCTGCCGATGGTAAAGAAGTTTGGAGAAAAAACTTCAACAAGGATTTCGGCGGTAAATCAGGCGGGTGGAACTATACCGAATCACCACTCATCGATGGTGACAACCTCATTTGCACCCCCGGTGGCAAAGATAATACTGTTGTCGCTTTAAATAAGGCTACAGGCGCCAGGGTATGGGCTTGCCCACTGGATCAGACTGCTGGCTATTCCTCCATCGTTACATCTATGATTGGTAATGAAAAATATTATGTGCAACTTCTTTCCAACGAACTGGTGGGTATCGAAGCCAATACGGGCAAGGTTGCCTGGAAGTATGGTAATGATCCTGCAAAATTTAAATCGAACACTGCGAACATCCCAACCCCGATACCATTTAACGACAAAATCTATGCTGCTGCNGGCTACGGGCGTGGCGCAGGTTTGGTGCAACTTACCAAATCCGCTAAGGGCATTGAGGCAAGTGAAGTTTATTTCAGCAAGGAATTAACAAACAAGCACGGGGGCGTGATTAAAATCGGAGATTTTATTTTCAGCGATCGTGATGATTCNGGTAACCCACAATGCGCTGAAGTCGCTACTGGTAAAGTTCTTTGGAAGAGGCCTAAAGCTGAAAACCGCGAAGCAGGCAGAGGCTCTGCCTCCATAGTTTTTGCTGAAGGGTATCTTTACATCCGTTACGATAACGGCGTCGTAGCCCTAGTCGAGGCCTCCCCCAAGGGTTATGTAGAGAGTGGGTCGTTTAAAATCCCCAACTCCACCAATAACAGTTGGAATCATCCTGTTGTAATTGGCGGGAAGCTTTACTTAAGGGAAAAAGATACCCTTTGGTGCTACGATGTTTCTGCAAAAGGGGCCGTCAACTAATCCGACCTTTTAGTATTTATCAATTACGCATTCATCCTCTATACTGCAGACATATCGTCTGCAGTATTTGTTTACAAGGAGCTTCCAAATGTTAAGGACTTTTTTTATGGTTGTGCTTTCACTACTTACTTCTCAATTGGGTTTGCTTTCAGCTTTTGCTCAAGAAAACAAATCAACCATCAAAGAAGTCACTTCCATTGAAAACATCACCGAATACAAAATGGATAACGGTCTGAAGATTCTTCTTTACCCCGACCCNTCCACTTCAAAAGTTACTGTTAACGCAACCGTTTTTGTAGGCTCTAGGCACGAAGGCTATGGCGAAGGTGGCATGGCGCATCTTCTTGAACATATGGTTTTCAAAGGTACGAAACTTCATCCCGATATTCCCAAGGCTTTGAAGGATCGTGGCGCAATCATGAATGGTACCACTTGGGTGGATCGNACAAATTACTTCGAAACACTTTCCAGCGAAGGTGATAATCTTGAATTTGCAATCCGACTCGAAGCAGACAGATTGTTCAACAGTTTCATCCGCAGAGAAGATCTGCTTTCGGAAATGACCGTTGTACGAAACGAATTCGAGCGTGGCGAAAATGATCCCGTCGGTATCCTTAGCCAACGCATGCTTTCTGCCGCATATGATTGGCACAATTACGGCAAATCCACTATTGGTAATCGAGCAGATATCGAAAGAGTTCCAATCGATAAGCTTCAAGGTTTCTACAAGAAATATTACCGCATCGACAACATCATGCTTGTGATTGCAGGTAATTTCAAAAAAGAGCAGGCGCTCGGTTTGATTGGCAAATACTTTGGGCCTATTCAAAAGCCCGATACACCTCTTGAATCAACATACACCGAAGAACCGCCTCAAGATGGGCAGAGGCAGGTGGTACTAAGGCGCGTGGGCAAAGTTGGTGCGGTAGGCGTTGTTTACCATACTCCTTCAAGCTCCCATCCAGATTTTCCAGCTCTCGAAATCCTCGAAGAAGTTCTTACCAGCCAACCTTCTGGCATCCTTTATAAAACCATGGTCTTGGGAAAAGTTGCTACCAGCGTTTCTGGTTATGCTTTTGGTTGGCACGACCCAGGTGTATTTGAAATCATGGCAAGTGTTGATGGCACCGCAGATATCGACAAAACACGAGCCTTGTTACTTGAAACGATCGAAAAATTCCGCGCCTCNCCCGTTGATAAAACNGAGGTNGAAAGAGCTAAAACNAAATTNGCCCGNTCCCGCAGTTTATTGATGTCNGATAGCAATCGTATTGGCATTTCCCTTAGTGATTGG
>JGI25928J51866_1000037_pt1 | contig 23789 bp, 28 predicted proteins | sample LauGreFBDMM110DN_2_FD_51866 | JGI IMG/M metagenome (IMG submission 51866)
GGTACGCTCGACCTCACTGCCAGCGCCACGCTACGTCATTCACAGCCAAGCCTTGTTTCAGGCATTGGGGTTAGCAGAAGAGGTCGCCATCGACNCGGCTTTTANGCAGTTCTTCACGGGTGATCTGGACTCAGGCGTNGAGGCAGCCAACGCCAACAACTTGGATCTGACCCTGCGCCCCAANGGCTGGGCNACCGGCTACGCACTCAGCATTTACGGGCAGGAAATGGTGAACAACTGCCCTTTCAGAACCGGCAATGGTTACGGCGACGGACGCGCCATTTCGGTGNTGGAGGTGCTGCTCGCCGATGGGCAGCATTGGGAGTTCCAGCTCAAGGGCGGCGGCACCACCCCATATTGCCGCGGTGGCGACGGCCGTGCTGTGCTGCGCTCCAGCATCCGTGAGTTTTTGGCCTCGGAAGCCATGGCGGCCCTGCGAGTGCCAAGCGCGCGGGCCCTGTGCCTCTTTGTCTCGGGCAGTGAAACGGTCACACGTCCTTGGTATTCACCAGGTGCCAAAACCGAGGAGCCCGACCGCATGGTGGACGAGCCGGCGGCTATCACTACCCGTGCAGCCCCTTCCTTCTTACGGGTCGGTCAAGTCGAATTGTTTGGTCGGCGGGCTAGGCACAACGCGCACCCGCGTGCGCTGGCCGAGCTGGAGGCGATTTTTCTGCATGCACTCGACCGCGAATATCCAGACTTGGCCGCCGCCCTGCACGGTGCTGAGGTGACGCTAGCGGACAAGGTCGTCGCCATGGCACGTGAGTTTGGTGTGCGTTTGTCGCATTTGGTGGCCCACTGGATTCGAGTGGGGTACTGCCAAGGCAACTTCAACAGCGACAACTGTGCACTGGGGGGACGCACGCTGGACTACGGCCCCTTCGGTTTTATGGAGGCCTATGACCCCGCGTTTCAAATGTGGATTGGTGGCGGGGAACATTTCGCGTTTATGAACCAGCCCATGGCCGCAGTGGTCAATTTCAAGATGTTCTGCACCGCCGTGGCCCCCTTACTGGGACAGGACACCCGCGCCATTGGGGCAATGGGCGCGGTGATGCAGGCGCTGCCAGACAGCATGGCGGACACCTTGCATGCCATGTGGGCACAAAAAATGGGCTTGGTCGAATTTCGTGCGGAATTATTTGCCGAGTTGCACACGCTCATGGCACAAACCCCGGTGGACTACACGATCTTCTGGCGGGAGCTGTCCAGCCTACCCAAGCAGGTGGCGGACTTGCGTCCCAGCTTCTACGCAAGCCGAGGGGCTTATGGCCAAGACCCGGCGGTGATGGAGGCTCGCTGGGGCGCGTGGCTGCATAAATGGCACGCGGCATTGATGCAAGAAGGACGTGATCCCCTGGAGGTGTCGGTGGCCATGAAGCAGGTCAACCCCAAGTACATCCCAAGGGAGTGGATGCTGGTAGAGGCCTACCGCAGCGCCACGGACGCTGGGGACTTCACGCTGGTGCGGCGCCTGCACGCCTTGCTGGCAAACCCCTACAGTGAGCAGTCGCCAGAACTCGCCGCGCTGTATTACACCAAGAAGCGAGATGAGTACTTTGACTTAGGCGGTACCTCGCACTGCAGTTGCTCTTCGTAGGACCGGGCTTATTGCGAGCCGACCCTCCAACCAACCCTTACAAGTCAGCCTCTTGCTCAATCTCGGCCCCTACAAAACTCTTTTCGCTGACCGCGAACTCAAGCGCATTGTGTTGGCCTCCATCCTGCCGCGCCTGCCGGCGGGCATCAATGGCCTGTCGCTGACTTTGATGGTGCAATCGCTTTACGGCTCGTTTGCCATCGGTGGCAGCGTCAGCGCGGCCTACTTGATAGCCTTGGGCGTGGCGTCGCCTTTGTTAGGGCGATTCGTGGACCAGCGTGGCCCTCGTGCGGTCATGCTGCCGCTTGGTATTGCGCACGCCATTGCCATAGTGCTGCTGGTGATTGCCGCGCTACAGCGGGTATCGCCGTCGCTACTGATGGTGTTTGCGCTGTTAGCCGGGATGTCGTTTCCTCCGGTATCTATGACCGTGCGTGCGATGTGGCGCAAGTCGAAATTGCCCGACGCTACCAAGCAGCTGGGGTTTGCGCTGGAAGGTGTGATCATGGAAACCATTTTTGTGTGCGGCCCCTTGATCGTCAGTTTCTTTCTGTTTTTTGAGGCTCCCGCTGTTGCATTGATGTTTTCTGCCTGCGCCACCTTGCTGGGCATTGCGCTGTTTGCGCGCTCGGGTGCGCTTGAGCGCTGGGGTGAGGTCGAGCTGGGTGAACGTCATTGGCTGGGGCCACTCAAGCTCTTGGGCGTGCGCCGTGCCTTGGTCGTATCCATGCTGTTGGGGGCTAGTTTTGGCTTACAGGAAATCGGCATATTGGCCGCGGCTAAAACGGCTGGCAGCCAGGCTGCTCTGGGCTGGCTGTTCGCTGCCTACTCCGTACCATCTGCAATTGCCGGCTTGATGTACGGCACGCGCCAGTTTTCCTGGCCGCTCAACCGCCAAATGGCATTGGGGCATGTGTGGATCGCCGTGCTGAGTTTGCTACTGACCCAAGTGTCCTCGCTGTGGGTGTTTGCGCTGGGCTGTGCGGTGTGTGGCATGGCGGTTGGGCCGGCGATTACTGCGAGCCAGATGCAGTTGGGCAAATTGACCACAGTCGAGTACACGACCGAGGCTTTCACTTGGAGCATGACCCTGTTTATGGTGGCACTAGGCGCTGCATTTGCCTGCGGCGGCTGGCTCGTGGATACCTATGGGGTGGGTGCGCCCATGTTCTGCGCAGCTTGTACTGCCGGTCTGGGTGCACTGATGTGCCTGCGGGTGCCAGAAACATTTGCGCAACCAGCGGCAGCGACCTAAGGCATCGCGGCCACACCAACGGCCCACCCTTGGCCAAAAGCTGATCACCGAACTGAGCCAGCCGCAACCGGAAATACCCGTAAGTGGCTACAAATGGCCTGCTTGCGCTGCTTGACCAACAAAAAAGCCCACTGAAAGTGGGCTTTTTTGATACAGCTGAAGCTGATTTTATTTTGGTTGCGCGAGAAGGATTTGAACCTTCGACCTTTGGGTTATGAGCCCAACGAGCTACCAGACTGCTCCATCGCGCGGTAAGGGATTGATTGTAGCCTAATCGGCCTTCGGTGACTCGGTGGATGGGCTGTCTTCGACCAATTTACGGTCCACCAATTCGACCAGGGCCATGGGTGCGTTATCGCCCACCCGAAAGCCCATTTTCAAAATTCGGGTGTAGCCGCCGGGACGGGCTTTGAAGCGCGGGCCCAGATCATTAAACAGCTTGAGCACGCTGTCACGATCGCGCAGGCGATCAAAGGCCAGTCGGCGGTTTGCCAGGCTTGCTTCTTTGGCCAAGGTGATCATGGGCTCAACCACACGGCGTAGCTCCTTGGCTTTGGGCAGCGTGGTTTTGATCACCTCGTGCGCGATGAGCGAGTTCATCATGTTACGAAGCATCGCCAAGCGGTGCTCGCTGGTTCGGTTAAGTTTACGTAATCCGTGTCCGTGACGCATGGTGCTTTCCTTCAATTTTTAATTGGCGCAGCCGTATCAGGTACTGCCCCTGCACTGGAGCCTTTTGACGGGCTCCGGGAATCAACGTTTTTCCAGGGCTGAGGGGGGCCAGCTTTCGAGTTTCATGCCTAGTGTCAGCCCGCGGGAAGCCAAAACTTCCTTGATTTCATTGAGCGACTTTCGACCCAGGTTAGGTGTCTTCAACAGCTCGTTCTCACTGCGCTGTATGAGGTCGCCGATGTAATAAATGTTCTCAGCTTTGAGGCAATTAGCCGAGCGTACAGTCAACTCTAACTCGTCCACCGGGCGCAGCAAAATTGGGTCAAACTGCGAACTGCCGCGCGGTGCTGGCATATCAAAAGCCGCCAACTCACTGCCTTCGAGTTGCGCGAACACGGCCAACTGTTCGACCAGGATTTTCGCCGATGAGCGCACCGCGTCCTCAGCAGAAATCGCACCATTGGTTTCGATGTCAACGATCAATTTGTCAAGATCGGTACGCTGCTCCACCCGCGCGGCTTCGACCGTGTAACTGACGCGCTTGACCGGTGAAAAGGACGCATCGAGCACGATACGACCGATCGATTTGGTGGTCTCATCGCCATGGCGGCGCATGGTGCCAGGCACATAGCCCCGGCCTTTCTCGACCTTGATCTGCATATCGAGTTTTCCGCCGTGCGACAGATTGGCGATGACATGGTCTGGGTTGATGATCTCGACATCGTGCGGCGTCTGTATGTCGCTCGCCAACACCGGACCGTCGCCTTCCTTGCGCAAACTCAGGGTGACATCGTCGCGGTTGTGGAGCTTGAAGACCACGCCCTTGAGGTTGAGCAAAATATTAACCACATCTTCTTGCACGCCATCAATCGACGAGTACTCGTGCAGTACCCCCGCGATGGTGACCTCGGTGGCCGCATAGCCCCACATGGATGACAACAAAACCCGACGCAAGGCGTTGCCCAGCGTATGACCGTAGCCACGCTCGAATGGCTCGAGTGCCACCTTGGCACGGTTCAAACCGAGTTGCTCTACATTGATTGCTTTGGGCTTTAGTAAACTATTTTGCATGCAAACTTCCTCTCAATACCCCCGGCCCGTTACGCCGGTAAGGCTGGTGAAGTGCCCCAAATGCCGGGCCTGGCGATTGGGGAACGATTTCGAATGAACCAGCTTGGTTCGGCGATTAACGAGAATACAACTCAACAATTAACGATTCGTTGATGTCCGCACCAAACTGATCGCGGTCAGGAACTGTTTTAAAAGTTCCCTCCGCTTTCTCAAGATTGACATCCACCCAAGCCGGCATGCCGACCTGCTGAGCAAGTTGCAAGGCCTCGACCACCCGATTTTGCTTTTTCGACTTGTCTCTGACCGAAATCAAGTCGCCAGTCTTCACCATATAAGAGGGGATGTTGACGCTCTTGCCATTGACTGTCATGGCTTTGTGAGACACCAGTTGTCGGGCCTCAGCCCGAGTTGAACCAAAGCCCATACGGTAGACAACATTGTCAAGGCGCGACTCCAACAACAGCAGCAGGTTGGAGCCGGTGTTGCCCTTGCGGCGATCAGCCTCTTCAAAGTAGCGCCGGAACTGCTTCTCCAACACGCCGTACATGCGTTTGACTTTTTGCTTTTCACGCAACTGCAAACCATAGTCAGAGGTACGCGCACCAGAAGTGCGACCATGCTGACCCGGCTTGGAATCAAACTTTGCCTTATCCCCGATAGCGCGTCGCGCGCTCTTGAGAAACAGGTCGGTGCCTTCTCGGCGAGATAATTTGGCCTTGGGGCCTAGATAGCGTGCCACTTGAACTTCCTTTTTGTCATCTGCCGTACGCTGTACGGGAGCCAACAGCGCAGGGCAGTTGGCGGTGGGCTTGTTTAAAAATCAGATGCGGCGACGTTTTTGTGGTCTGCATCCGTTGTGAGGCACCGGGGTTACATCAGCAATCATGTTGATGCGTATGCCAAGAGCTGCCAGCGCTCGCACCGAAGATTCCCGGCCTGGGCCGGGGCCCTTGATTTCAACGTCAAGGTTCTTGATGCCCTGTTCAATGGCTGCGCGTCCTGCCACCTCAGATGCGACTTGCGCCGCAAAAGGAGTGGATTTGCGCGAACCCTTGAATCCCTGTCCACCAGACGACGCCCAGGACAGGGCGTTACCCTGACGGTCGGTGATGGTGATGATGGTGTTGTTGAACGAGGCGTGGACATGCGCGACGCCATCCGCAACATTTTTACGAACTTTTTTGCGCACCCGTTGGGCCGCGTTACTCGCCGGAGCTTTTGCCATGGTGGTCTTTCAATACCGTTTATTTTTTCAGTGCTGCAGCAGCCTTGCGTGGGCCTTTGCGTGTGCGGGCGTTTGTCCGTGTGCGCTGGCCGCGCATGGGCAGGCCGCGGCGATGCCGAAAGCCACGGTAGCAGCCGATGTCCATCAGTCGCTTGATGTTCATCGTGGTTTCGCGCCGCAGGTCACCCTCGATGGTGTAACGTCCAATCTGGTCGCGGATTTTTTCCAGGTCTGAGTCTGTCAGATCCTTGATTTTTTTGGAGTAAGCGATGCCACAGGCCTCGCAAATTTTACGAGCGCGGCTGCGGCCTATTCCGAAAATAGCTGTCAAGCCGATCTCCGAATGCTGCTGCGGCGGAATATTGATGCCAGCGATACGTGCCATGTTGGTCCTCTAAAACTTTTTCAATCAACCCTGGCGTTGCTTGTGCCGCGGATCAGTACAGATCACCCTCACAACGCCCTTGCGCCGAATCACCTTGCAGTTACGGCAAATTTTTTTAACCGAAGCCGAGACTTTCATTTCTTTCTCCTAGATATTCTTGCTGAGCCACCACGCTACTGGCGCTGGCACAACAATCTTGCAGTTACTTGGCTCTAAAAACAATTCTCGCCCGACTCAGGTCATAAGGCGTTAACTCAACTGTGACCTTGTCCCCGGGCAGGATACGGATGTAGTGCATACGCATTTTTCCCGATATATGCCCCAAAACCACATGTCCATTTTCCAACTTGACCCGAAACGTGGCGTTCGGCAGGTTCTCAACCACCTCGCCTTGCATTTGAATAACATCGTCTTTTGACATGTGTACTGGTTACCTCAAGAAGACTTGAAATTTGCCTTCTTCAAAAGCGACTCATACTGCTGAGACATCATGTAATTTTGTACTTGCGCCATGAAATCCATGGTTACCACAACAATGATCAGCAACGATGTGCCACCAAAGTAAAAAGGTACGTTGTATTTAAGAATCAGGAACTCGGGCAAAAGACAAACCATGGTGATGTAAATCGCCCCGGCAAAGGTCAGGCGCAGCAAGATCTTGTCGATGTATTTGGCGGTTTGATCACCCGGGCGAATGCCTGGAATGAAGGCGCCACTTTTCTTCAGGTTGTCCGCGGTTTCACGGCTATTGAAGACCAGTGCCGTGTAGAAAAAGCAGAAGAAAATAATGGCAGCGGCGTAAAACATCACATAAATGGGTTGACCCGGAGTGAGCGAACTCGCAATGTCTTTGAGCCAGCGCATGGACTCACCGGTGCTGAACCAACCCACTACCGTGGCTGGCAAAAGAATAATGGACGAGGCGAAGATCGGCGGTATGACTCCGGCCATATTGAGCTTGAGCGGCAGGTGTGAAGACTGTCCGCCATAAACCTTGTTGCCGACCTGGCGGCGCGCATAGTTGACCAATATCTTGCGCTGCCCGCGCTCAACAAACACCACGAAAAAGGTCACCAGAGCCACCAAAACAACGATGAGCAGCGCCACGATGATGCTCATCGCACCAGTGCGCACGAGCTCGAGCAGGCCACCAATCGCAGTGGGAAGGCCGGCCGCAATACCGCCGAAAATCAGGATGGAAATGCCATTTCCCAGGCCCCGCTCGGTGATCTGCTCCCCGAGCCACATCAGGAACATGGTACCGGCTGTCAGGGTCACGATGGCAGTCATGCGAAAGCCAAAGCCCGGCGCTACCACCAAGCCGGGCGAGCTTTCCAGGGCCAGCGCAATTCCCATCGACTGGAACAGCGCTAAGCCCAGAGTCCCATAGCGGGTGTACTGGGTAATTTTACGGCGCCCGGCTTCACCTTCTTTTTTTAGTTGTTCAAAGGCAGGCACCACATAGGTCATCAATTGCATGATGATCGAGGCCGAGATATAGGGCATTATTCCTAGCGCAAACACCGTGAAGCGCGACAAAGCGCCCCCTGAGAACATGTTGAACATGCCCAAAATACCGCCCTGTTGGCCATTGAAAAACTGCTCTAGCTGAGCCGGATCGATTCCGGGCACCGGAATATGGGCGCCAATGCGATAGACGACCAGCGCCAACAACAGGAAAATGAGCCTGCGCTGCAGGTCTCCATATTTCCCGGTTTTGGCCAGTTGCGCTGCGCTGGTTACCACGTGTTATCTTCCTGGAGCCAATCAGCCGATGCTGCCACCGGCAGCTTCGATAGCAAGTTTGGCCGCTGCTGTGGCACCAATGCCGCTGAGCGTAACGGCGATGGTGATCTCACCAGTTTTGATGATTTTGACCACCTTGGCGAGTTCACCAACCAAGCCCGCTTGCTTGAGCGTGACCAAGTTAACCTCTGATGCACCCAGGCGTTGCAGCGCTGTCAGTGTGACTTCTGCATTGAATTTGAGCAATTGCGACTTGAAGCCGCGCTTTGGCAGCCGCCGCTGCATCGGCATCTGTCCGCCTTCAAAGCCGACCTTGTGGTAGCCGCCGGCACGAGATTTTTGTCCCTTGTGCCCACGTCCGGCAGTTTTACCAAGGCCAGAACCGATACCACGACCGACACGGCGCTTGTAATGCTTGGCGCCGTCGGCCGGCTGGATGTCATTGAGTTCCATCGTCTGTCCCTTAAAGCACTTTGACCAGGTAACTGATCTTGTTGATCATGCCGCGCACTTCCGGCGTGTCGACGAGTTCGCTGATGCTGCGGATTTTGCGCAAGCCCAGGCCCCGAACAGTGGCCCGGTGCGATTCTTTACAACCAATCGGGCTGCGCACCAATTGGACTTTGACGGTTTGTTGTGTGCTCATGTGGCTGGCCCCGGTCAGGCGAAGATTTCTTCGATGGTTTTCCCGCGCTTGGCAGCCACTGCGGCAGGCGTTGTAGCGTGCGCTAGGGCGTCAAGTGTGGCGCGAACCATGTTGTAGGGATTGGTCGAACCATGACTCTTGGCAACAATGTCAGTGATACCAACGACTTCAAACACTGCACGCATCGGGCCGCCGGCGATGATGCCTGTTCCCTTGGGGGCTGGCGCCATCATGACCGAGGCCGCCCCGTGCTGGCCCATCACCTTGTGATGGATGGAGCCATTTTTGAGTGACACCTTGATCATGTTGCGGCGGGCTTCTTCCATCGCCTTTTGAACTGCGGCTGGCACCTCTTTCGACTTGCCCTTGCCCATGCCGATGCGTCCGTCTCCGTCACCCACGACGGTCAAGGCGGCAAAGCCAAGAATTCGACCGCCCTTGACCACCTTGGTGACGCGATTGATCGCGATCATTTTTTCGCGCAGGCCGTCTTCCGGCCCTTCAGCCTTGCCCTGCATTTTCGCTTGAACTTTTGCCATCTTTTTTTCCGATCTGCTTAGAACTGCAAGCCGGCTTCACGCGCGGCTTCTGCNAGGGCCTTGACACGGCCGTGGTAGGCAAAGCCGGCACGGTCGAAGGCTACTTTTTCAATGCCAGCTGCCTTGGCTTTTTCAGCCAGACGCTTGCCAATCAATTGGGCGGCGGCGACATTTCCGCCTTTGCCGGAGGCGCCAAGTTCCTTACGAACCTCGGGTTCGGCACTGGAGGCCGACGCAATGACTTTTCCGCCATCTCCGGACATCACACTGGCGTAAATATGCAAATTGGTTCGGTTGACGGTCAGGCGCGCTACGCCCTGCCTGGAAATCCGGATCCGGGTTTGCCGTGCTCTGCGAAGACGCTGCTCTTTTTTGCTCAACATGTTGCAGCTCCTTATTTCTTCTTGGTTTCTTTGATCGTGATCTTCTCGTCCGAATACCGAATGCCTTTTCCCTTGTAGGGCTCTGGCGGGCGGATCGCACGAATCTCGGCAGCAACCTGGCCAACGCGTTGGCGGTCTGCGCCTTTGATCACGATTTCTGTGGGCGTCGGGGTGGCCACACTGATGCCGGACGGCATGTCTTTGTTAACCGGGTGGGAGTAACCGACAGTCAGGTTCAGACGGGTGCCCTGGGCTTGCGCCTTGTAGCCCACGCCCACCAGGCTGAGCTTGCGCTCAAAGCCTTTGGTCACGCCCTGCACCATGTTGTTAACCAGTTGGCGCATGGTGCCGCTCATGGCGTTGGCCTCGCGTGAATCGTTCGCGGGTGCGAAGCTCAGGCGACCATCCAGGGTGCTCACTTTGACCAAGGCATTTTGCGACAGCTGCAGGGTTCCGCCTGCACCTTTGACGCTAATTTGGTCTTCTTTGACCGACACATCGACACCGCTTGGGATGGCGACTGGCATTTTTCCTACACGGGACATTTTTGCTTCTCCTCAATGTCACGCTTTAGGCGACGTAGCAAAGTACTTCACCACCGACACCGGTGGCGCGCGCCTTGCGATCAGTCATGACCCCCTTGGGCGTCGTGACAATGGCCACTCCCATGCCGTTTTGCACCTGTCCGATCGCAGCGCTTCCGCGATAGACCCGCAAGCCCGGGCGGCTAACCCGCTCAATGCGCTCGATTACCGGGCGCCCGGCATGGTATTTCAGGGCAATTTCAAGCTCAGGATTACCCGCGACTGTGTTGATTTTGAAACCGTCGATGTAGCCTTCGTCTTTCAGCACCTGTGCTATGGCAACCTTAACTTTGGACGAGGGCACACTGACAGTAGTTTTGGCAACCATCTGCGCATTGCGAATGCGCGTCAGCAGGTCGGCGATGGGATCACTCATACTCATATTGATGTCTCCTGCCGACTACCAGCTGGCTTTGACGATGCCGGGGATTTCACCTGCAAACGCCATTTCTCGGATTTTTGCCCGGGCCAGCCCAAAGTGCTGGAAAGTGCCGCGTGGGCGGCCGGTGATCGCGCAACGGTTTCGCTGGCGCGTTGGGTTTGCATTGCGCGGCAATTTTTGCAGGGCAAGACGGGCGGCGGCGCGCTCGTCATCGCTGCGCTTGGCGTCGCCCGCCGTCGCTTTCAGTTCCGCATGTTTTTTTGCGTACTTGGCAACCAATTTGTCGCGCTTGAGTTCGCGCTCGATTAAAGCCATCTTAGCCACGGGTCACCTCAGTTCTTGAAGGGGAAACGAAAACCCGCGAGCAGCGCCTTGCACTCTTCGTCGGTTTTAGCCGTTGTGGTGATACTGATATTCAGGCCACGCAAGGCGTCAACCTTGTCGTACTCGATTTCAGGGAAAATAATTTGCTCTTTCACGCCGATGTTGTAGTTTCCCCGGCCGTCAAAGGCGCGCCCGGAGATGCCGCGAAAATCGCGCATCCTAGGCAAAGCCACCGTGACAAAGCGATCGAGGAACTCAAACATTTGTACGCCGCGCAGGGTAACCATGCAACCAATCGCTTGGTCTTCGCGAATTTTGAAACCGGCGATGGCTTTCTTCGACTTGGTGACCACTGGTTTTTGGCCCGCAATCTTGGATAAGTCGCTCACTGCATGATCCATGACCTTTTTGTCTGCCACAGCTTCGCTCACACCCATATTCAGGGTGATTTTTGACAAGCGTGGCACCTGCATCGGGGAGCTGTAACCGAACTTCGCCATCATCTCAGGGGCGACTTTTTCTCGGTAATGTTGTTGTAAACGTGCCATGTTTATCCCGCCTTGATTTCTAGGCCGCTGGACTTGTAAACACGGGTGCGTTTACCGTCAGCCAGCAATTTGATGCCGACCCGGTCTGCTTTGCCGGTGGCGGCATTGAAGATCGCTAGGTTGGACTGGTGGATCGGCATTGATTTTTCGACGATGCCCCCGGTGGTGCCCTTCATCGGGTTGGGCTTGGTGTGCTTTTTCACCATGTTGATGCCCTCAACCAGCACATGTGCGTCGTCTTTACGCAGGGTAATCTTGCCGCGCTTGCCTTTGTCGCGCCCGGTGATCACGATGACTTCGTCGCCTTTGCGAATCTTGTTCATGGTGNGTCCTTACAAAACTTCTGGAGCCAGAGAGACGATCTTCATGAATTTCTCGGTGCGTAATTCACGTGTGACTGGGCCGAAAATTCGGGTGCCAATTGGCTCGAGCTTGGCATTGAGCAAAACCGCTGCGTTGCCATCGAACTTGACTAGCGAGCCGTCACTGCGGCGGATACCCTTGGCAGTACGAACCACAACCGCGCTGTAGATTTCGCCTTTTTTGACGCGTCCGCGGGGCGCGGCTTCTTTNATGCTGACTTTGATGATGTCGCCGACGCTGGCATAGCGACGCTTAGAGCCGCCCAGCACCTTGATGCAAAGTACGGACTTTGCGCCAGTGTTGTCGGCAACTTCCAGACGAGATTCTGTTTGGATCATTTCAAATATTCCCAACTTGCACCAGTTCGCCCGGTTAGCTTGGCTTTGAGCCATGCACACGAGGCGCTCTGATCAGTCTTGGGCCTGTCGTCCCCAATGTGAACCACTCACATTGCTTCCGTTAGGCAGAAACTTCGCCGGAGATTTCCAAGCGAAGCCAGCGATTATGCACGACTTTTGGGGNCAGTCAAAGCTTTTTTTGCTTTTTTAGTCGGGCGGGCACCTGTATTGCTGAGCCAGCTCGATAAATTCATCGGTTTTGGGATCTTGCCCGGTTTCCTGGCGCAGGATGTCGGCCACCCGGGCGGCCAAGCTGGCGGCAAGGGCTGNNTCAAGAAACAGCAGGCGCGCNCGNCGGGCCAAAACATCTTCCACAGTCAGGGCGTATTCATACCGCGCNGCAAAGCGCACCATGGCTTCAGTCAGGCCGCCACCCAGGCTTACACCCGCGCCGGGCAGGCTCATGAGCAGTGCCTGTTCNNCGCCATAGGTCGGCATGCCAGGCAATGCCGAAACCGGGTGCGCGCCCAAGCTGCCGCTTTGCGCGCCGACCAGCGGCAATTGCGCTGTCAGCCCCTGCGGGCGAAGTGGAATCAAGTCGGCGGCGGCGCAGACCCGAAGCACGTCCTCGGCCATGGCACGGTAAGTCGTCCACTTGCCGCCCGTCACCGTGACCAGGCCGCTGCGGCTGAGCAGAACCGTGTGTTCGCGGCTCAGGCCTTTGGTGTTGGTACCGGAATCATCCGCAGGCTTGACCAGCGGGCGCAGGCCAACCCAGACGCTTTTGACATCGGCGCGGGTGGGGCCGCGCGCCAAATAGCGGGCCGATTCCTTCAAAATGAAATCGATCTCCTGCCGAAATGGCAGGGGTTCGCGGGCCAAATCGCTGCGCGGCGTGTCGGTGGTNCCCAGAATCAAGCGCCCCAGCCAGGGCACGACAAANAGCACCCGTCCATCGGCAGTTTTTGGAACCATNAGGCCTACGTCAGCAGGCAAAAAAGAGCGTTCGACCACCAGGTGCACGCCCTGGCTGGGGGCGACCAGCGCGGCAGTGGCGCCAGCCGCACCGTGGAGGTCACCGTCGCGCTGGCGCAATTCGTCCACCCACACCCCAGCGGCATTGACCACACAAGCCGCACTAATTTCAAACGCCTGTCCGGTCTGCGTGTCTTGGCAGCGCAGGCCCGACACTTTGCCCGCCGTGTGGACCAGGTCGGTGACGCGGCAGTAATTAAGCAGCAACGCACCCAAACCGGCTGCAGTGCGGGCCAGGGCCAGGGCCAGACGTGCATCGTCAAACTGCCCGTCCCAATATTGGACGCCGCCCTTGAGGCCAGCCCGCTGGGCAGTGGGCAACAGACGCAGTGTTTGTTCGCGGCTTAGGAATGCAGTCTTGCCCAGCCCAGCGGCGCCGGCCAAGGCGTCATAAAGCTTGAGGCCCAGGCCGTAAAAAGGCGCTTCCCACCAGTGATAAAGAGGTATCACAAATGGCAGGGCTTGCGCCAGGTTGGGCGCGTTGCCAAGCAGGATGGTGCGCTCATGCAGTGCCTCACGCACCAGGCCAATATTGCCCTGCGCCAAATAGCGCACACCGCCATGGACCAGCTTGGTTGCCCTCGACGAACTGCCCTTGGCAAAATCGTGGGATTCAAGTAACACCACGCGCAGGCCTCTTGCGGCGGCGTCAAGGGCAACGCCCAAGCCAGTGGCGCCGCCACCCACAACCGCTAGGTCATAGTGCTTCGGCTGTGCCAGGCGGCTAAGTAGTTCGGCGCGTTGTGTAGGAATAGGTGATGCTGCGATGCTCATGAAACCCAGAGTATTGTTCGTTTTATTTCTTTTTTCATAAGTATTTACCCTTTATTGTTTCCTTTTTGTTCTTTTTAGGCCTTGGCCTGGAAGGTTTGGGTTAAAAATAGGGCTATGGACCCTAACCCTAGGCAAATAAAACTGTTGGCCCTGGCAAAGACCGAGGGTTCGGTCAGCGTTGAGCGCTTGGCACAGGCTCTGGGCGTCACGCTGCAGACTGTGCGCCGCGATGTCCAACGCCTGTCCGACGAGGGCCTGCTCAAGCGCTTCCACGGGGGGGTGCGCATGCCGGGCTCAACGGTAGAGAACATGGCGCACCAGCAGCGGGTCAGCCTGAACGCAGCCGGCAAGGCCCGCATCGCCAAAGCGGTAGCCGCCGCCGTGCCCAATGACTGCTCGCTGATTCTCAACATCGGCACCACCACCGAGGCCATCGCCCGGGCCCTGGTTCAGCATGCGGGATTGCGGGTGATCACCAACAACCTCAATGTGGCAAGCATTCTGAGCGTCAACCCACAATGCGAAGTGATTGTGGTCGGCGGCGTGGTGCGCGGGCGAGACCAGGGCATTGTGGGCGAGGCCGCCGTGGACTTCATACGTCAGTTCAAGGTGGACATTGCGCTCATCGGCATCTCGGGCATTGAGGCGGATGGCAGCCTGCGGGACTACGATTACCGCGAAGTCAAGGTGTCGCAAATGATCATGGCGCATGCGCGCGAAGTCTGGTTGGCCGCCGACAGCAGCAAATTCAACCGCCCGGCAATGGTGAAGCTCGCCACGCTGTCCCAAATTGACCGGCTGTTCACCGATGCCCAGCCGCCCGAGCCCTTCCCGGGTTTGCTACTCGAGGCCCAGGTACGGCTCGAACTCGCCCCAGCCTGACCCGGCCCCAACCGTACTGCCAAGCTCGCAGAGCCCCAAATCAACGGAGTTTCGTCACCATGACCTACCTGCTCGCCCTAGACCAGGGCACCTCCAGCTCCCGCAGTATTGTGTTTGATGCCTCCGGCCAGGTAGTCAGTATGGCGCAGCAGGAACTGCCACAAATTTATCCTCAACCCGGCTGGGTCGAGCATGACCCCATCACGATTTGGCAAACCCAGTTGGCTACCGCCAAGGCAGCGCTGGCCAAGGCCGGCATCACGGCGCGCCAAGTTCATGCGGTGGGCATTACCAACCAGCGTGAGACCAGCGTGGTCTGGAACCGGCGCACCGGCCAACCGATTCACCATGCCATCGTCTGGCAAGACCGCCGGGCCGAGCCCACCTGCGCCGATTTGCGGGCGCGCGGCCACGAGGCCCTGGTGCAAACCAAGACAGGCTTGCTGATCGACGCCTACTTCTCGGGCACCAAGCTGCGCTGGCTGCTTGACCATGTGCCCGGCGCGCGCGCCCAGGCGGAATCTGGCGAGCTGGCCTTTGGCACGGTTGACAGCTGGCTGATTTGGCAGCTCACCGGTGGCGCTGTGCACGCCACCGATGTGAGCAATGCCTCACGCACCATGCTGTTCAATGTGCACCGCAACCAGTGGGACGCCGAGCTGCTCGGGCTGCTCGACATTCCAGCTCAATTGATGCCCAAGGTGTATGCATCAAGTGCCCACTACGGCGAGCTTTTGCCCGAGTTGCTGGGCCATGCCATCACCATAGGCGGCGTGGCTGGGGACCAGCAAAGCGCCCTGTTCGGACAGGCCTGCTTCAAGGCCGGCATGGTCAAAAACACCTACGGCACGGGCTGCTTCATGCTGATGCACACCGGGCCCCGGTTTCAATCATCGGGCAATGGCTTGATCACCACCAGCGCTGCGCAGGTTGGGCCGCAGCCCGAGTTTGCCCTTGAGGGCAGCGTCTTCATCGGCGGCGCTGTGGTGCAGTGGCTGCGCGATGGGCTGCACGCGATATCGGGCAGCAGCGAGGTCGAGGCGCTGGCCCACAGCGTGCCCGACGCTGGCGGCGTGATGATGGTGCCGGCCTTTACCGGCCTTGGCGCACCGTACTGGAAGCCCGAGGCCCGCGGCACCATCACCGGTCTGACACGGGGCAGCACCTTGGCCCACATTGCCCGCGCTGCGCTGGAGAGCATTGCCTACCAAAGCGCCGCCCTGCTGCTGTCCATGAGTCGCGACGCAGTGCAGGGGGGCGGCGCCCCGGTGGCAGAGTTGCGGGTTGACGGCGGCGCCTGTGTCAACGACCTGCTGATGCAGTTCCAGGCCGACCTGTTGGGTATTGTTGTGGTGCGTCCGGCCGTGACCGAGACCACCGCCCTGGGGGCAGCTTATCTGGCCGGGTTGTCCACCGGCCTGTACCAAAACACCGATGAGCTCAGCGCCTTATGGCGGGCCGAACGCCGTTTTCTACCCACCATGGCACCTGAACGGGCACAGGCACTGATGGCGCGTTGGGAGCATGCTGTGCAACAGGCGGTTTTGTAGGCCGTGATGGGTGTGGCCAAACCGACAAAGAGCCAGTCAGTGGATGCCGCTAGACTTGGAGCCATGAGCAGCACAGCATGACAAACAGCATCGCCTTCATTGGCGGGGGCAATATGGCCAGCGCCATTATTGGCGGCCTGCTTGGCCAGGGCACGCCAGCCGCCGCGATTATGGTGGTNGAGCCGCATGCCCCGGCGCGCGCTGCGCTGCTCCAGCAGGGCGTGCTGGCCCAGCCTCAGGCCGGCGAGTTTCTGGACGCTGCGGCCTTGGTGGTGTGGGCGGTCAAGCCGCAACTGTTTCAAGCCGCGAGCCTGCCAGTGCGGGCCCATACCCGGCGGGCCCTGCATCTGAGCGTGGCAGCAGGCATTCGCACTGAGAGCATCAGCCGCTGGCTGGACAGCGAACAGGTGGTACGCGCCATGCCCAACACACCGGCCTTGATAGGCAAGGGCATCACCGCGCTGTTTGCCCGGGCGGAAGTCACGCCAGAACAACGGTCACGGGTCAGCCAGGTGATGGGCACCACGGGGGGGGTGATCTGGCTAGATACCGAGGCGCAGCTTGACGCCGTGACCGCCCTGTCGGGCTCCGGCCCAGCCTATGTGTTTTATTTTCTTCAGGCCATGCGTGAGGCCGGTGTGGCCATGGGCCTGCCAGCAGAGCAGGCCTATGCCTTGGCGGTGGCCACGTTTATTGGCGCAGGCGAGTTGGCCCGCGTCTCCAGCGAGCCCGCCGAAGTGTTACGTCAACGGGTCACTTCAGCCGGCGGAACCACCCATGCGGCCATCACATCGATGGAGCAGGACAACATCAGCGCCGGTTTTGTGCGGGCCATGCAAGCTGCCCAGCAACGGGCTCTGGCCATGGGCGACGAATATGGCAGCGCCTGAGTCGCCTGGGGCGCGCAGGCTGCCATCAGGGGCGCGCCAGCGCCAGCGCAATGCCGAGAAAAACCGTGAAGCCAAGCCAGTGGTTCAGGCGAAAGGCCTTGAAGCAACCCGCGCGGCTGCGGCTGCGAATCATGCGGTAGTGCCACAGCACCTGCAATAGCGCCAGGCCCATGGCGGCCAAAAAAACAGGTGACAGGCCATGCTGCAGCAGCGCCAGCGACCAAATTGCCAAGTACAAAAGATAGCAGGCGAGCACCGCGACAACATCGTAGCGACCCAGTGTGATGGCCGAGGTTTTCAGGCCCAGGCGCAGGTCATCGTCGCGGTCAACCATGGCGTATTCGGTGTCATAAGCCAGCACCCAAAACAGGTTTCCCAGCAGCAGCAGCCAAGCCAGGGCAGGCACGCTGGCTGCCATGGCGCTCAAGCTTGGCACATCACTGCCCTGCACTGCTGAGAAGGCCATGGGCACACCAAAGCTGAAGGCCACACCCAGCACGGCCTGCGGCATGGCAATCAAACGTTTGGCATAGGGGTAGGCCAGTGTGATGGCCAAGGCCAGCACTGACCATAAGACCGTGCTCAGCCTGGTGGTCAGCACCAGCCCAAACGCCAGCAGCGCCAGCCCGGCCCCCAGCAGCAGCGCCTCGCGCACCGACACCGCACCAGTGGTCACCGGCCGCTGTGCAGTGCGTTTGACATGACGGTCGAACTCCCGATCAGCAACATCGTTGACACAGCACCCGGCGCTGCGCATCAACACCGTGCCGGCTGTGAACACCAGCAGCAAATGCCAGCCGGGAAAACCTCCTGCGGCAATCCACAGCGCGCTCAGTGTTGGCCACAGCAGCAGCAGCCAGCCAGCCGGGCGGTCCCAGCGAATAAGGTTCAGGTACAGCGCGATGCGCAGGCCAGTTTTGCCCATGGCCGAGACCGTCGCCTCAGGACAGGCGCTTGACACCCGCGAGTTCGCAGGCGTAGACCGCATTGCGCAGGGCGGCAATGGCCTCATAGCGAGTGAAGCTGCGCCGCCAGGCCAGCACCACCCGGCGCGTGGTCGGCTCACCGGCCAATGGCAGGTATTTGATGTGAGGATGTGGATTGCGCTGGCGCCTGGCGCTGACAAGCTGCGCCTCCTTGGGCACGCTCAGGCGGGGTACCAGCGTGACCCCCATGCCAGCGGCCACCATGTGCTTGATGGTCTCAAGCGACGAGCCTTCAAAACTGCGCCGGATACCCTCGGCATGGGTCGAGAAGCGGGCAAACTCAGGGCAGACCTCCAGCACATGGTCTCGAAAACAGTGGCCACTTCCCAGCAGCAGCAGGTTCTCGTTTTTAAGCTCTTGCGTGCTGACGCTGCTGCGCTTGGCCAGCGCATGGTTGGACGGCAGTGCCGCCCAAAAGGGCTCGTCGTAAAGGGGGGCAATTGCCAGCCCGGCGTCTGGAAACGGCTCGGCCAGAATGGCGCAGTCAATCTCGCCGGCACGCAGCATCTCCAGCAACTTGACAGTGAAGTTTTCCTGCAGCATCAAGGGCATTTGCGGCGTTCGGCTGATCACCTGGCGCACCAGGTCGGGCAGCAGATAAGGCGCAATGGTGTAAATCAAACCCAGCGTCAGAGGCCCGGACAGCGGGTCTTTGCCGCGCCGGGCGATTTCTTTGATGTGCGCCGCCTGCTCCAAAACGCTTTGCGCCTGGCGTACGATTTCTTCACCCAGGTGCGTGAGGGACACCTCATTGGCACTGCGCTCAAAAAGCTTCACTGCCAACTCTTCTTCGAGCTTCTTGACAGCCAGCGACAGGGTAGGCTGCGACACATGGCAGGCTTCGGCCGCCCGGCCAAAGTGCCGCTCACGCGCCACGGCAACGATGTACTTGAGTTCGGTCAGGGTCATGCCGCTATTGTGCTAGCACCGGTGAGCCAGCCCTTAGGCCTTCAAATACTCGGTTTTCCCGCCCAGCCAGCGCTGCTCATGACGCCTCGCGAGCTCGGGGCAGGCGTCAAGCAGCACAGGCGCGGTCTGGCGGGCCCAGGAGAGCAGCGCCTGGTCATGGGCCAGGTCAGCAAAACGCAGCAGTGCCGCGCCCGATTGGCGCGCCCCCAAAAACTCGCCGGGTCCACGAATCTCAAGATCACGCCGGGCAATCTCGAAGCCGTCACCCGTCTCCAGCATGGCCCGAAGCCGTGCCCGGGCGGTTTCGCCCAGCCGTGGCGCGTCGCCCGTGCTGTACAAAAGAAGGCAGGCCGAGGCCGCCGCACCACGGCCCACACGCCCGCGCAACTGGTGCAATTGCGACAGGCCAAAGCGCTCGGCGTGTTCGATCACCATCAGGGAGGCATTGGGTACATCCACCCCCACCTCGATCACGGTGGTACTGACCAGCAGGCCCATCTGCCCGCTGGTAAACAGCGCCATCACAGCCTTCTTCTCGGCCATGCTCAGGCGCGAATGCAGCAAGCCCACCATCACCCCGGGCAGGGCGGCGCTTAGCTGGGCATGGGTCTGGGTGGCGTTACTCAAATCGAGCGCCTCACTTTCTTCGATCAAAGGGCAAACCCAGTAAATTTGGCGCCCCAGCGCCGACTGGGCCCGAATGCGCTCAATGACTTCATCGCGCCGGCCCTCGCTGAGCACTTTGGTAACGATCGCGGTGCGCCCGGGCGGGAGTTCATCGAGCGTGGAGACATCAAGATCGGCGTAGTAGCTCATGGCCAGGGTGCGCGGGATTGGCGTGGCCGTCATCATCAGCAGGTGTGGCTCCTGCGCCTGGCCAACGAGCTTGGCACGCAGGGCCAGCCGCTGGGCCACGCCAAAACGGTGCTGCTCGTCGATGATGGCCAGCGCCAGTCGCTTGAACAGTACTTTGTCCTGGATTACCGCATGGGTGCCCACCACCAGCGTGGCCTCGCCGCTGGCAATCAGGGCCAACATGATGCGTCGCTCCTTGGGCTTTTGGCTGCCGGTGAGCCAAGCGGTCTTCACCCCCAGCGGCTCAAGCCAGCCCACCAGCTTGGCAAAGTGCTGTTCGGCCAGAATTTCTGTGGGTGCCATCAGGGCGCACTGCCAACCGGCATCCATGCACAGGGCCGCCGCCAGCGCGGCCACCACCGTCTTGCCCGAGCCGACGTCGCCTTGCAGCAGCCGGTGCATGGGCGCCTGGCGACCCAGGTCGAGGGCGATTTCGGCGCGCACGCGCCGCTGCGCCCCAGTCAGCGTGAACGGCAGTGCGCCAAGCAAGCGTTCGGCCAAGGGGTCCGAGCCGCTGGGCTTTGGCAGCAAGAGCGGCGCCTGCAAACCAGCGCGGGCCCGGCGGGCCTGCAACTGCGAGAGCTGCTGCGCGAGCAACTCCTCGGCCTTCAAGCGCTGCCAGGCTGGGTGACTGCGGTCCTCAAACGTGGCAAGGGCCACATCGGGCGCCGGATAGTGCAAAAAAAACAGNGCCTCGCGCAGGCTGTAGATCGGTTTCTGGTCGAGCTGAGCGAGGTTTTCCATGGGGATCGTCTCACTCAGGTCGGCCCGNCTCAGCGCGCTTTCGACGGCGCGGCGCAGATAGGCCTGTGCCAACCCNGCCACACTTGAATAAACCGGCGTGAGCGCCTGAGGAAGCTCGCCCACGGCCGGGCGAAAGGCCGGGTGCATCATCTGCCAACCCAAAAAGCCACCCCGTATCTCGCCGCGCAAGCGGATGCGATTGCCAACCGCCAGCGCTTTTTGCTGGGCCGGGTAAAAGCTGAAAAACCGCAGCGTGCAGCGCTCGTCGCCGTCCTCCACTGTCACCAANAGCTGGCGGCGTGGACGCAGGCTCACCTCGCTGGCCGTGACCACGGCCTCAATCTGCACCAACTCGCCATCGCGNGCATCACACAGGCGGGTGATGCGGGNTTCGTCCTCGTAACGCAGCGGCAAGTGCAACGCGAGGTCAATATCGCGGCGTAAACCAAGCTTGAGCAGGGCCTTCTGCGGGCCAGACAGGGGCCGGCTTGCCACGGTGGGCAACACAGGGTCGGACATGCTTGCATTGTCTCGCATTGGGTTGGTAGGTTGGTAGGTTGGTAGGTTGGTAGGTGGATGGGTGGGCAGCCGGCCAGGTCGACGCGTGGACTGCTTGGCACAGCGCCGGCTTGCTCAAACAGCCGGTGTTAGCATTGCCAGCCATGCTGTGTACAGACACCCTAGGTACCAACGCTCCTGATTCACCTGTGCGCAAAGCCACGACAGTGCATGTCCAAGCGCTTTGACATCGTAGCCATCGGCGAGGCCATGGTTGAGTTCAACCAGACCAGCGCACCGGGCAACTGCACCTATTTGCAAGGCTTTGGCGGCGACACCTCCAACGCGGTGATTGCAGCGGCCCGCCAGGGGGCGCGTTGCGCCTATGTGACCCGCCTGGGCGACGACGAATTTGGCCGCATGTGCCTGGCGCTGTGGGCCAGCGAAGGCGTGGACTGCAGCGCCATCGAGATCGATCCGTCAGCCCCTACCGGCGTCTACTTTGTGCGCCATGATTCGCGTGGCCACTCTTTCAGTTACCTGCGTGCCGGCTCAGCTGCCAGCCGCATGACGCCCCAGAGTATTGCCAGCCAGTTGCTGGCCGACACCCGGTTTTTGCATGTCTCGGGGATCAGCCAGGCCATCAGCCCCAGTGCGAGGGCCGCAGTGCGGCATGCGATTGAAGTCGGACGCGCGGCTGGGGCCAGCATCTCTTATGACCCCAACCTGCGCCTGCGACTTTGGCCTATCGAGGTAGCCCGCGCGGTGATTGTTGAGACCATGGCGCTGTCAGATGTCTTTTTGCCCAGCCTGGACGACTTGCAAACCATCAGCGGACTGCTGGCACCTGCGGACATTGTTGACTGGTGCCACCTGATGGGTGCGCCATGGGTGGTGCTCAAACTCGGCGCGCAGGGCTGCTTGGTGTCAGACGGCACCCGCCAGTCCGCCATTCCGGCCTTTCTTGTGGATGCGGTAGATGCAACGGGCGCCGGGGACTGCTTTGACGGCAGCCTGTTGGGCCGCTTGGCTGCCGGGGACGATTTGCTGACAGCAGCCCGCTGGGCCAGCGCCGCGGCTGCCATCGCCACCACCGGCTATGGCGCTGTCAAACCACTACCCAGCTTTGCTGAAGTGGCCCGGCTGACAGCAGCCGGCAGCGGCCACTGAGCCCGGCGCGAGACCGGTTCACACAGGCCAGCACTTGATGCCACAGCAAGCGCTTCGCCCCGGCCAACTGGCCATCGCACTGATGCTTGCCGCCACCGCCATGACAGCGGTGCAAAACACGCTGATACGGCTGCTGGCCGACAGCGGCATACACCCCTTCGAGATCGCTTTTTTTCGCAGCCTGTTTGGTTTTGTCAGTGTGGCTGCTCTGGTTGGATGGCGGGTGCGCTCATTGCCGCAGACCAGCGCCATCGGCTTATTGGGCGCCTCTGGGGTTTTGCACATGGTGTCGATGCTGGCTTTTTTTTATGGCCTGTCTCTCATGCCCCTGAACGACTCGGCGGCCCTGACCTTTGCTACGCCACTTTTTGGCACCTTGGGCGCAGCCTTTTTCCTGCGCGAAAAGGTAAGCCCCAGACGCTGGGCGGCGATTGGCATCGGGTTCATTGGCGTGGTCATTGTGCTGCGCCCTGGCGCGGTGCCGCTGGGCCTGGGCCCGGGACTGGTACTTTTGTCTACCGTATCTTTTGCCGGAGTCACGGTGTTGATCAAGCGCTTGTCCGGTACCGAGTCGACCATGACCATTGTGTTTTATCAAAGCCTGTTTGTGTCGCTGTTGACCCTGCTGCCCGCCGCCATGGTGTGGTCTTGGCCCACCGGCTCCGGGCTGCTGATGCTCATCAGCCTGGGCCTGCTGGGCACACTGGGCTGGCTGTGCTTCACCCGGGCCTTTGCCCTGGCGGATGCCTCGGCTATCCTGCCCCTGGAGTTTGCCCGTCTGCCCTTTATCGCCCTGCTGGCCTATGCCCTGTTTGGCGAAATCCCAGACCGCTGGGTGTGGCTGGGCGCAAGCGTGATATTTGCATCCACTCTGTATGTGGCGCGCCGTGAGCACCTGGAGCATCAGGCAGCGGCCCTGCTTGACGCTGGCCTGGACGCCAAGTTGCCCCGGTGAAAAAGGCCTTGGTAGCGTCCGGTTTGAGACCTTCAGCGCGCCCGATGCGTGGCGCCGTCCAAGGCGTTGAGCCATGAGCCTGCAGAACTTTGTGATCAGCGCCCTGCTGCGGATAGCCCAAGGCGCCAGCGCCAAGCTCGGTGCTGAGCACAGGTTTCGGCGCAACCGGCGCTTTTTGGCGACAGACCGCAGCAAACCCGGGCCGACAGTGCAGATCAAGCCTGATCAATTGGCCGGCCTGCCGGTGGAGTGGGTAAGGCCGCGCAGCCTGACCCAGTCTGATACAGCACCGATTTGCCTCTACCTGCACGGCGGCGCTTTTGCGATGGGCGGGCTCAACAGCCACCGCGACCTGGCAGCCCAGTTGGCACAGCGGGCGCAAATCAGGCTGCTGATGGTGGACTACCGCCTGGCGCCCGAGCACCCGTTTCCGGCAGCACTGGACGACGTCCTGGCGGTGTACCGAGCCCTGCTCGC
>JGI25928J51866_1000046_pt1 | contig 22323 bp, 20 predicted proteins | sample LauGreFBDMM110DN_2_FD_51866 | JGI IMG/M metagenome (IMG submission 51866)
GGTGGTGTGGTCCGCATCCAGCGCTCAGTTTAATCTTTCCCAAGCCGGCATGCCAACCGGGCTGGGTGCATATTTTGCTGCCGTCTGCGGGTGTGCGCCATCATCCGGCAGTGCCTGCAGCCGGTCCGGCCGCGCAAATTCCGCAATGCGCGCCGACACTTTAATTTCCGGCGCCTGCAGCACGGCCAGCCGGTCCAGCAGCGCGCGCCGCACCGGCACCACCAGGCGCTTCACCATCACCGCCTGCTGCCCGTACAGCGTAAAGCCAAAATCAAGCAGCGCATGCCGCATCCATTGCTGGTAACTGCGCACGCACCAATACACCGGGTTGCCGGCCTGCTGCGCTTCCAGCTGCAAATATCCGCCCACCACAACCTTGATTGCATCCTGCACCTCCGGATGCAGAAACGGCTGCACAAAACTACCGCGCGTGCCGCGCCCCACCTGCAGGTATGCCTGCAGCTCGCCGCCGCGCGTAAACACATAGCCGTTGCCCTTCTCGGGCGGCGGGGGTTCCACCTGCTGCACCAGCCGCGGCACCACATTGTCATACAGCGCCAGCACCGCAAAGCCATCCGCGGCAGTGCGCTTGCGCAGCGCGCCGCTGGCGCCGGGCGGCACCGGCGGCTGCAGCTGGTAAATTTCCTGGCGGGCGTAGATTGAAAATCCGCTGCGGCGCAGCATCTCAAATTCAGCGCTGTGCTCGTCAACTTCGGCAATCAGATTTTGCGCGCCGCGCCGGCCGGCCTCGCCCGCCAGCTCTTCCAGCAGGGCGCTGCCCGTATGCGGCGGCAGCTGCCCGCTGGCCGGCGCCAGAAAGTGCACGCGCGCATGCGTGCCACTGCTGCGCAGCTGCGCAAACGCCGGCTGTGCGCCGCGCTCGCGCGCCACAAAAGTGGCGGCAGAGCTGCCCACAATCATGTAGCCGGCAATGCCCACCGTCAGCGGATGCGTGTCGCGCGTCAGCGCTGCCTCAGTGTGCAGGCAAATCCCCTGCATGCTCATGCGCCGCAGCGCCGCCAGGTCGCGCCAGTCCAAGGAACGGATTTGCAGTGGCATTTGTTTAGTTCACTTTCCAGCCAGCCGCAAAAACAATTCGTGAAAGCGCGTGTCAGCCGTCAACTCTGGGTGAAAAGCCGTGGCCAGCAGGCGCCCCTGGCGCGCCGCCACAATTTCGCCGGCGGGCAGCGTTGCCAGCACTTCCACATCCGGCCCCACACTCTCAATCATCGGCGCACGGATAAAAATTGCATGGAACGGTTTGCTGCTGCCATTTTGGCCGGCAGCCAACGCAGGCACCTGCAGCTGCGCTTCAAAGCTGTCCACCTGGCGCCCGAACGCATTGCGCTGCACCGTGATGTCCATCAGGTTCAGCAGCGGCTGCGCGCGATGCGCATCGCGCGAGAGCAGAATGGCGCCGGCACACGTGCCCCACATCGCCGCGCCCTGCGCAGCCAGATTGCGCATGGGCTGCATCAGCCCATACGCTTCGGCCAGTTTTCCAATGGTTGTGGATTCACCGCCGGGGATCACCAGCCCGGCCAAGCCCGCCAGCTGCGCCGGCAGGCGCACGGCGCGCACTTCCGCCCCCAGGTGCTGCAGCACCGTGAGGTGTGCATGGAAGTCGCCCTGCAGCGCGAGAACGCCGACCGCGACGCCCATGCGCGTTTACCAGCCGCGCGTGGCGAGCAGCTCGGTGGAGGGGATGGAGTGCACGTGAATGCCCACCATCGCCACGCCAATGTTCTTGCTTACATCGGCAATGATGGCCGCATCCTGATAGTGCGTGGTGGCCATCACAATCGCCTTGGCCCGCTTGAGCGGATCACCAGACTTGAAAATTCCCGAGCCCACAAACACGCCGTCCACGCCCAGTTGCATCATGAGCGCTGCATCCGCCGGCGTGGCAATGCCGCCAGCCGCAAAGTTCACAACCGGCAGCCGCCCGCGTTCACGCGTCTCCTTCACCAGCTCGTACGGCGCGCCAATCTCCTTGGCAAACGCCATCAACTCTTCCTCTTGCAGGGACTGCAGCCGGCGAATGGAACCGAGCACACTGCGCGCGTGGCGCACGGCCTCCACCACATCACCGGTGCCCGCCTCGCCCTTGGTGCGCATCATTGCAGCGCCTTCGCCAATGCGGCGCAGCGCCTCGCCCAGGTTGCGGCAGCCGCACACAAACGGCACCTTGAAGTCATGCTTGTTCACGTGGTGCTCTTCATCCGCGGGCGTCAGCACTTCGGACTCGTCAATATAGTCCACGCCCAGCGACTCCAGCACCTGCGCCTCAACAAAGTGGCCGATGCGGCACTTGGCCATCACGGGAATGGAAACCGTCTCCATGATTTTTTCAATCATCGCCGGGTCGGACATGCGCGCCACGCCGCCATCCGCGCGGATGTCTGCCGGCACGCGCTCAAGCGCCATTACTGCACAAGCACCCGCCTCTTCGGCAATTTTTGCTTCGTCGGCGTTAACCACGTCCATAATCACGCCGCCCTTCAGCATCTCTGCCAAACCGCGTTTGAGTGTCACCGTTCCAGTTTGAGTTTCCATAAAGTTGCTCCGTGCAAAAAANTTATAACCAAGTGCATTTTACCACTTTCGTAACACTGAGTCGCGCACCCGATATGCGCGCCACACCATNGAATATGGTGGAATCAACCTGTTATTAAGGCTGTTATCGGCAGATTGGCGGTGCTTGCTACCCACCTGCATTAGAATTAAGCTCACCCATGGCGGAGCCTGTTTTCCCGCCCTGCCCGCGGAGGCGCCCACGTGACTGAAGACCTGAACCCGTTTGCGCTCGCCCAGCAAAAGCTGGACGAAGCCGCTGCCATCCTCAATTTGGATGATGCCACGCACCAAATGCTGCGCTGGCCGCAGCGCGAGCTGCATGTGACCGTGCCCGTGCGCATGGACGACGGCAGCACGCGCATCTTCCATGGTTTTCGTGTGCAATACAACGACGCACGCGGCCCCACAAAGGGCGGCATCCGCTTTCATCCGGATGAAACCATCAACACTGTGCGTGCATTGGCAGCATGGATGACATGGAAGACTGCCGTGGTGGATGTGCCGCTGGGCGGCGCAAAGGGCGGCATCATTTGCAATCCAAAAGAGCTCTCACAAGCAGAGCTGGAGCGCATGAGCCGCGCATACATCCGCCAGGTGGGGCGCATCCTCGGCCCGGACCAGGACATTCCTGCGCCGGACATCAATACCAATCCGCAGGTGATGGCGTGGATGGCAGATGAATTTGCCACGATGCGCGGCCACAACAGCTTTGGCATGATCACCGGCAAGCCGATTTCAATGGGCGGATCACTGGGCCGCGGGGACGCCACGGCGCGCGGCGGCACGGCCTGCCTGCGCGAGGCTGCGCGCGAACTGCGCATCGATTTGCGCGGTGCAAAGATGGCCATTCAGGGCTACGGCAATGTGGGCTCGTACATGCACAAGCTTGCGCAGCACGAGCTGGGCATGCAGGTGGTGGCCGTCTCTGATGATGTGGGTGGAATATTCAACGCCGCCGGCTTGGACTACGAGACTGTGCGCGCTCACAAGCAGGCGCACGGCAGCGTGCTGGCGCTGCCCGGCAGCCAGCCCCTCTCCAATGCCGAGCTGCTGGTGCTGGACGTGGAAGTGCTGGTGCCCGCCGCCATCGAAAGCGTGATCACCGCCGCCAATGCCGGCAACATTCGCGCGCGCATCATTGCCGAGCTGGCCAACGGCCCCACCACACCGGCTGCGGATGCCATCTTGTATGAGCGCGGCGTTTACATCATTCCAGACTTTTTGTGCAACGCGGGCGGGGTCACCGTTTCATACTTTGAGATGGTGCAAAACTCCTACGGCTTCTACTGGACCGAGGAGATGGTGCACGAGCGGCTGGATGCAAAGATGACGGCCGCATTCCGCGCCGTGCATGCCGGTGCGCAGGCGCACCGCGTGGACAATCGCATGGCTGCCTATCTGGTGGCAGTGGCGCGCGTGGCCGAAGCAATGAAGGTGCGCGGCTGGGTGTAGCAGTACTTGCGCTCTGCTAAAGAAAAAATCCCCGCATTGCTGCGGGGATTTTTGTTTGATCGGGATGCGCTCGCGCTTACTTGATTGTCTGCAGATATGCAATCACATCCGCCAGATCCTGCGCCGCCATTTGCTCGCCGTAAATCTTAGGCATGATGTTGGCCACGTAAGGAGCCACAACATAGGCGTTTGTCTGCACGATCGATTCGCGTAGATATTCCTCGGCGCTGGTGGCTTTGCCGGTGTAGTCCGCTGCTGTGAAGCGGGTGGCAGCGCGCTCCGCAATGGATACGCCACTGGAGTAGTATTTGGCGGGCCAGCCGGGGCCGGGCGCAACACTCATGTCTGGGTTCATGTGGCACGCCACGCAACCGTAGGTCTGCGTCAGTTTTTCGCCGTTCGCCGCATCACCCTTGGGCAGCACCGGGTCCTTCAGGTCCAAACCAACGGCTACAAAGTTGGAGGGCTTCTCCGCCACAACCTCGAGCAGCGCGGTCTCTTCCCAGTTCATCACAAAATCCACAATGTTGTTCACCTGGTCGGGGCGCAGCGGTCCGCCAAACTCGCGGCTCCAGGTGGGCATGCGCTGCGGGTAATCTGCATACGCAGCCGATGCGCGCGGCCGGCCGCCGGCAATTGCACCGTGCACGTAATCGTGCGTAGTGCCACTCCAGCCAATCTCTTTGAACCGCGTGCCGTTATACAGGTCCGCAGCGTTGAGCGCGGGTGCGCGCCCCGCAATGCCTTTGCCGTCCGGGCCGTGGCAGGTGGCGCAATTGTTTGCGTACAACGCCGCCCCGGCTTCCACCGACCGGCCCTCGTAGCCGCTTTCAAATTGCGCCATGCGCGCCGGCTCGTCAATTGCAGTAAAGCTCACGATCATCAAGGTTGCCACCATGAAGAACGTGCCCAGCGCTACTCGTGTAACCATGAATGTCTCCCGCCTAATGCTCGTAGCCAGAGTCGCGGTGCAGATACACTGTGACAAGTTCGCTGGCGCGTGGCCCGTTGTCTTCCCATTCCACTTGCATGGTGACCTGCTTCAGGCCCGCCTGAATTTCAGTGATGGCCATTTTGCCCTTTGCGTTCACCAGTTGGTCGGCATAGCGCTCAATTTCCTTGTTGTACAGCTCCAACACAGCCTGCAAACCTTTGCTGGGCGCATTGTTCCAACCAGATGCCACCCAATCGCCTACCGGCAGTTCGTCATAAGCTGTGCCGCGCAAGAGGCCCGGATGCGTCTGCGGCGCCAGGGTTGTAAGCACTTCCTGGTCCGGCGATGAGGACACGCCGTAATATGGCGTTCCCATAAACGTCAACACAGACATGATCACAATCGTCAGCGCCGCAATCGAGAGGCCGACGCGCCGGTCTGCATAGCGCCGGCTCGGTCCCACTTCCAGATACGGCATTACAAACAGCAGCCCGCTGAGGATGCCCGGCAAGATCACGCCAAAGAAAACTTTGTCGCCCAGTTTGAGCATGCCCTGCAGCCACAGAAAGTACCACGGCGCCGTGGTGTGCAAGGGCGTAATCTGCGAATCTGCATGCGGCTCCAGCGGAGCATGCCAGCCGCCCCACGTCACCATAAACACCATCAGCGCCAGCCAGCCCACGGTCCAGAACAGCTCGCGCGTCATCACGTCCGGCAAAAAGTAGGCCCGGCGTTCCATCGGCACTTTGCGCGCCGTGTCTTCGCCAACCTTCTCCGCACCCGGCGGCAGCGAATGGCCATGGATGATGACCTTGTAGTAATGCACGCCAACGAAGATGAATGCAATCAGCGGCAGCGCAAAGACATGCAGCAGATAAAAGCGCAGCAAGCCGTTGGCGCCGATGTCTGCGCCGCCGCGCACCAGCAGGTTCACTTCGCGGCCCACCACCGGTGTGGCTTCGGCCATGGAGGCGCCAATGGTGACGGCCCACAAGGCAAGCTGATCCCACGGCAGCAAGTAGCCGGAGAAAGAGAAACAGTGTAAGCAACAAAAGTACGCCGCCGGTAAACCACGTGAACTGGCGCGGCTTCTTGTAGCTGCCGGTTACAAATGTGCGCAGCATGTGCAGCAGCACCAGCATCACCATCAACTCCGCCCCAAGCCGGTGCAGGTCACGCATAAACAGGCCAAACGGCACATTGCTCAGCAGGCTGAGCATATTGGTGTAGGCAATATCTGGTGAAGGCGTGTACCACAACATCAGGAACAGCCCGGTGATGGTTTCAAACACCAGCATATAAGTTGTCAGCCAGCCCAGCCGGAAGGTTGGGTAGAGCGACATCACCTGCTCGTGGAAGAAGGTGGGGCGCATGTGCATCCAGAACCCGTCTGCATGCGGCTTGACGCGCGGGTTGGGGCGCCTGGGCGCCTCGCCACGCAAGATGGAGCGGATCTCGCCGATGTTGATGCCGGCAGTGATGCGCTCGACCGTCTGATCCACCGTAGTTACCAGCGCACTGCGCCAGCCTTTGGTTTTGATGTCATCCAGAATCGGGATGTGAAGCTTAAACAAGGCCATGATGTTTGTTAATTCCTTTTCAGGTTACGACACATTTATAAACCGCCGCCCGGCTGCGTGTTGCTGGCGCCCTGCACGCGAAAAGCTGTATTGATGCGCAAAGCCACAGCCCCTTCGGTATTTCCAGCGCCGCGTTCTCGTCTACGCCCGCAGCGCCAGTGGGTGCCGACGATGCGAGTACCTTGCCAGCCGCATCCACAAATTCAATCGGGAAGGTGTCCAGATTGCGACGGGCCGGGCCATCCACCCGCGAGCCACTCGTTAAATATTTAGAACCATGACACGGGCATTCAAAGCGGTCGTTTGCAGGCGCCCACTTGTAGAGGCAGCCCAGATGCACACAGATTTTATAGAGCGCCTTAACACCGGTCTGCACCGGATAGTCCGCTGGCTGGCGTGAGTCGCCGAGGCGGCCAGCTCCCAAGTTCACCAGCCACACACGCGCATCCGGCATGTCCTTGGGTATTGAGTCCGCCGCGGGTATATCCGTAACGGGCACCGTAATAATGCCGCCGAACTCGCCCTCTTTGAAGCGCGGAAAGGCAAACCACAAAATTGCGCCTCCCATTTGCGCCATGAAGAGCGTCATGGATGCGCCCCAAATGTAATACAGGAATTCACGCCGCGAAAGCGGCGCAACAATGGGGGCCTGAAGTGTCTGAGCGGTCATATGCCAGGTATTCTCCGCGATTTAGTTAGTGAAGCTTAACACAAAGTTCGTCTACCGCCACGTTTAGGGGTGGCGAATCTACACATTTTAGTTCAAAATTATGCCCTACAGCCCCTCCAAATTCCGCTTTCCAGAACTCAGCTCTTTCATTAATCTAAACCTGCAGTAATCGGGGATCCGGCTGGGATCAGCCCTGGATTCTGTGCCAAGCCACACCCCTTGGCTGGGCGCACGCAGCTATTGCCTGCTTACCCGTTACCAGTAAAGGTGCTGCTACCGGGTTCGGGTTAGGCAGCGGCAGTGCTCGGCGGCTGGGCGGCGCGCTCGTTGGCAAACGCTGCCGCCGCCGCAATGAATGCGCGGAATAGCGGGTGCGGCTGATTGGGACGCGAGAGGAACTCCGGGTGAAACTGGCTGCCCAGCATGAATGGGTGCCCGGCCAACTCTGCTATCTCCACAAGTTGATCGTCTGGTGAGACTCCGGAGAACACCAGCCCATGCTGGCTGAGCTCCTCGCGATAGTGGTTGTTAAATTCGAAGCGATGGCGGTGGCGCTCCAGTACTTCGTTGCCATTCTCAACTTCATAGGCGCGCGCTGCCACCGTGCCCGGCAGCAGCCGGCACGGATACACACCGAGGCGCATTGTGCCGCCCATTTTGTTCAGTCCGCGCTGGTCGGGCATCAGGTCTATCACGGGGTGGTCCGTTGCAGCATCAAACTCAGTGGAGTTGGCATCCTCCGCCCCCAGCGCAAAGCGTGCAAACTCCACGCACATCACCTGCATGCCCAGGCACAGCCCCAGGTACGGGATGCGCTTTTCGCGCGCCCAATTTGCCGCAAGTATTTTTCCCTCTATGCCGCGCTCGCCAAATCCGCCCGGCACCACAATGCCGTCACAGTTGTGCAGCGCCTCCCAGTTGCGGCCCTTTTCCAAGTCGCCCGCCTGCACCCAATCCAAGTGCAGCTCACGCTCGTTGGCCATGCCCGCATGGCGCAGTGCCTCGCGCACGCTGATGTACGCATCCTCCAGCTCCACATACTTGCCCACCACCGCCACGCGCACGCCCGGCTTGCTGCGGCGCATATGCGTGATCATGGTTTGCCACGTGCCCCAGTCCGGGGCATGCGTGCCTTCAGCGAGGCCAAGCCGCTCCACCAGCAGGCTGCCCAGGCCTTGCTCATCCAGCTGCAGCGGCACCTCGTAAAGCGAGGTGGCGGTGGGCAGCGGGAACACTGCCGCTTTGGGCACATCGCAGAACAGCGCAATTTTGTCGCATAGTTCCACGCTGATGGGGTGATCGGCACGCGCCACAATCACATCCGGCGTAATGCCGATGGAGCGCAGCTCGCGCGCCGAATGCTGCGTGGGCTTGGTCTTCAACTCGCCGGTGGCGCCAATATGCGGCAGCCACGTCACATGCACATACAGCGTGTTGGCGCGCCCCACATCATTGCGCATCTGGCGCAGTGCCTCCAAAAATGGCAGGCTCTCAATATCGCCAACTGTGCCGCCCACTTCCACCAGCACCACGGCAGCGCCGGTCTCCGCTGCCACCAGCCCGATGCGGCGCTTGATCTCATTTGTAATATGCGGGATCACCTGAATGGTGCCGCCCAGATAGTCGCCACGGCGCTCTGCGCCAATCACTTCAGAGTAAATCTGGCCGGTGGTTACATTGCACACGCGCCGCAGATTGATGTCAATGAAGCGCTCGTAGTGCCCAAGGTCAAGGTCGGTCTCCGCCCCGTCATCGGTTACGAATACCTCGCCGTGCTGGTAGGGGGACATGGTGCCGGGATCCACGTTGATGTACGGGTCCAGCTTCTGCACAGAGACGCTTACCCCGCGCTCTTTGAGCATGCGGCCCATGGCGGCCACCACAATGCCCTTGCCCACAGAGCTCACTACGCCGCCCGTCACCAGGATGAATTTTGTCATGCTGCGCGTACCGCCCGCAATGGGCTTAAAAAGCGCAGTGGGGAGAGCTGTAGATTTTGCTCTCCCCACTGTGCTGCGGACATTTTGCTGCCCGTTATGTTTTGAAAATGCACTGCTGTGCGCCCCACGGCGCGCAGTATACCATGCGCTCCGCGCGNGCGGGTCTTATGCCGCCGTCAGCACAGCCTCCACCTTTTGTTCATACATTTTGGCCGGGCTGGCACCCACTATTTTATCCACCACCTTGCCGCCCTTAAAGAACAGCAGCGCGGGAATACTTTGGATGCCGTACTGCCCCGCATATTGCTGTTGCTCGTCCACATTTACCTTGGCCACAATTATTTTGCCGTCNTACTTGGTGGCCAGCGCATCGAGAATGGGGGCAATCTGCCGGCAGGGCCCGCACCATGGCGCCCAAAAATCCACCAGCACCGGCACCGTGGATTTCAACACTGCAGCGTCAAACGCCGCATCGGTCAAATGAATTACTTCTGAACTGGACATTTTTTCTCCGTTTGTAAGGATTGTATCGCGGACTTTGCGCGCTATTGGCGCGCTGCGCTGACGGCCGCTGCCAACAACAGCCCCACACCCAACGGCACCGCCAAGCCAGCCAGCGTGTTTAGTGAGCGGTTATCCGCGCGCGTGAAGAAGCGCCCCAGCACATGCAACTCGCCAGCCGAGCCGGCCAGTGCGCCAATTGCCACGCCCCACATAATTGCGCCGGGCCAGCCGCCAAGCAGCGCCCGCACAGGCGGCCAAAAGTTTGCCGTCATTAGCGCGCCCACCAGCGCCACAACAATGCCACTCGCCTGGTTCAGGCGCAGCCGATGCCGGTCCATCAGCTAGAACTTGAAAAAGTTTTGCATCTTCATCGCCAGCGACATGTCGCCTTTGACTTTAATTTTGCCGCCCATGAACAGCGCCATCGCATTCGCATCGCCATTCACCACCTTGATCCAGTCTGCGGCAGACAGGGTCATGGTCATATTCGGGCTGGGATGGCTGCCGCTTTGCACCACCAGCGCGCCGTCTGCAATCAGCAGCTGCCACTGGCCGCCTTGCTCGCCCGTCAAATCCATTTCGATCACGGCGTTGATTGAGCCGGCTTTCTCCGCCACAAAATGCGCGGGCATCCGCTCAAAAATCTGCTGCACATTTTCTACAAGTGGTGGCATGACGGTGTTTCTCAGCGACCTGTGTGAACCGTAGTATATGGCTGCGCTAGGCAGTGCGTCAACCGCTGCGCACTGCATGCTATACTTTTTTTCAGCCAGCTCGAAGTGAACGCGCGCGCCAACTCCACACTCTACGAGTGGCTCACAATTCTGTGCATGCTGGTTGCCATTGGTGCGCTGCTGCTGGAATTGGTGGGCTTTCAGGGTGCGCGCAGCGCGCTTGCGCCGGGCACCATCATGGCCGGGCTGCCCGTGGGAAACCTGGCGCCGGAGCAGGCGGCCGCGCTGCTGCGCACAGCCTACAGCGCACCGGTGGAGCTGCACTACATCGACCAGACGCTGCTGCTTGACCCCGCGCAGATCAGCCTGCGCCTCGACACTGACGCGATGCTGGCGCAGGCCGAAACCTACCGCACAGGCGCCAACTTCTGGTCTGCGTTTTGGGATGATCTCTGGCAGCGGCCAGTGAGCGGCTTCAATGTGCCGCTGGCGCTGGACTACTCGCCGGCGCAGCTGCGCACAATACTGCTGGACACTGCCACACGCTACGACCTTGCGCCCGCCGCGCCCGTTGCGGACATCGGCACCTTCAACATCAGCGACGGACGGCCCGGTTATGCGCTGGATGTTGAGTCTTCCATGACTGTGATTGACATGGCACTGCGCGTGCCGGACAACCGCCGCGCCGCACTCACAATTGCGCCCGTGTCACAAGTTGCGCCCACCATGCAAACGCTGGGCCAGCTGGCGCAGGATTATGTGCGCCAGGCCGGCTTCGACGGCCTGCTGAGCATGGTGGTGCTGGATTTGAAGACCGGCGCCGAGCTGAGCCTGAATCCAGATGTGGCCTATGCCGGCATGAGCATGATGAAAGTGCCGATTCTCATCGACACCTACCGGCGCCTCGACGCCGACCCGGTGCTGGACGAGATTAACCGTGATTGAGGGCACAATCGTCAAGTCATCCAACGTGCATGCCAATATTTTGTTGATGGAGTTGGGCGACGGTGAGATGCAGCGCGGCGCCGAAAACCTCACTGGCCACATGCGCCAGCTGGGCTTGCAAAATACTTTTATGGCCGGCTACTTTGACCAGCGGGATCCGCCGCCAAAAATCAACACGCCCGCCAACCAGCGCACAGATTTCAACACGTATCCGGATCCGTACATGCAAACGACGCCGGCGGACATGGCGGTCTTGATGACGGGCCTGTACCAGTGCGCCGGAAATGGCGGCGGTGTCTTGCCGCTGGTGTTTCCCGGCCAGATTACGCAGGCCGAATGCACCGCGATAGTTGACCTGCTGAAGCGCAACGACATTGCCACGCTGATTGAAGCCGGTGTGCCGGAGGGCAGCGTGGTGGCGCACAAGCACGGCTTCAGCGAGGGCGACACCATCGGCGATGCCGGCATTGTATTCTCGCCCGCCGGCGACTATGTGCTGGTGGTTTACTTGTGGCGCGAGGGTTATCTGGAGTGGCAGCGCACGGCGCCGCTCGTCGCCAACATCTCACGCATGGTGTACACCTTCTTCAATCACTAGTCATTCATCAATGCGCGCACTGGCAGGCGCCGGCAGGCTGCGCGGATCCTGCACCCACCAGTGCAGCGCCAGCAGCGCCAGCAGGTTGAAGGCCGCGCCGACCGCAAACACAACGCCGTAGCCCAGATAGGCAAGGGCCGCACCCAGCAGCGGCGCAGTGGCTGCAGCCACACCCACGCTCGTATTCCACAAACCAATATAGGTGCTGCGCTCGCCGGATTCGCCCAGCTCCAGCACCACCAGTGTTCCGGAAACCACCATGGCGCCAATGCCATAACCCAGCAGCGCAAACGCAACGTAACTCCACATCAAGCCCGGCGCCCACGCGGCCAGGCTGTAAGCCAGTACACCCGCCAGCGCCGCCGTCTCCAATGAAAATTTGTGGCCATAATGGTCCGCCAGCCAGCCGGAAGCGAGATTGGACACAGCGGTGCCCGCCAGCATCAGTGCGGTGTAGATGCCCGCGGTGCTGTCCGGCACATGCAGGCGCTGCACCATTGCCACCAGCACAAAACCCAAACCCAAGTCACCGAATGCCAGCAGCATGCGCGCCAGCAGAAAGCGCCGGAAGTTGTGATCCACGCGCAGGATGCGCGGCAGCGAAGACCAGAACTCGGCATGCGTACGGCGCACCGGCGCCGCTGCGGGCAGCGGTTCACGGGTAAGTGCCAGCAGAAACACACAAACCACATTGCAGCCGGCAGCGATGCAAAAAATGTAGAAGAAGTTGAGCGGAAAGGCGAAGCGCACCAAAATCCATGTGCACAGCCCGGCGCCCAGCAAGCCGGTGCCGGTGCCCGCAAAGGAAGTGAAGCCAAGGAAAAATCCGCGCCGGTCAACTGGAAAGCAGCGCTCCACCAATTCCTGCCAGGCGGTGGCAATCACGCCCGCGCCCACATGATGCCAGGCCAGCGCCAGCATAAAAAGAAACAGTGCCGTGCGCGGTGCGCGCAGCGCCAGTAGTGGCGCGGCCGCCAGCAGCAACAGCGGCAGGCGCTCTGAAAACAAGCCCAGCCACACCACTAGCGGCTTCTTGCGCGGCAGGCGCTGCGTTAAGTTTGCCATGAAGAGTTGTGGCAGAAACCACGCGCTCTGCGTGATGACAGCTGCCAGACCCAAAGCCAGCGGCGCAGTGGTGAGCTTGCTGATGAAGAGCGGCACCAGTGTGCTCGCGCTCATAAAGCTGCGCCCCAAAAAAAACAGGGCGCCATCAGCTGCGTTGACGGTGAAGTTCCACTTGTAGTTGCGCTCCACCTCCGCTGCCACGGCGTGCGCGGGGCGGGGCGGCACAACCGCATCCACCTGCAACAGGTGGCGCAGCAGCGGGTTGGCGCGCATTTGGGCCCAGATGCTGCCAAGCATCTTATGCAGCCACCACAACGCCATTGCGCGCACTAAGATGCACCAGCAGCACACCAGACACAATCAGTGCGCCACCCGCCACCTGCCACACACTAAAGCGCTCGTCCAGCAGCCACGCAGCCTGCAGCGCACTTAACACAGGCTGCACCAGCAGGGTGGTGGCTACCAGCGTAGCCGGCAGGCGCCCTTGCGCAGCGTTGATCAACAAGTAGCCGCCCACCTGCACCACAACACCCATCAACAAAAAATAATAATACGTGGCGGGTGGGTACCCCGCTAGCGGCAAGCCAAAGCCCAGATTTACAAACAGCAAAACGATGGTGCTGGCAGAAACTGAAAGCCAGAAGAATGAGAGTGTGTCCTGCTTTTGGCGCCCTTTTTGCGTGATGAGTTGATAGCCGGCGTAGAACAAGCCCGCTCCCAGCCCAAGCACTGCACCCCAGTTCAGGCGGGCGTTGAACAGCACATCCGGCCCCAGAATCGAAAGTGTGCCGGCAAAGGCCAGCACCAAGCCCGCCCAAAACAGCGCCGGCGGCTGCTCCCGAAAAAATACCACCGCGCCCAGGCCCACCCAAATGGGTGCGGTATTGGCCAGCAGCGTGGGGCTGGCAACACCAGCCAGCATCACACCGGTGGACCAAAGCGCCATATCGCCCGCAAAGAAAACACCCGCCAGCGCTGCCACCGCCAGTTGGCGGCGCGTGGGCCAGCCTTGCGCCCGCACGCGCAGCCCAAACGGGCCGGCCATCAGCAGCATCCCGATCAGCAGACGGTAGAAGCTGCTTACCGGGCCGGGCGCCGCCGCCAAAACCATCAGCACCGCCGACCAGCTCATTAAGAACAGNCCGACACCAAGCATCAGATACGCGGTTAGTTTCANNTAAGCGGGAGGCTGCGCAATGGGCTGCCAGTTAAAGCAGCGCCGGCTAGTTTCGCGCGGGCATGCGCAAGCGCCGCGCATAGATTGCCGGTTGCGCNNNACAATTATAACGGCTGGTATTACACCAGCAGCTCAGTTGCCGGCCCGGCTGCTGCTATTTGCGCTGCTTTTTGTGGCGCTGCTCGCGCAGCAAGAGCGCCTGCTTGCGCGCCACACCCCAACGGTAGCCGGCAAGCGCACCGCCAGTACGCACCACGCGATGGCACGGCACCAGCAGCGCAACCGGGTTTGCAGCGCACGCCTGCGCCACGGCACGCACCGCGCGCGGCCGCCCAATGCCAGCCGCCACTTGCTGGTAAGTGCGCGTCTCGCCGCTGGGAATGGTTTGCAGTGCGCGCCACACTTGCGCCTGAAACACTGTGGCGCGCACATCCAGCGGCAGGGCAGCCGCCGGGCCGCGCCCCGTCAAGTCACGCAGGATGGCAGCCACCCAGCGCCGCAGGCGCGCATCACCCGGCTGCACCTGCGCTTTCGGAAATTCCGCCCGCAAGCGGCGCAACAGCGCGCTGCGGTTGGCGCCCAGCTCCACCGCGCACACACCGCGCTCCGTGGCAGCCACCAGCACATAACCCAAGTAGCAGCGCGCCACATGCTGCCAGATGATCTGTCCGCCAGCACCGCGGGCATAACTGCGCGGCGTAAGGCCCCAGCTTGCAGAGTACAGCCGGCTGCTGGAGCTGAAGCCCGCTGCATGCATGGCAGCGGTAACGCGCGTGCCGGTGCGCACGGCTGCCTTGAATTGATTGAGGCGCGCAGCCGCTTGGTATTGCTGCGGCGTAAGGCCCGCAACCTGCCGAAACATTTTTGCAAGCTGGCGTGCAGGCAGATTGAAAACCAATGCCAGATAACCAAGTGTCAGGCGCTCCGCAATGTGCGCGTCAATGTACTGGCACATTTCCAGCACGCGCTCCGCCGCCACTGCATCATCACCGGAGCGCTGCGGGTGGCAGCGCAGGCAGGCGCGGTAACCCGCCCGCTCGGCACTGGCTGGCAGCGCAAAAAACTGCGCCTGCTTGCGCTGCGGTTTGCGCGCCGCGCAAGACGGCCGGCAATAGATGCCCGTAGAGCGCACGCCATACACAAACACGCCGTCGAACCAGCGGTTGCGGCGCAGCACCGCCTGCCAGCAGCGCGCTGCGCTCAGCGCCGGCGCAGAATTTCCGGTTTCACTTTTCATGCGGTGCGATGGTAACCGTGAACGCCGCGCGCGTCTATCCGCTTTGAACGCGCAAACTTATACGTCTGCGCTGCGACGCAAGCGTATAATCTTGAAGGTTGGCTGCACCTGAAACTTGGCTGGCCGCCCGCAATTTTTCCCATGAATCTAAGCCTTTACGGCCCGCCCGGCTCCGGCAAAACCACGGTTGGCAAGCTGTGCGCACGCCATTTGCAATGTGATTTTGTGGATGTTGATGCGCACATAGAATCCGCCACGGGCAGCTCGGTTGCGGAGTTGTTTGCCAGCGAGGGTGAGCTGCGCTTCCGCGCGCGCGAGCGCGCTGCCATCTTGCAGCTGGCCCAGCGCGACAAGCTGGTGATTGCCACCGGTGGTGGCGCACTGCTGGACGGTGCAAACCGCACAGCGCTGGAGGCCAGCGGCCCAGTGGTGTGCTTGCGCGCCAGCGCCGCCACCATCCGCACGCGCCTCGCCGGCGACCGCACCCGCCCGCTGCTGCAGCCCGCTGCGGATGGTGCAGCGCAGCTGGAGCAGCTGCTCGCACAGCGCCAGCAGCTCTACGATTCGTTTGCACTGCAGCTAGCCACGGACGGGCTTGTGCCGCAAGCTGTGGCGCAGCGCATTCTGGCGGAAGCACTTGCGTGGCAGCCGCCGCGCCAGAATGAAAGCAGCCCGGCGCTGCTGCTGGGCAGCGGTGCGCTGCAGTATCTGCCGCGCGCGCTGCAGCAGGCCGGCCTGCCTTTGCCCGCACTCATCATCACCGATGCCAATGTTGCGCCGCTGTGGGGCACTGCGCTAGGCACGCAGCTTGGCGTGCCCGTCTGCAGCGTGCCTGCCGGTGAGGCGCATAAAACACTGGAGACCATGCGCCTGCTCTACGACGCATTTTTGGGCCACGGCCTTGAGCGCAGCAGCGTTGTGCTGGCGCTGGGCGGCGGCGTGCTGGGGGACATGGCCGGCTTTGCGGCCGCCACATACATGCGCGGTCTGCGCTGGATCAACGCGCCCACCACGCTGCTGGCCATGGTGGATGCCAGCCTTGGCGGCAAGGTGGGGGTGGATCTGCCGCAGGGAAAAAATCTGGTGGGCGCCTTTCATCCGCCGGCATTGGTGGTCAGTGACCCCTGTGTGCTGGCCACTTTGCCGCCCGCCCAGCATGCAGCCGGCCTGGCCGAGGCGCTGAAGCACGGCCTGATTGCCGACGCTGCACTGTTTACGGAGCTGCCAGCTGCAGCACCGCTGCCGCGCGAGCTGCTGCAGCGCGCCATCCAAGTCAAGCTGGATATTGTTGCGCGCGACCCGCTCGAGCACGGCGAGCGCGCAAAATTAAATGTGGGCCACACCATCGGGCATGGCATTGAGGCAGCCTGCGGCTACACCCTGCCGCACGGCTTTGCAATTGGCATTGGCCTGCTGGCCGAGGCGCGCCTCGCGGTGCGCATGCAGCTGGCGGAGGCAGCCTTGCCCGGCACCATTTGCACACGCCTGCAGCAATTGGGCCTGCCTGTGGCGCAGCCCGGCCTGGATGCACAGCAAGTGCGCGCCGCAATGCAGCGCGACAAGAAAAAACATGCCGGCCAGCTGGCCTTTGCGCTGCCACGCGCAGTGGGCTTGGTAGAATACGGCCTGCATGCAAACGATGCCGACATCATGGCGGCCATCGAAAGTGTGTGCGCCTGACGCGGGGGGTTGATGCTCAACATACTTGTACTCCACGGACCCAACTTAAACCTGCTTGGCACGCGCGAGCCGGCCGTGTATGGCCGCGACACACTGGTGGACATTAATGGGCGCCTGGCAGAGCTGGCGGCAACGCTGGGCGCCGCCACACGCGCACTGCAATCCAACCACGAGGGTGCGCTGGTGGACGCATTACATGAAGCGCGCGCCTGGGCTCAAGGCGTAGTGTTCAACCCCGGTGCCTACAGCCACACCTCCATTGCATTGCGCGATGCCATCAGCGCCGTGGCGCTGCCTGTCGTAGAGGTGCACCTCTCCAATATTCATGCGCGCGAGGAGTTCCGCCAGCGTTCGCTGCTGGCACCCGTGTGTGTGGGTGCAATCGCGGGTTTTGGGTGGAACTCTTACGCACTGGGTTTGCGGGCACTGCTGCAGCATTTGGGCAGCCGCGCGCAGTAACTGGCAGCCCACATGGCAGATCCCACGCCCATCAACTTTACGCGCGGCGTTCCGGCCAGCGAGTCTTTTCCGGCAGCACAGCTCGCCAGCGCCGCCGAAAACGCGCTGCGCAAACATAGCAGCACCATCCTGCAGTACGGGCCGGCCAGCGGCTTTTTGCCAATGCGCGAATGGCTGGCCGCGCGCTACAACGTGGCAGTGGACAATGTGCTGTGCAGCAATGGCTCGCTGCAAATTGTGGAGTTTCTGGGTGCGGCGCTTTTGGCACCGGGCGATACCGTCTTTGTGGAAGAGCCCTCGTACGACCGCACGCTCACTACTTTGCGCAAAGCCGGCGCGCGCGTGGTGGGAATTCCGCTGCAGGCCGACGGGCCGGACATCGACGCGCTCGAGCAGGCGCTGCGCATCCACCATCCGCGCTTCTTTTACGTGATCCCGGACTTTCAAAATCCGTCCGGCGCCACCTGTTCGCGCGCAAAACGCCAGCGTCTGGTTGAACTGGCGCACGCGCACAACTTCTTTTTGCTGGAAGACTGCCCCTACCGGCCACTGCGCTACAGCGGCCAGGCTGAGCCCGCCCTAATTGAAATGGCGCCGGATGTAGTGCTGCTGATGTCGTCCTACAGCAAGCTGATCGGCCCGGGACCGCGCTTTGGCTTCGCCATCGGTGATGCGGGCCTGCTGCAACGCCTTGCAAAAGTTGCCGAGGACACCTACATTTCGCCGGGTTTGCTGGCGCACGGAATTGTGTATGAGTATTGTGCGGCCGGATATTTGGAGCCGCAAGTGGAGCGCCTGCTGGCGCTTTACGCGCCGCGCCTGGCGGCAACCTTGGCCGCGCTTGACAAACATCTGCCTGAAACCGAGCCTACGCGCCCGCAAGGCGGCTTCTTTCTTTCGCTCACTTTGCCGGACGGCGTAAATACCAGTGATGTGCGCACAGCTGCCGCGCGCGTGGGCTTGAATTTGGCCGATGGCCGGGGATTCTTCAGCAATGGCGGCGGCGAGCGTTTTCTGCGCCTGCCGTACTGCGCGCTTTCGCCCGCAGATTTGGAAGAAGGCATTAAACGCCTGGCTGGAGTTGTGCACGCTTTGCAGGCATAATTTGGCGCAGAAACCTGTGCGGTATTTTGTGCCGCCCGTGTTGCGCACCCAAGCTTAACTTTTTCAAAAACTTAAGCTTCAAGTCAGATTTGCCATTGACTCGAACTCGCACTGCTTGTTATACTCCGCGCCCACTGGCAGGGTAGACTTGGTGCGGGCGCCGAAAGGGGTGCGGTTCGCCCGAACAGATCCCAACGCTGGTGCGCAGGTTCTGGGCACTTTCAACAACTGAAATTTTTTTGCGGCGTCAGGTTGCGCAAGCAGCCGGCGCCTTGTGTGTTTATTGAGGATTTATCTTTGTCATTATTGAGTTGCGGGACCTGGCAGCTGTGCGCAGCGCCGGGTGTTTACAAATGAAGCCGGAACAAATCTGGCAGGCGGCACTGGGTGAACTGCAGCTGCAGATGACCCCGGCTATGTTTGATACATGGCTGCGCGGCTCGCGCGTGCTGGCACACGAGGAAGGCTTGTTTGTGGTTGGTGTGGCATCTGGTTACACCAAAGACTGGCTGGAGCGGCGTCTGCACGCCACCATTGCGCGCACACTGACGGGCATTGTGGGGCGCACAGTTGAGGTGCGCTTCTCTGTGTCCGGCAACGACGCACCGCCAGCCGAGCTGCTGGTGGGTGCAAAGGTGTTTGTGCCCGCCGCCGAAGTTGAAATGCCCGAAACCCCCAGCCTGAACCCGCGCTATATCTTTGATAACTTCGTAGTTGGTGCGCACAACCGCATGGCGCACGCTGCAGCGCGCGCCGTCAGCGAATCGCCGGCGGGCGCGTACAACCCGCTCTTTCTGCACGGCGGCGTGGGCCTCGGCAAAACCCACCTGCTGCAGGCCATTGGCAATGCAAGCGCCCGCCACGGCTTGCGTGTGCTTTATGTGGCCGCAGAGGAATTCACCAACGATCTGATCAACGCCATCCGCACACACACCACCGGCGCCTTCCGTGAAAAATACCGCACAATTGATGTGCTGCTGCTGGACGATGTGCAGTTCATTGCCGGCAAAGACGCCACGCAAGAAGAATTGTTCCACACCTTCAATACACTGCACGGGCAAAACAAGCAGTTGGTGCTTTCGTCAGACCGCTCGCCCAAAGCCATGATGACGCTGGCCGAGCGCCTGCGCTCGCGCTTTGAGTGGGGCCTGCTGGTGGATATTCAAACGCCAGACGCAGAAACGCGCAACGCCATCCTGCGCAACAAAGCCGATGCACTGGGGCACAACGTGCCACCCGCTGTGCTGGCGCTGATTGCGCAGCGCGTGCAAAGCAATGTGCGCGAACTGGAAGGCGCCCTCAACCAGGTGCTGGCTCAGTCCGCGCTGCTGGGCCAGCCGCTGGACGAAGCGCTAGCCAACCGCGTGCTAGCCAACTTGCGCCCGCAGCAGCGCACCGTATCCACCGCCAGTGTTGTCGCCGCCGTGGCCGCCTTCTATGACCTGACCGTAGCGGACCTGTGCGGTCGCGACCGCTCGCAGCAAATTGCACTGCCGCGCCAGATGGCCATGTTCATCATGCGCGAAGAAACCGAGGCCTCCCTGCCTCAGATTGGCGATGCGTTGGGCGGCCGCGACCACACCACTATCAAATACGGCTACGAAAAACTGCGTGGGTTGGTAGACACAGATGACACTCTGCGGCGGCAAGCGGCACAAATCCGTGAGGCGCTTTACAGCGCCAAGTAACAGCATCCACCAAAACACAAGAAGCCCGCAAAAAGCGGGTTTTTTGATGGAACCCATGGCGCCTGTGGATAACCAGCCGTTTTCTGTGGATAACCCGAGGCACAAGGGGATAACTGTTGCGATGCAGTCCGCCCAAACAAACAAAACGGGCAATACCGCCGCAAAAACGGGCGGAAAACAAGCGCCAGCCCGCAAGTCGCCGCGCGGCACCCAGCCCACTGGCGCACCACTTTTTTTCTCCCTCACTTATCCTTATACTGTGGTGGTGGCTTGTGCGGGGGAATCAAAACCAGGGTGGCTGGCGCAGTTAAATACGGGAGCCGAAGTCACTTATAAAGTTTTCAGAGTTTTCCACAGCACTACTACGACTACTATTAATTAAGATAGAGAAGAAGAATAGATAATAGGGCAGCCGCCGAAAGGCCCGCACCAACAAACAGGGTGACTATGCAGCAGACACTAAACGACACGGTCGGACAATTAAATTTCAAAGCAGATTTGCCGGACAAGCTGCTGGTGGTGCAACAGAATTTTGTTGCTCCGCGGGTGGCGGATGTTGCTTTGGCGGTTCGTGAAGCGTTGGCCAGCAGCGGTTTATTTGTTTTGGTGAAACCCGGGGACACAGTGGCTGTCGGTGTTGGATCGCGCGGCATTGCCAACATTGCCGCAATTGCGCGCGCAACCGTGGACAGCCTCAAGGCCCACGGGGCGAGCCCATTCATTGTGGCGGTTATGGGCAGCCACGGTGGCGCCACAAGTGCCGGCCAGACCGAGTTGTTGGAAACCATGGGCGTGACCGAAGCAACCATGGGGTGCGAGTTGCGGGTAACGATGGACGTGCAGGCGGTGGGCCGCATTGCGGACGGCCCCGAGCTGCACCAGGACATCCACAGCGCTGCGGCGGACCACACAATTTTGCTCAGCCGCATTAAGCCGCACACAGATTTTCACGGCACGCTCGAAAGCGGGCCGGCAAAGATGGAAGTGATCGGGTTGGGGAAACGGCATGGGGCGGAGATGATGCACGCCTATGGCACGAGCGGCTTTCAGCGCTATTTGGCGCCGGCTGCGCGGGTCTACGCCGCAAACACAAACGTGCGCGGCGCGATAACCATCATTGAGAACGCGCACGAGGACACGGCCGAAATCAACTGGCTGACTGCGCAGCAAATTGGCACTGAGGCTGAGGCGCAGTTGCTGCGCAAGGCCAAGTCCCTGATGCCCAGCCTGCCCTTTGCCGCCATGGATGTGCTGGTGATGCGCGAACTGGGCAAGAACATCAGCGGCACAGGCATGGACACCAATGTGCTTGGGCGCCTCATGGTGAACCGGCAACCCGAGCCGGATGACCAGCTGGATATTGGCGCGATTGTTTTACTAGATTTGACTGCGGCAACCCACGGCAACGCATCCGGTATTGGGCTGGCTGACGTGACCACGCTGCGCGCTGTGAACAAGATTGATTTTGTGGCAACCTACACCAATGCGGTGACGGCAACAACGTTTGGCCTCAAGCGCAGCACCATTCCGATCACCATGGCGGACGACGAGCGCGCGCTGGCGGTGGCGGTGCGCACATGCGGCGCTGCGCCCGGCAGTGCGGTGTCATTTGTTTTTGCGCGCAACACGCTCACGGTGGAGAATTTGTGGGTGAGCGCTGCGCTGCGCGCGCAGGTGGAGGCGCACCCGCGCCTCACGATTGTGGGCGAGGTACCGCTGAGTTTTGACCGAAACGGCAGCATGACATCGCCGTGGCAGATGGAAGGCTAGCGGGCAACCACAAAACAAACGCGGCTGCCAGCCGTGATGGGGGACGCTAAAGTTATCAGCTTTGCGTAGCCGCCGTTGATTCTTGAACTACATGCGGGGCGAACCACCCGCCTGGTAGGCATCGTCCAGGACTTGCATGGTGTGCCGGACAGNCGGCACAGAACCAGCNGCACCCAAGCTGCGCTGAATTTGCACCATNCAGCCGATGTTTCCCATCGCCACAATTTGAGCCGCACTGGCGCGCACGTGGCCGGCTTTGCGCACGCCCA
>JGI25928J51866_1000047_pt1 | contig 22217 bp, 20 predicted proteins | sample LauGreFBDMM110DN_2_FD_51866 | JGI IMG/M metagenome (IMG submission 51866)
TGCGGTCGCCCGCATGCACATCCGTGCCGAACGCCATGTCCTGTGCAACCTTTACCGGGAAACCACAGTGCGTGTGCACCGCACCTTTTGGGCGGCCAGTGGTGCCGCTGGTATAGATGATCAGCAGCGCATCTTCCGCAGCGGTGGGTTCAAGCAGAGCGTTCTCGGACTGTGCGGCAAGCAGCGCATTCCACAAATGATCGCGGCCCGCTTGCATTGCAACCACATTGCCGGCATGCTCCACAACAATCACATGNTGCACAGCGGGCAAATCGGCAAGCGCTTGATCCGCCACGGCCTTCAACGGCACAATCTGGCCACGCCGCCACGCACCGTCTGCAGTAAAGAGCGCGCGTGCGCCGGCATCTTCCAAGCGCGAGCGGATTGCACCCGCGCCAAACCCAGAGAACAGCGGCACGATCACCGCTCCAATTTTTGCAATCGCCAGCAGCGCAATCACAATTTGGGGCGTCATCGGCAGATGAATTGCAATTGCATCCCCCTTGCCCAACCCCAACCCGCGCAGCGCATTTGCGCAGCGGTTTACATCCGCCGCCAGCGCCCGGTATGTCAACGCCGCCTGCCGGCCATCCTCGCCCTCCCATTCCACGGCCACGCGGTCAGCACTAACGGCGTCTGCCAGCCATTTGTCAATGCAGTTGTGCACAATATTCAGCTGCCCGCCAACACACCACTGCGGAAACTGAACTCCACCCGCAATATCCAACACCTCCCGATAGGGACGCTGAAAGCGGATGTCCAAGTATTCAATGACTGCATTTGTAAACCAAGGCACGTTTGTGGTGGAACGGGCTTGCAGCTCATTTAAGCTAGCCAAGCCATGCAAGCGCATAAACGCAGCCAAATGGCTGCGTTCAATGTCAGCCGGCGTGGGCAACCAAACAAAGTCGTTGGTCATGATGTAGGGAAAGCTCCGCAGCCAAATCGGCTGCAGATCGACATCCGGGGATTACGGCACCAAGACCGGTCGCTGGAGCACAGCGAGGCACAACCGATGCCGAATTTTGACACACATGCAAAGCGCAGCGCGCTTACAATTTCGCGTCTTGGCACAGAGCCATTATATTCCGGCCGCATTCAAGTGCGCCGGAGAGCGCACGCGGCACCATACGCTGCGAACTACTTGCCGCGAATGAAGTCCTCGGTCATCTGGCGCGCAATGTCGTCTGTGAACTGCTTCGGGGGTGTCTTCATCAGATACGCAGACGGACCAATAATTGCGCCGCCAATGTTCCGGTCACGAGCAAGCTTGGCGCAGCGCACCGCATCAATCATCACACCAGCCGAGTTGGGCGAGTCCCACACCTCAAGCTTGAGTTCCAGATTCAGCGGCACATTGCCGAAGGTTGTGCCTTCCATGCGGATGTAGCACCACTTGCGGTCGGTCAGCCACGGTACGTAGTCGCTGGGGCCCACATGCACATTGTCAGGGTCAAGCGCGTAGCTCATCTGGCTGGTAACCGAGTTGGTTTTGGAAATCTTTTTCGACTCCAGCCGGTCGCGATCCAGCATATTAAAGAAATCCATGTTGCCGCCAAAGTTCAACTGGTATGTGCGGTCCAAATGCACGCCGCGTTCGCGGAACAGATTCGTGAGCACGCGATGCACAATCGTTGCACCCACCTGGCTTTTCATATCGTCGCCCAACACGGGCAGGCCATGCTCCTTAAAGCGCGTGGACCAATATTTCTGGCTGGCAATGAATACGGGAATGCCATTTACAAGTGCACAGCCGGCCTCAAGGATTTGCTCCACATACCACTTGGTGGCCATCTCCGACCCCACCGGAAGAAAGTTCACAACTACATCTGTCTTGGTATCTTTGAGGATTTTGGCAATTTCAGCCGTGGCGCCCGGCGCCTTGCGCAGTTTCTTCTGCAACTGCGGGCCCAGGCCATCGTGCGTCATTCCGCGCTCCACCTTGACGTTTAGTTTCGGCACCGTCGCAAACTTGATGGTGTTGTTTGGCTCAATCAGGATCGCCTCGCTCAAGTCCAATCCCACCTTGCCTTCGACCACATCAAACGCCGCCGAGAACTCAATGTCTCGCACGTGATAGCCGCCGAGATTGACGTGCATCAAACCGGGCACCTCAATGTCTTCGGGCGCGTCCTTGTAAAACTGCACACCCTGCACCAACGATGAGGCGCAGTTCCCAACACCAATTATTGCAACCCGTACTTTTTTCGCCTTCGCCATAAATTTAGCCGCTCCTTGCAATCCGGGACATTATTTTTTAACTTGCCCGCCGAGTATATCAACCAAGCTAACTCAGTGAACTGCCGTCTAGAACTTGCGCGTCCACTCTTGCGGCCAGCGTTCCACCACAACCTTGGTCTGCGTAAAGAACTCAACCGCGTGCTTGCCCTGACCATGCATGTCGCCAAAAAAGCTGTCTTTCCAGCCGCTAAACGGGAAAAACGCCATGGGCGCTGCCACCCCGATATTAATGCCAATGTTGCCGGTCTGCGCCTCAACCCGGAACTTGCGGGCCGAGGCGCCGCTTGCCGTAAACAGGCATGCCATGTTGCCGTACTTTCCGCTATTGATGAACTCCAGCGCCGCATCCACGCTCTCAACGTGAATCAGCCCCAACACCGGTCCAAATATTTCGGCGCGCGCAATCTCTCCGTCCGGCGAGAGCCCGTCCATGACAGACGGCCGCATAAAGCTGCCGTTCGCAAATCCCTTAACAGCAGCGGTGCTGCCATCCACCAGCAGGCGCGCCCCCTCAGCCGTGCCCAGCCGCATCAACCCTTGAATGCGGGTTTTGCTTTGTGCGGTGATCACCGGGCCCATCTCAACGCCGGCATCCATGCCNTAGCCCACAACCCGATTGGTGGCGGCATCGGCAATTNNCTCCACAAACTGGCTGTGCACACCACCNACCGTGATTGCCAACGATGCTGCCAGGCAGCGCTGGCCGGCATTGCCAAACGCGGCATCAGCCACGATGCGGGTCGTCATCTCCAAGTCAGCATCGGGCAGCACCACAACTGGATTCTTTGCGCCACCCTGCGCCTGCACGCGTTTACCATTGGCTGCGGCCCGCGCATACACATGCCGCGCCACCGCCGTGCTGCCCACAAACGTCACCGCCCGCACAAGTGGATGATCCAGAATCGCATCGACCGCCACCGGCCCGCCATTCACCAGATTGACCACGCCCTTGGGCAGCTCAAGCTGGTGCAACAATTCAAACACGCGCTGCATTGTCATCGGGCAGCGCTCGGCCGGCTTCAGAATGAATGTGTTGCCGCATGCCAGCGCATATGGCAGATACCAAAATGCAATCATGCCGGGAAAATTGAACGGCGCGATCGTGGCGCATACGCCCACGGGCTGCCGGATCATGTACTCGTCAATGCCGCGCGCAATGTCCTCAGAGTAATCGCCCTGCATCAGCATTGGAATGCCGCAGGCCACCTCCACGTTCTCCACCGCCCGGGCCAGCTCGCCGCGTGATTCTTCCAGCGTCTTGCCATTCTCCAGCGTGATGGTGCGCGCCAACTCCGCCATGTTGTCCTCAAGCAGGCGCTTTAGTTTGAAAAGAAATTGAATGCGCGCGGTGGCCGGTGTGCGGCGCCAGCCNNCAAANGCAGCCTGCGCTGCGCTCGCTGCCAGCCCCACGTCTGCAGCCGTTGAGAGCGGCACATGCGCCAGCACCTCGCCGGTCGCCGGGTTTGTCACCGGCAATGTTTCCTGCGCCACCGCAGCGCGCCACGCGCCATCAATGTAGTTGGGGAGAATGTTGGCTGTCATACTTTGCCTCCGCTGCTTGCTTCAACTTGACTTGCATTTTTCACTGGGCGTCCAATCGCAGCCCATGCCCGGCCCTCCACATGCGTCAAAAACACCGTGCGTTCCACGTCCGGGCTCCCCGAAAGGCGCAGTGCTTTCGCAAACTCGTCCACATCCAAGGGCGAGCCGCGTTTCTTGACTACAACGCTGCCCACCCCGCGCTCACGCAGCAGTGCGCGAATGGCCTTGAGTGAAAATGGCAGCGCGTCATCCACTTCATACGCCCGCGCAAAAACGGTGGGGCACAGCGTATCACTGCTAAGGTACGCAATGTCCTCATCCAGTTTGCGCGCACCAAGCATTACTGCCAGAGTCTGCACAAGGCCGGCACGCAACACGGCCGGGTCCGGCTCGTACAAGTAGCGCAAGAGCGGGCCCGTGCCTGCGCTGGCGCCCGGCATTGCAGTCAGCGTATGCCCGCCCGGCAGCAGTGTGGCACGCGCATCGGTTGTGCGCAACGCCCCAAACCACAGCACTGCCTCCTTCAACGCGCCGCCCTCGGAGATAAATTCCAGCTCCGCCGGCAAGCCCGCAATCTCGCGGCGCTGCACGCCCGGCGAAAGCTTCACCCCAAGGTTCGGCACCCGGCGCTGCCATTCCAGCACAGTTGGCAGTGCCGGCTGGTAATTGCGCACAGAAAAAATGCGCTTGCCATTTAGGCGGCGCGCCGGGTCGCACCACACGCCTGTCACGTCTGGCCACGCGCCATCGGCAACATCTCCGGCCTGCACACTTGCGCGGCCATGCAAGCCGCACACCCGCAAATTCTCGGCGGCCATCGCAGCACGAACTGCATCACGTTCAACCCCGATCACACTGGTGCGCTCAGCCAGCGCAACCAGGTCGCCGCCGATGCCACAGCCAAAATCACCGACACGCGCGCAACCAGCGAAGCGCTGCGCACGATGTCTGCTGATGCGCTCGCCAGACGCCTGTTCAAGCGCCTCGCGCGTGAAGTACATTTCATGCGCACGGCCGAACTTTGCTGCTGCCCGCGTGCGCAACAATGCCATCTCGACCGCCGCCCGCGCCAGCGCAGCGCCGTACACTTTGCGCAGCCGCTCCAGATCCGGCAGCAGATTCTTTTCCTGCAAACCGGCAGCAGTAGCTGCCTGCAGCGCTTGCTGGCCGCGCGGCGAAAGCAGTTCCGCAAACGCCTCGCAATCCACGGCGCACTCAGGCTACAGCGACTGCGTCAACTTCAAAAACTCGTCCCACTCTTCCTGAAAGAAATGCAGCGTCGCTTGTCCAAGTTCCAAATGGTACGAAACCTCGCCATCCGGCTCTTGCGAAAGCCACGCACTGTAGTTTTCTGTTTCAGCCATCAAGCTTGATGTTGATCCATTGCCGTTTGTGTCGTTCATAAGTAATTACTCCTGCATTTCAAAAGCGCAAAGCGCACAATCAGTCGCACAATTATCTGAAGGCAACTGCATAAGCAGCGCCATCACCAATCCAGCGCGCACGGAAGCAATTCGGATTACGGCCAAACCTTTTGCGCCGCCGCCATAACCGCAGAAGCACCCCGCGTAACGGGGTGCTTCCATACATTGCACTGCCAAAGATAAGTTGCGCCTAGCGCCGCGGCGGCCGGCCGCCCCGGTCACCACCACGCCCGCCACGATCACCACCGCGGTCGCCGCCGCGTCCGCCACGATCACCGCCGCCACCGCTGGGTTTGCGGTCGCGAGAGCGCGCCTCTTCCGCCGTCCAGCCTTCCAACACCGCCTGGCGCGAAAGGCGGATCTTGCCGGCGTTGTCAACATCAATCACCATGACCGTCAGTTCTTCGCCCAGCTTCACCACATCTTCCACCTGCTCNACCCGAAAGTCTGCCAGCTGGCTGATGTGCACCANACCGTCAGTGCCAGGCATNATTTCCACAAACGCACCAAACGANTCGATGCGCACGACGCGGCCNGTGTACAGCTTGCCAATCTCCGCCGTCTCAATCAAATCGGAAATGCGCTGCATGGCACGCTGCGCTGCCTCGCCGTCGGCCGACGCAATTACCACGCGGCCGCCATCACCAATGTCAATCTTGGCACCGGTCTCTTCTTGAATAGCGCGGATTACCTTTCCGCCTGGTCCAATGATTGCACCGATCTTCGATTCCGGCACCATCATCACATACAGCCGCGGCGCAAAGGGCGAAAGGTCCGCCCGCGGCGCCGCGATGTGCGCCGCCATCTTGCCAAGAATGTCCAGCCGCGCCTCTCGCGCTTGCGCCAGCGCATCAGCCATCACCTTTGGCGTCAGCCCGGTGATCTTGATGTCCATCTGCAGCGCCGTGATGCCGTCATCTGTACCGGCCACCTTAAAGTCCATGTCACCCAAATGATCTTCCATGCCTTGAATGTCGGTGAGGATTACATATTTGTCATCCTGCTTCACCAAACCCATGGCAATGCCGGCCACCGGCTTGCGAATGGGCACACCCGCGTCCATCAACGCCAGCGTCGATCCGCACACTGAAGCCATCGACGTGGAGCCATTGGAAGACAGCGCCTCGGACACCACGCGCAAAGTGTATGAGAACTCTTCCTCCGAGGGCAGCACAGGCAAGAGCGCGCGCTCCGCCAGTGCGCCGTGGCCAATCTCGCGCCGCGATGAACCGCGCAAGAAACGCGCCTCGCCCGTGGAGTACGGCGGAAAGTTGTAGTGATGCATGTAGCGCTTGGAAGTCTGGGGCGAAAGTGTGTCGAGCATTTGCGCATCGCGCGGCGTGCCCAGCGTGGCGAGGCTCAGGATTTGCGTCTCTCCGCGCGTGAACAAGCCGGAGCCATGGGCGCGCGGGCTCAGCCCGGTTTCGATGCTGATCGGACGAATCTCGCGCAAGCCACGCCCGTCTGGCCGGCGGGAATGATCGACAATCTCACGCCGCACTTCGGCTTTTAGCACGCTGTGGAAACAATCTTTCACTGCATCGCCATTGACTTCGGTGGTCACAAGCGCAGCCACAGCTTCAGCTTCAATGACATCCAGCGCTGCATTGCGCTCTTCTTTGTTGGCCACATCCTTCAACGCGCTGGCAACGCGCGCGCGGCTGTGCGCGGCCACGCGCTCCAGCAGCGCAGGGTCCTGCTTGAATGACGGGTAATCTGTGCGCTTGGTCTTGCCGATTTCTTTCGCCATCTGCACTTGCATGTCAATAATCGGCGCAATGGATTTATGCGCCAGCTCCAGCGCCGCAACCAGCTGATCCTCCGGCACTTCATTGGCTGCGCACTCCACCATAAGTACCGCCTCACGCGTGCCAGCCAGACGCAGATCCAGTTTGGAAACTGCCATTTGCTCATAAGTCGGGTTGAGCACGAACTCGCCATCAATCAGGCCAACGCGCACAGCGCCGATTGGGCCGGAAAACGGCGCCACGCCAAACGGAACATCAGAGATTGTGAGCGCAGCACTTGCACCCACAATCGCCAGCATGTCGGGCGGATTCACATGGTCAGCGGAAAGCGCNGTAATGATGATCTGCACTTCATTGCGCAAGTCTTTGGGNAACAANGGGCGCAGCGGCCGATCAATNAGCCGCGATACGAGAATCGCCTCCTCGCTTGGGCGGCCTTCCCGCCGAAAGAAAGATCCGGGGATTTTTCCGATTGAGTAGAGGCGCTCCTCAAAATCGACACTGAGCGGAAAAAAATCGATGCCTGCGCGGGGCTGGCGCCCCATCGTGGCCGTTGCCAGGATCATCGTNTCGCCGCAGCGCACGGTCACCGCACCGCCTGCCAGGTTGGCCAGCTTGCCCGTTTCCACGGTAAGCAGATTGCCGCCCACNACCACATTGNATTGTTTTACGTTGAACATTAAGANGACTCCTTATTGGACCGCTCCGCGTAATNGGAGGCAGCCGCTGTTACTGCATGTGGCTGGACAAGGGGGTTAGGGACTGGAAACAAAGTGGCAGTTGGCCGGGAACGAATTCCCACTCTCTTTCCAATGCCCAACCGGTTGCCAGCCGATTGTGCCACGGGCACCTGCGCCGCCCCCGGCGCATCGTGCCCACAAATAATTTTTAGCGCCGGCGAATTCCGAGGCGCTCCGTTACTGCGTGATAAGACTCCGGTGCGTGCCGGTCTAAATATGTGAGGTGCCGGCGGCGCTGGCTGACCAAGCCCAGCAAGCCATGCCGCGAATGCTCGTCCTTTTTGTGCGTGCGCAAGTGACCAGTCAGCTGCTCAATGCGGCGCGTAAGAATTGCGATCTGAACCTCAGGCGAACCAGTGTCGCTGGGGTCACGTTGAAAATCTTTAATCGCCTGATCTTTGCTTTCTTTTGGCAATGTCATTCCGCTACGTCTCCTTCCAATCCNTNAAACCTAGTTAAATATTTTTGCCGGCCGAAGACAGCCCGCGAAGTATACCACCCCGCAGCCGGTTNCATTGCGATACCCGCATTCGAAACTCCAGCCCTCCCGGCCGCACACCGGCAAAACACTGCAATCACAGGCACTCCAGCTATTAGGCAGCGAGCGGCCAGTTCAATAGGCCCGCGCAAAATAAGCCTGCTCGGTTGCTGGTTCACCGCAATACACGCATGGCCCGCCGTCCGGCTCCTGATCCAACGGAATGCAGCGGTTAGTGGCTTTGGTCTGTTCTTTGATTGCGGCGTCGCATTCCGGCTTTCCGCATGACCATGCACGCGCGAACCCTTTCGCAACTGCCGCAGCCAGCGCTGCAAAATCGCGCGGGTGGCTGGTATTGGCATCCCTGAATTCAGTGGCACGCGCCAGCATGTTCTGCTGGATCTCGTCGAGCTTGGCAATGATGGCTGCCGCCAATCCCTCCACCGGCACGAACGATTTTCCCGCCTTGCCGGGAATATCTCGGCGTGCCAGCGCAACGGAATTCTTGGCAACATCTTTCGGGCCNATCTCAATGCGCAGCGGCACGCCGCGCATCTCCCAATCATTAAACTTGAAGCCGGGTGAAAGCCCTTCGCGCAAATCCGCAATCACACGCACGCCGGCATCAGCCAGCATGCTGCGCACACGCTGGCACGCAGCCAGCACCGCTGCCTGCTCTTCTTCACTTTTATAAATGGGCACAATCACCGCCTGATGCGGCGCCAGCCGCGGCGGCAGCACGAGGCCTTGGTCATCGCCATGCGCCATCACAATTGCGCCAATGAAGCGCGTTGATAGCCCCCACGACGTTGTCCAGCAATGTTGCAGCTCATTGCCGCGGTCCAGATACTTGATCTCAAACGCCCGCGCAAAATTTTGCCCGAGGTTGTGGGACGTGGCGGCCTGCAGCGCTTTGCCGTCGCCCATCACCGCCTCCAGTGAGTAAGTCACATCCGCGCCCGGAAACTTTTCCGATGCGCTCTTGCGGCCGGTATACGCCGGCAGCGCCGCCTCGTTGCGCGCAAAGTCCAGATACACATCCAGCATCTGCAGCGTCTCGGCCTGCGCCTCCGCATGCGTGGCGTGCGCCGTATGGCCCTCCTGCCACCAAAACTCCTGCGTGCGCAAAAACAATTTGGTGCGCAGCTCCCAGCGCACAACGCTGTTCCACAAATTGATCAGCACCGGCAGGTCGCGATAAGACTTGATCCACTTGGAGTATGCGTACCCGATGATGGTTTCCGACGTCGGGCGCACCACCAGCGGCTCCTCCAGTTCTTTGCCACCGCCCACCGTCACCACTGCCAGCTCGGGGGAGAAGCCCTCCACATGCGAAGCCTCACGGTCGATGAAGTTGCGCGGGATGAGCATTGGAAAGCCGGCGTTCAGATGGCCCGTGGCTTTGAAGCGCCGGTCCAGCGCTTGCTGCATGTTTTCCCACAGCGACCAGCCGTAGGGCTTGATGATCATTGTGCCGCGCACCGGGCCATAGTCGGCAAGGTCGGCGCGCAGCACAAGTGTGTTGTACCACTCGTTGAAATCTTCGCTGCGCGAGACGAGCTTGTCTTCAGTCATGTTCTGCGTTTTTGGAGGCGTCTGCCTGAAGTGCGGTCAAGCTGCCGGGCCGGCAGCCAGCTGTGCTTGCAGGCGCGGCACCACTGCCGCCACATCCGGCACCACATCCACTAGGACGCGATCCTTTTCTGTGATGAGTCCATCCGCACCCGCCAAAAATGTGCGCATTACCGCGGCCCAAAGCTCGCCCACCAGCAGCAACGGCTTTGGCAAAACTTCGCTGGTCTGGATCAGACTCCATGTTAAGGCGATCTCGGACAGCGTCCCGATGCCGCCGGGCAGTGCAACCGCAGCCGCACACTCTGCCACCAAATAGTGCACCCGGTCACGCAGGTTGGCAAAGCGCACTTCTTCAACAACCCAGCGGTTCATGGTGAGGCCGGGGCGGTACGCCTCAATGCGATCGCATGTAACGCCAATCACATGACCGCCGTTCTCGCGCGCACCTTGGCTGGCTGCACTCATCAAGCCGCCATAGCCGCCAGTGGAAACCGCAAAGCCCGCTCCCGCCAGCAAACCGCCGAGCGTTCGCGCTTGTTCATAGGCAACACTACCGGGCTGCGGGTTGGCACTTCCAAAAACGGAAATTACTTTCACAAGTTTGCTCTCTGGCAGTTTACCATGCAGGCCCAAGTCACACGCCCACCGCCGCCGCATTCAACTCCAGTACCCGGTACGGGTAAATGTTTATTACTTCAGTCTTGTGGAAGCGCGTGCGCTGCGGATCGCTTGTGTAGCGCACGTGGCAGTGCCCGTGCAAAAGATAACGGGGCTCAAAGCGCTGCATGAACGCCAGAAATGCACGGAAGCCCACATGCGCGGGATCCGGCTGATCGTGAATTCCAAAAGGCGGCGAGTGTGTGAAGAGCACATCCAGGCAGCGGCCATGTTGCAGGTGGTTGAGCCACAGGTGCAGCGCCATGCGCCACATGCGCACGTTCATCTCGGGCTGCGAATATTGGTTGGGGGCGTCTGGCCGGTAACGCACGCTGCCGCCAAGCCCGCCCACTAGCAGCCCGCTTGCCCGCGCCAGCCGGCCGTCCAAATCCGTGCAGCCTTCCGCACGCTCCGCCACGCGCCCGTCGGACTTGTACTGCTTTCCAATATCGTGGTTGCCATGCACATAGTAAAGCGGCCGGTCAAGCATCGAGACTACATATTCAAGATAGTAGTAGGGTACATCGCCGCAGCCCAAAACTAGGTCCACATCAGAAAAATGTTCGCGCACCTGCGGNCTGTAGATCAGCGGCACAACCTCATCGCTAAGCGCCAGCACCTTCATGGCTGCGCAGCNCTTCCAGCCAGCGAGAGCCACCAAAATAGCCCGGCCATCGTCAGGCCNTCATGGTGCGCATTGCGGTGCAGGCTTGCGCGCACNTCTGCGGCGGAGAACCACTGCAGGCCCAGCGTCTCATTTGTATCCACGTTTGAATTCACTGCGCTAAGGTCGCGCGCCAGCCATAGATGAAACTTGAGCGTACTGCTGCCATTCGCGGGATAGAAGCTGCCCAGCTGCTGCCAAGTGGCAGCGTTGTGGCCGGTCTCCTCCAGCAATTCGCGCCGCGCTGCTTGCTCCACCGTTTCGCCCTCATCCACATGCCCGGCCGGTAGTTCCCAACTGCGCGAGTCCGTCATAAAGCGGTAGTGGTCCACCAGCAGCACCCTGCCATCCGCGCCAAGCGCCACCACTCCCACGGCGTCCACTGGGTACACCACAACATGATGGTCCGGTATGCGGCTGCCGTCAGGCAGGCGCACATCCCACTGCTCTACGCCCACCCATGCGCTCGCATACACAGCGCGCCGCCCCAGCACTTGCCAGGGCTTACTGCCACTCACGCTTGTGGTTNTCNNCCAGCTTGGCAAGTATTGCTGCCTGCAAATCCACGCCGCAAACNCTGGCAAGCTGCAGCAGGTACAAAGCCACATCCGCCAGCTCGCCGCCAAATGCGGCGCGGTCCGCCGGCGTGTCGTGCCACTGCAGGTGCTCCAAGACCTCGGCCGCTTCAATTGAAAGCGACGCCGCAAGATTGCGCGGGGTTTGCGGCTTTGCAGAGCCGGGCGCGTTCCAGCCCTTGGCTTCCACAAACCGCTCCATCTCTTCGGTTAGTTGTTGCAGGTTCAAATGCTAGTCACCAAAACATTCGCCGCGCGTGAAGCGTCACAGCCCAACTGGGGTGTCGCTAGTTCAAATACAAAGTTGCGAACGCAGCGCTCTTTGCCGGGCCACATAGGCGTGGCACTCCGCCCCGCCCCAGCTGCAGGCAACTGCCCGCGCAAGCGGGCTGGCTGCCTACTTAATAGCGGCTGCCTTGCGCAGCTCGTCCGCTTTGTTGGTGCGCTCCCATGGCAAATCCAAATCATCGCGGCCAAAGTGTCCGTAAGCAGCTGTTTGCCGGTAGATCGGGCGCCGCAAATCCAAGTCACGGATGATTGCTCCCGGCCGCAAGTCAAAGCAATCGTTGATCATGCCCGCCAGCTTCAGGTCCGGCAGCTTGCCAGTGCCAAACGTCTCCACACAAATACTCAGCGGGCGCGCGACGCCAATAGCATACGCCAGCTGCAGCTCGCAGCGGTCAGCCAGCCCGGCCGCCACAATATTCTTGGCAACCCAGCGCGCAGCGTACGCGGCGCTGCGGTCCACCTTGGTGCAGTCCTTGCCGGAAAAAGCGCCGCCGCCATGCCGGCCCATGCCGCCATAGGTATCCACAATGATCTTGCGGCCGGTGAGGCCGGCATCACCCATGGGTCCGCCGATTACAAAGCGGCCGGTGGGATTGGTGATGATTTTGAGTTGTGCATCGCGCATGCTANCCGGCACAACNGGGTCAATCACATGCTTGATGAGCTGCTTGCGAATCTCTTCCTGCGTAATNTCCGGGGAGTGCTGNGTGCTGATGAGCACGGTGTCTACGCGCTTGGGCACGCCAAACGCATACTCAATCGTCACCTGGCTTTTGCCGTCCGGGCGCAGCCACGGCANCGTGCCGTCCCGGCGGGTGGTGGCCAGCCGCCGGCTCAATTTGTGCGCCAGTGAAATCGGCATGGGCATCAGCTCCGGCGTTTCGTTGCATGCATAACCAAACATCATGCCCTGGTCGCCGGCACCCACCGCCTCAATCTGCGCGTCCTTCATTTGCCCGGCCTTGTTCTCCATCGCACTGTTCACGCCCAGCGCAATATCGGTGCTCTGCGCAGCCACAGCCACCTGCACGCCGCATGTGGCGCCATCAAATCCCTTCTCACTGGAGTCGTAGCCAATGTCCTTCACAACGCCGCGCACCAGATCGTCAAAGTTTACAAAGCAGTTGGTCGTAATTTCGCCCAGCAGCATTACGAAGCCGGTCTTGACGGCGGTCTCGCAGGCCACGCGCGCCATCGGATCCTGCGCCACCAGCGCGTCCAGCACCGCATCGCTGATCTGGTCGCACATCTTGTCCGGATGCCCCTCGGTAACAGACTCAGATGTGAACAACAGCGAAGGCGCTGCCATAAAAGTTGTGCTCATAGTCATTGCTCCTTATAAAACAAAAACCTCTTCAGGTTCAGAAGAGGTGCCGCAAACTGCGTATCAAGTCTCTCATCTACCAGAATCATCTGCCGGAATTAGCACCTTGTATTTCACAGGTTGCCGAGGTTTCGCAGGGCCGGACCCTCCACCTCTCTGGATAAGAATAGTAAATAGTTGTTCTAGTTCGGGGAGAATATACCATGCAGGGCACTGTTTCGCAATGCCCGCCGGCACTTGGCATCCGCACGCCCGCCGGAGATCCGGCTAGTACGCTGCGGTGGTCAATACTTGGAATACCGTCCGGATCAAAATTTTAATATCCAGCCACAGCGACCAATGCTCAACATACCAAAGGTCATACTTCGTGCGTTCCTCAATCGATGTGTCGCCGCGCAAGCCGTTCACCTGCGCCCAGCCGGTGATGCCGGCCTTCTCGCGATGGCGTTCCAGGTAACGCGGAATGTGCTGCTGAAAACGCTCCACAAACTGGGGCTGCTCCGGGCGCGGTCCGACGAGGCTCATATCGCCCAGCAGCACATTAATTAATTGCGGCAGCTCATCAATCGAATTGCGGCGGATAAAAGCGCCGAGGCGCGTGCGGCGCGGGTCATCCTTTACCGTCCACTGGCTGCCCGCACTGGCATCCAGCCGCATCGACCGGAACTTCAGCATGCGAAATGACATGCCATCCAGCCCCACCCGTTCCTGCACAAAGAATGTGCTGCCGCGCTCGTCGAGCCAGATAAGAACCGCCACAACCAGCATGATGGGCGAAAGCACAACCAAACCAGCCGCCGCAAAACTCACATCCACCACGCGCTTGAGCGAAAGCCGCCAGCCGCGCAAACCCACATCGCGCACTGTCAGTACCGGCAGACCGCCCAGGTCATCCACCGTAACCTCCCCGGCCATAATCTCAAACGAGTCCGGAATCACCTTGATGTTGACATTGCCGCGCTGGCAGCGCGCAATCAGCGCCAGCAGCTGGTCATGTGTGGCACCTGCCCGCGAAATGATGACTTCATCAATTGCATGCTGCGCGACGATCTCCTGCAGGTTCTCCTCATCGCCCAGCACAGGCACTCCCAGCATTTCACGCGGACCGCTCTTGCCGTTGACCAGGCCCACCAGCTCATAGCCAAGATGCGGCGCCCACTTAACCCGCTGCACCACAATTGCAGCCACTTCATCAGTGCCAACAATCACCAGTCGCGTGCGGCCAATTCCCTGATGCAGCATGTAGCCGCGAAAGACTCCGTGCAGCCAGCGCCCAAGCCCAACCAGCACAATGCTGAACACCCACGCGTACATCAGGATTGTGCGTGAATAGTCGATCTCAAAAACCGTGTTTTGAAACAGCAGCGCAGACAGCGCAATCGAAATTAATACTCCCATTGAGACCGAGTTAAATATTACGGAGAGCAGGTCCACGCGCGAGACTCCGCGCGCCAGATGGTAAAGCTGGTTAAGGTAGAAGACCAGCTGCACCACCAGCGTTTGGATTAGGATTGCCTGGGCATACGAACGCACTGGAGCCAAGCCCAGCGCTGGTGTCGGAAAAGCCCACGCGGCGCGCAGCGCATACGCCAGCAGATACGCCAGCAGCAGCATACTTGCATCCATTGCAACCAGCAACGCAATGCTCAGGGACTCGAAGCGGCGTTTTTCCATTTGTCTATACGGCCGTGGGAAGCACCGGTGCCGGAATGGCCGCGTGGCCAAGCCGGACTGCAAGCGCAGCGCGCATCGCCGTGCGCTCGTCCCACGGAAATTCTACCTCGCCAAAGCACATGGACTGTTCATGCGCCTTTCCACACGCGAGCACCACATCATGGGGCGCTGCCCGCTGCACGGCAAATGCAATCGCTGCTGCGCGGTCAGGCACCAGCCAAAATGTTGTTTCTCGCACACCGCCTCCAGCTGTGCAGCCAGCCGCAATTTCTTCCATGATTGCGGGCAGCGACTCAGTGCGCGGATCTTCAGCCGTGATCACAATGTAGTCGGCAAGCTCAGCGGCAATTGTGCCCATCCAACGGCGCTTGGCTGTATCCCGCAGGCCCGCTGCGCCAAACACCACCCACAACCGCCCGCCGCACAATTGGCGCGCTGCGTGCAAAGCGCTGCGCAAAGAGTTGGGCGTATGTGCAAAATCCACAAGTGCCAGAAACTCCTGCCCGGCATCAATCCGTTCCATGCGCCCGGCAACGGCAGCCACCGATGCAATGCCGCGCTGCACCGCGTCCGCCGTTACGCCAGGCAAGTGCAAGGTACAAGCAGCCGCAGCCAGGCAATTATGCAGGTTGAAATCACCCAGCAGCGCTGTGTTTATTGAAAAGCTAGTGCCATCCACCTGCAGCATAAACCTGGTGCCGTCTGCGCCGGATTGGACATCCGTGGCACGCACATGCGCCGCGGCGTGCATACCGTATTGCACAGGCAGCCCTGCGTAACATTGGGCAAGGCCTTCAAACGCAGCATCATCGCGGTTTAGCACAGCGGTCTTGGCCACGCCAGGCTTCAGGTCGCGCGGCGCCAGCAGCGCGAGCAGGTGCGCCTTTGCAGCCAGATAAGCTTCGGGCGTGCCGTGGAAATCAATGTGATCATGCGTGATGTTTGTAAATACAACCGAATCAAACTCAATGCCGGCCACGCGCTGTTGTACCAGCGCATGCGAGGTAACTTCCAGCACGCAGTGTGTGATGCCAGCTGCCAGCATCCGCGCCAGCAATGCTTGAACCGCCGGCGCATTCGGCGTGGTCACATGCAGTCCGGTCTCAACTACCGCATTGCCAATCACCGCGTGGATGGTGCTGATCAGGCCCGCCCGCAACCCGGCCGCGCACAGAATAGCGTGAATGAGAGTCGCAGTGGTCGTTTTGCCATCGGTTCCGGTAACGCCGATCATCACCAACTTGCGCGCCGGATGACCATGCAGTGCTGCGCTCATCAACGCCAGTGCCACCGCCGGATCCGGCACAAGCACCTGCGGCACCGCCCCGGCTTCTTCATGAACTGAACCGCTGAGGACAACTGCCGCTGCGCCAGCTCGCACTGCCTCCGGGATGAATTTGCGCCCATCTACAACAGCCCCGTTGCGCGCTACATAAACGCAGCCCGCAACACAAAGACGCGAATCCTCGAAGACTGCGGTGATCTCCGCATCCAGCGGACCCACCACGCGCGCACCGGCCACCTCAAGAATTAATCTGGAAAGCTTCACAACGCTATTCTGTGCAAATTATAAATGTGAAGCGCAACTGGCCCAACCTAACCGCCAATTATCTTCGGCCCAAAAACAAAACAGCCCCGATGCGGGGCTGTTCTGCAGAGCACATGCTCTCGAATCTATCTGAGACTATCTTGCAACTGCGTCAAAGTCTGGCGCGCAGATCCGTTGACCTCACGGTCTCCCACGCGAATGACAATGCCGCCCAAGATTGCCGGATCAACCCGGAACGAAATCTTTGCAGCACCACCAAGCTTCTCAGCCAGCGCCTTCTTAATTTTATCTTTTTCTGAATCCTTGAGGGTTATCGCACTCGTAACAACCGCGGCCGCGCCGCTCAAGGCCTCGCCCTCCAAAATCGTAACCTTGCCNTCGCGCACACCCGAGAAAAACTGGTCTATCAGCGCNTGCTGGCGGGCATCATCGAAGGGTCTCATGNACAATCCGGCCAGCCGCCGCGATTGCAATGGCCGCAATTTGTGGCCGAAGCTCTTCCAGAGCGCCCTGCACCTTGGATTCNGCCTCATGGTTCGCAGCGGTTAGCAACTCCTCGCGCTCCTTCTCTGCCGCGCGAATAATATCGGCAGCACGCTTCTCAGCTTGATAGGTTGCATCCGCCACAATCTTGGCGCGTTCAGCCCGTGCATCTGCCAAAATTTTGGAGGCCTCCGCNTCGGTATGCTCGCGCANTTCNTCCGCCTTGCGGGCGTCTTCCAAGCTCTTGCTGATCTTCTCGCGCCGCGACGCGAGTAACTCCAAGAGCGGGCCATAGACCCATGCCCGCAACACAACAAACATCACCAGAAAACTGAACACCTGCACCAGCAGGTATCCCAAATTAAGTCCTAGAGCTGCCAAAGCCGCCTCCTTCTATGACATAGCTGCAAAACGTTCGTCGCAATCAGCGGCTGCCGATTAGACGCCGACGAACAAAATTAACAGTGCAATCACCAGACAATAAATTGCGATTGACTCCGCAAATGCAATTCCCAAAATCATATTTGTCTGGATGGTGCCCGCAAAATCCGGGTTCCGGCCCATCGCCTGAACTGCCCCGCTGACCACGATGCCAATGCCTGCACCGGCGCCGATCGCGCCCATCATGGCCAACCCGGCGCCGATCACCTGCCCCATCTGTACGATATTTCCTTCCATCTAACCAATACCTCCGCTAAAAAATATATTTTGCTTCAAGACTTGCCGGAGCTTGCCGCAGCTGCCTGCGGAACCCCGAATAGCTTCCTAATCGTGGGCCGCTGCACCCTCCGCCTCACTATGCTCGTCGCCNTGATGGCTGACCACGGCCTGGGACATAAACACCATCGTCAACATGCCAAACACCACNGCCTGAATCAGGCCTACCACAAACTCCAGCATTAGAAAAATAGTCTGGGCAAANGTGGGCACCAGATATCCGATCACAAANAAGAGCACCGAACCAGCGAANACGTTGCCAAACAACCGGAAGCTGAAAGACAGTACTTTCGAAAACTCTGAGACCANCTCCAGCAGCCCAACGCCAAAGTCGATGACGCCAAACACCGGCTTGGTAAACAGGGTGGAGGTGTTCCAGAACTTTTTGAAGTAACCAGCCCCCAGGGCGCGGATGCCAAACACCTGCACCATAACCACAGCAATCAGTGCAAGCGCCACAGTAAAGTTCAGGTCTGTTGAGTTGACGCGCACAAACGGTACCAGCTCAAACACGCCACCCGCGGCCTCGTGCGTGGCAGTGCCCACAACAGACGCGCCCAGCGCAGTCGCCTGCACCGCATATCCATGTTCAACCGCATGCAGAATACCAATGCTGTCAACACCCGGAATAAGCTCGAGCCAGTTGTTCACAAGCACGACGAGAACGATGGTGGCAAACCACGGAAATATTTCGCGCGCCCAGCGTCCCGCATTGGTCTCAGTCAGGTTGTAAAGCATTTCCATCAACGCTTCCACCGCACCGGACACGCCGCCAATCGCGCGGCCGCCCGCAGCCAGCGCAGCTTTTGCCGCGCGGCTGAAAGAAAAAGCCAGCACCAGCAGGATCACGTTTGAGAGCAGCATGGCCAGCATCGTGTTGGTCAACGCAAACTTGCCCAGCACGGGAAGTTGCACCGGATGAGTGAGTTCCTCCGCTGGCAGCTGAATGTGCACAAGTACAGGCGGGAAATACGAAAACGCCACAGCCCACCCAATTAGCAACACAAGCACTAAATAGCGGTTGGGAATGCCCAGAATTCTATTGTGACTTGAAGCCGTCAACTCCATCTTCCTCCAAAGTATTTTTTACAGNCTGCCTGCCCGNCTGGCTCCGGCGNGCAAAGTTTGCGGCCAACAAATACAACGCTATCAGCGTGAGCGGGATACTAACAACAAGCATTCCCACCGTCAGCAANGGCCGCGTGCCAAGCGTCCGGTCCAGCCACACACCGGCACCCAGCGTAACCGCGATGATAACGCTTGTTACCACTGCAACTTGCAACATTACGCTCAGCATACTGTTGCGCATAACGGAACTTGCGATTCTTTCTGTGGCGCCGCGCAAGTGTAACACAAACAAGTGTTATTCGGGCGCCTAACTGCGCTTAATAAATTCCTTGCGCTGTTTGGATTGCAATATCAAACCAGGGCCCGGCCACGGTGCCGAGCACAATAATGCCAATGCACAGCACGGACAGCGCCAAACTATACACACGCGGTACCGCGATTGGCCCGGCCCCTTCCGGCGCCGGCGCCACAAATACCACCTTGAGCACAATCAAATAATAATAGATACCAACAATTGCATTCAACACACCCACAATTGCCAGCCAAATGAGCCCGGCCTGAACCACCGCAGCAAACAAGAACATTTTTCCGAAAAATCCAGCAAGGGGCGGAACGCCTGCCAATGAAAGGAATGCCACCAGCATGGCCAGCGCCAGATACGGCGATCGCCGGCTCATGCCAGCATAGTCCGCAATTTCATCGGAGCCAGAGACGCGCGCAAAAATTATTACCACTGCAAAGGCCGCCAGATTTGTGACCACATATGTCAGCAGATAAAACACCACCGCCGCCGTGCCCAGTTCCGAAACGGTCACCATCGCCATAAGCACATAGCCGGCATGCGCAATTGAAGAATAGGCCAGCATGCGCTTGATGTTGCGCTGCGCAAGAGCCGCCAGGTTGCCGAGCGTCATGGACAGGACAGAGATGGCAGCCAGCAGCGGCGGCAGATACGCCGACATGGAAACTGTAACGCTCATGATTCTAAACAACACCGCAAACCCAACTGCCTTGGAAGCGGTTGAAATAAATGCGGTGACGGGCGTGGGCGCGCCCTCATACACATCCGGCGCCCAAAAGTGGAACGGCACCACCGCAAGTTTGAAGCCGATGCCGGCCAATAACAGCATGTTGATTACCAGCAGTGCCGCCGGCGGAACCTGCCCGCCCTGAACTGCTGCTGCAATCGCGGCGAGGCCGGTCTCGCCCGTAAAGCCGTACAGCAAACTGAGGCCGTACACCAGCAAGGCGGAAGTGGCCGCGCCAAAAAAGAAATACTTGAGCCCGGCTTCGGCCGAGGCGTCATCGCCATGCGCAAACCCGGCAAGCACGTACCCCGCAATACTGGTTGTTTCCAGCGCAAGGTAAAGCATGATGATGTCTGCCGACAGAGCCATGAAGTTCATGCCCAGGCAGGCACCAATCAAAAGTACAAAGTATTCGCCGTGGCGGCTGAGTCCGCGCACACCAGCGCTCAATAGCGCAGTCATCGCTCCCGCAAAGATGACCAGCATCCGGAACACGAACGCAAACAGGTCGGCGCGCAACATTCCGCCAAACAAGAGCGTGCGGTCGCCGCCGGGCTGCGCAAAAATTATTCCAAGCACGCCCGTAGCCGCGATGCCCAAGCCGGCATATATACCAAGCTCGCCATTGCGCCGCACCGCCGGGTAAGCCACATCCAGCACGGCCAACAACACAGCAACAACAACCAGCGCAATCTCCGGCAGCAGCACCAGCCAGTCGGAAGGAATGTAGGGCGCGATCATACTTATGCCCCCTGCAAAATCGCCATTATGTTTGCCGCGCTGCTGGAAACCAGCGGCGCCATCCAGGCTGGGAACCAGCCAAGCGCCAGCAAGACGCCCACCAGCACCGCTAAAGCCAGCTTGTCCAGGATGGTCACATCGCCCACGTGATGCTCAAACTCCGCGGGCAGCTTGGTGAAAAACACCTGATGCACAGCGCGCAAAATATATGCGGCGGTGATTGCAATTGCAATCACTGCGACGAGGTCAATCCATGAGTACTGTTGGCCCAAGTAATATTGGCTTGTAGTTTGCCCAGCCGCCCACACACCCATAAATATGGGCTGCTCCGCAATAAAGCCGGAGAAGCCCGGCATGCCCATAGACACCAAGCCGCCGATGATGAATGCCACCGCCACCATTGGCATCTTGGTGCCAAAGCCGCCAAGCGACGGAATGTCACGGGTGTGCGCCTGATCGTAGATCATGCCAACGCAAGCAAAGAAGAGCGCCGTCATGGCGCCATGCGAAAACATTTGCAATCCGGCGCCCGTAATGCCGAGCGGCGTCAGGGTGGCCATGCCCAACGTCACAAGGCCCATATGCGAAACCGACGAAAAGCCAATCACGTATTTAAGGTCGCGCTGCATCATGGCCACAAAGGCGCCGTAGACAATGTTGATCAGCGCCAGAAAAACAATCCATGGCATCCAGTAGTACGCACCAGCGGGCAGCAGCATCACGCCAACGCGCAGCGCAGCAAACGCGCCGAGCTTCATCAATACGCCGGCATGAAACATCGATACTGCGGTGGGCGCGGCCACGTGCCCGTCCGGGCTCCAGTTGTGGAACGGGAAGATGCCCGCCAGCACAGCGAAGCCAAAGAAAATAAACGGGAACCAGAAACGCTGGAAGTCCGCCGGGAAATGCGCATTTTGCAGTGCAAGCATGTCGAACGTGTTCATGCCGGACGCAAAGTACATCGCCAGCGCGCCAACAACCGCCAGCACCGAGCCAATAAATAAATACAGCGTCAGCTTCATCGCAGCATATTCGCGCGTGACCTTCCAGCCCCAGATGGCGATCAGCAGATACATTGGAAAGACTGCAATTTCGTAGAAGAAAAACAGATGAAACAGATCCAGTGCGACGAACACACCGAACACGCCGGTGGCAAGCAGGAAAAGAAAAGCAAAGAACTCACGCGGCCGATCATCAATTTTCCACGAGATGAGCACGCCGGTGAACATAACAATTCCGGTCAGCAGCACCATCGGCAGGCTTAGACCGTCCACGCCCACGTAGTAGGAAATGCCAAGTGCCGGCACCCAACTAAGGCGCTCCACAAATTGGTAGCCAGCCAGCGGGATGTCGTAAGTGAAGTACGCCCAGATGGCGAGCAAAAGCGTCAGTGTGGCGCCCGCCAATGCCGTGATGCGAATCTCCGTGTGGCGGTCAGCCGGGAACAGCAGCAGCAGCAGGCCGACAATTGCCGGAGTAAAAGTAATCGCAGACAGCAGCGGAAAGGACATCTGGCTAACCCACGAGGCGCATTACGGTCTGGTTGATCATGGTCAGCAGCCAAGCCGGCCAGATGCCAGCCAGCAGCATCAACACCATGAGCGGCGCAACAATCAACACCTCGCGCACGCTAATTTCCATCGCATGGTGCGACCACTTTTCATTGCGCGGCCCATGCAAAACCTGCTGCACGCCCTTGAG
>JGI25928J51866_1000054_pt1 | contig 20978 bp, 20 predicted proteins | sample LauGreFBDMM110DN_2_FD_51866 | JGI IMG/M metagenome (IMG submission 51866)
CTCTTGCCTCATTCGTTTTGCAATCTAGGCTCACATCTTTCAATTCTTCTTTTTTAAATGATTCGTAAAACCGGTTCCTAATAATATCTTTGGAAATACAGGAACCATGCTTATTGCCATAGAAATGGTAGGTTTCATCAACAGGGGTTGCTGGTTTTAAAAGAGTTCCCACTGCATCAAAGAATATTGTACTTGGTTTTTTTGTCATCTTTTTTACTCGTCAAATTTCGGTTTACACTCATGCCGTTCCGCCCGAGAATCATAGGATACAAGATGGCGAAACTCATACCTGATATACTACAGGAATAATTTCGACAAGGCGGTTGGCCATGGTAAACTATGGCCCATCATCCGTTTGTTTCTTTTGAAGAAAGTGCTAGGAGAAGAAGATGGCAAAGACCAAGGGCGAACAATTTGCTGGCGTAACAGTGGCGATCATTACCCCATTCAAGAATGGCGAAGTTGATTATGTTGCCCTGAAAAAGCTGGTTGATTGGCACGCAGAGCAGGGCACCGATTGTATTGCACCTGTAGGCACCACGGGCGAATCTCCAACCCTTGATCATGATGAACACGATAAAGTTATCAATACGGTGGTTCAGCAGGCTGCAGGCCGTTTGAAAGTGATGGCAGGCACCGGTTCAAACTCAACCAAGGAAGCAGTCCGCCTTACCAAACATGCTAAAAAAGCAGGCGCTGATGGCTCGCTCCTTGTCGGGCCCTATTACAATAAACCAACCCAAGAAGGGTATTATCGCCATTACAAAGCCGTTGCTGAAGAAGTTGGACTTCCTATCGTTCTTTATAATATTCCTGGAAGAACGGGTTCTAATATCCTGCCCGAAACGATCATCAGGCTTGCGGAACTTCCTCAAATCGTTGCAGTAAAAGAAGCCACGGGAAGTATGGATCAGGCAACTCAAATTGCATGTGGATGTGATCTCACTATTTTAAGTGGCGATGATAGCCTCACTTTGCCTTTGATGAGCATCGGTGCAAAAGGAGTGGTTTCAGTGGTTGCCAACATCATTCCCAAAGATATGAAAGCATTGGTAAAAGCATTTAACGATGGCAAACTTGAAGAAGCCAGAACTTTGCACAAGAAACTATTCAGCCTTTGCAAAGATCTTCTAGGCGTTGCAACCAATCCAATCCCTGTGAAAGCAGCCATGCGACTACTTGGCCGTGATACGGGCGAAGTAAGGCTGCCCTTGTACGAACTTGATGAAGCTGGTGTTAGTAAAGTAAGTCATTCTTTGAAGACTTATGGTTTACTTTGAGAATCAATGGCTATTGGCTTTATGCCGGTAGTGCTGACAGGTTGATTTTGAACAGCGATTGCAGGAGGGTTAGCTTCCTGTAGAGGTTCAATTTTCCAATCATCGTAATAAACAGTCCCCAGCCCTGTTAAAGCCAGGGTGACATTAATTACGCCAGTATTAGGCACCCTGCGATAGAAGGTGTAATGGCGCCAATCTGTTGCGGCTGTAAGCCTGATACCCAAAGGTTCGCCGCCTGCAGAGTCAAAGAATAATGCACCATCAGCAGAGCCTTTGATTTCCTTTGGAATCTTGACCCAGCCCGAAATTCTGACGAGGCTACCGGGTTGCATTTTAACCGCAGGACTATAAATGCCTAGAAAAGCGCGCTCTAACGCTGCTGGAGGTAGGAGCGGGTTTTTGGGAGTGATTTGAAGCATTAAAGATTGTTTGCCACTTCTTGCAGCATCTGCAACCCTGCGAGCCGTTTGATTGATTTCGTCCAACGAAGGCACTTCTTGCACTATCCAACCTTGTGGGACTTTATCAGCAGGAAGTTCAAAGTCCCCATCGGGCAAAACATTGTCTGAAAGCTTTGCAGCTTTGATTTCTTCCCAAAACTTGTAATGGTCGGGCAGGGAGAAAAAGCTGATTGAATAGGGTGTAGCAACCGGGGAATCGAGATCGCGCAGGGCTTGTTCCCAAGCGGTTCGCATAAGAATGCGTAAAGGCCGAAGGGCCCGCTGTGCGGTAGCGTAAGCTTCAGAGTATTCGCCATTGCGCCTGTGGTTTAGGCTTTCGTTGATGAAGTCGCGCGATTTCTTCAAAAGCATTTGAGAATCAGCAAGATGCTTGCCTGAAGTTTCGAGCTTAGTCTGAACCGTTATAACCTTGGTGAACTCTTCTTCTGCCAAGTCGTGTGCCCACTGCGCAGAAAGCTTTGCCATTTTTCGTTGCAGATCCTGCCAGCGAACCACCAACCCTGTAGGGCTGAGGTCGGAAGTTAAAACCACGGGAGTTGCCAGGCTGAATTCTTTGATGGTAACTTTAATCCCGCCCACCACGCGCTTCCAAGGGAGAGATTTAACTTGCCCAGGAGTAACTTCCCAAGCTTGGCATCCAACGGGGGCTTGAGGAATGATGATGGAAAGTTCGGTTGCACTACCTTGAGGAGGTACAAACTGAGTGCCTTTGCCCATCCACATTGGAAGTACGAGAATACCCTTATCGCTGCGCAAAATTGCAGCTTTGACATCGGGCAGGGAAGTATCAACCCAAGTGGGTTCTTCGGTTTCNACAAGAATGGGTTCAAGTAATTGAAGCTCTTGGTTTAATAATGCCAAGGCGAGTAGGCGATCTCTGCCACCATGGCTGTCTGCAAGGAATTTGTCGGACCAAAAACCAATACCTTTGCAGCCTGCGCCAATGGCAGCGTAAGTGAGGAGCCTGATTTGTTCGGGGTGAGGGCCGCTGGGTTCATCCATTTTAGTTTGCACATCTTTTGCAGAAACATATTGAAGATACCAATCGGGAAGATGAGTCTGTATCCAAGTCCAAGTGTATGTTCCGGGCTGTGCGAGCCTTCTTTTTTGCAACAACCAATCGCGATAAGCAGGCAGTTCCATGGTTGTGAATAAAGGCCAGCGATGGGCGCCTAACATAATTTGATCAACACTACGCGAGTAGCGCTGAAAACCATCCCAAACATCAGCTGCAAGCGGCCGCATTGGGTCTGCATTTCTTAGCGATTGCGCAGATCTGCTCACCAAACTGTTTTTCTCAAACTGAAGGTTGCTACCTAGATCCCAGCAAAGCACTGCTTCTTGCTCTAGAAATCTAGCGACTTTTTTCCCCACAGCCTGCTGGCTTGTTAATTGTGCTGGCACACCGTTCGAATCATCCGCACCCGGAAGTTGCATCATGGGTACTATCCAAAACCCTTGATTAACAGCTTCTTCTAATGTGGAATTGGCAACTGATTCATCGAGCCAAACTGTGTTGAATCCTGCATCGCGTAAAGTTTTAAGCGGAGTTCCTGTATGCCTGATGCCCCGCAAAAAGAATTTTTGCCCACTCACTAATAACTGGGTGCCCTTAAGCTGCACTTCAGAACTGCGGCGGGTGAGAGTTTTCCCTGGAACTTCTTCAGGAGTTTTAGGCGATGAAGATGCCTTCTGCTCTAAAACAGGGCCAATTTCCATGTCATCAATCCAGACATCCGTTTGCCCAGGCCCACCATATAAATTCAAAAACAATCGATCAACATAGGCATCTGCCATTACTGGATCTCTGCCTGTTTCAGCACGGTATAAATTTACTTGTTCGCGTAACCGTTTCATGGGTTGGCGAAGCGTGAGTTGTTGCCATCGACCTGTTAGTTGGTAGATGTCGCCCTTCATGGTGAGTGTTAATGGCTGATCAAGATTCTTAGGGTCGCGCTCTTTGGGGAGTATAACTCTGCAGAAAAGTTGCATGCCCGGGCGGTTGGCTTTCACCCAGAGGCTGATATTGAGTTCATCCGTTACCTGAGCTTGTCCGAAGTCATAAAAGAAATGTGCAAATTGGCCATTTCCTGCAGTAAATTGAATGAGTTCACTCTTCTGCCCAGTGTGAGCCGATTCATCTGAAAGTTGATGCTTCGTAAGTGAAATACTGGCATCTGATTTTCCCTGTCGAAAGAAAGTTTCTTTTCCTTCAAACCCGAATTGCAGTACTTGTTGGGCAAAAACAAATACTTTCAAACACAAAAGGAAAATAAACACACACAACCATTTTGATAATAAGCTATGCCTCACGGGGCACTCCTTACCGACTGAGATAAATTGGTCAACTATCGACTTGGGCATAGCAAATTAAAACGATTAGGCCAAGCGCAACCGTAAAAGTTAATCGTAAAAATAGGGCGAATGGGAGGTGGGGGGAGGCTTTTTAAGCTGTTTATGATGCAATTCTTTGTGTTTTGATCATCGCAGAGGATAAAAAATCTGGCTACAAGATTTAGGCCCAAGCGTTACAAGTTCACATTTCGAGAATAAATTATGAAGAAATATGAAATTTTTCTAAGATTTTACTAGGAATTTGCTCTCTCCGGTTGCATTCTAATACAGTATAGACACGAGCCAAAGGGGCTTATGTTTAAAGACAACTTTATTGTTGATTTATTACTGTTCGAAAGGAAGACTACTGTGAACAAGTTCTACGCTTTGATGATTACCGCTGGTGTTATTGCTTCTGGTGTTGTTGGCTGTGGTGGCGATGCCCCAGCTACTAAGAAAGATGATAAGAAGGCTGCAACTCCTGGCACCCCTGCTAAGAAAGAAGAAGGCAAAAAGGATAAGGCTCCTGAAGTAAAGGCTCCTGAAGTTAAAAAAGAAGAAGCCAAGAAGGAAGACAAGGCTCCTGAAGTAAAGGCTCCTGAAGTTAAAAAAGAAGAAGCCAAGAAGGAAGACAAGGCTCCTGAAGTAAAGAAGGAAGAAAAGAAAGAAGACAAGAAGTAAATTCTTGATTTTCTTTTGATTCTTGATAATATTTTAATCATATAAGCCGAGTCGCTTACCCGGGAGACTTGGCTTGTTTTATTCCCGGGCGGAAACATCCAGAATTCTACTGGATAAAATCAAAGGATTGTGATCATGAAAAAGATGCTTAGCATTCTTGCTCTATCTGCGTTTATTGCTGTTGGTTTCACCGGTTGCGGTGGCGATGCCCCAGCTACTAAGAAAGATGATAAGAAGGCTGCAACTCCTGCTGCCCCAACAGGCGGCAAAGATGCACCTAAAGATGCAGCTAAAGAAGCTCCAAAGAAGTAGTCTCTCCTGTTTTAATTTAAGGGTCGATTGGCTTACTTCCAATCGATCCTTTTTTATTTGTATCCAACGCAATTCTGGAAGGGCAAAATGATTCATTACCTAAAGTCTTCTTTGATCGCTTTATCAATTCCTTTATTAATGACAGGTTGCGGTAACGATCGCGAAAAAGGGATGAATAAAGATAAGGGGTTCCCGCGAACCGAATCCCCTAAAGTAGAAAAGAAAAAAGCACCAGAAACGAAAGCACCAGAAACGAAAGCACCAGAAACGAAAGCACCAGAAACGAAAGCACCAGAAACGAAAGCACCAGAAACGAAATAGTCTATCCTTAGCCAACTTTGCCCAATTCAAGCCGAAACAATTTAGGAAGACAAATGATTTCTTTGTGCGGGTAATTTGTAAAATGTAGTGCTTAGGCATCTGCGCTTTAAAAAAGNATTCTCACCGCGAAGACGCCAAGANCGCAAANAGTAATCAACCTAGGGCTTCTAGTATTGGTTTCTAGNTTTGTAATCCGGCAGCNTANGTTTTGATGTGTTTGGTGAGCGAGACAGGTTTTTAAGGGATTTTGTAACAGGGCTGTAAAAGAAAAAGCCATCCGATTTAAACGGATGGCTTTTAGTGTTTACCCTTAACTATTACGCATTAGATTCAGCAGCCCTTGAACCAAGAGCCTTGAATTTGCTCTTTTCAATACCTTCGCCAAAGATAAGCAATAGGGGACTGGCAATATAAATCGAGCTGTAAGTTCCAACGATAACGCCAACCACCATGACAAAGGCGAAAAGGTGAACACCTTCACCGCCCCAGATGTAAAGAACCAAAACCACCAACCAGGTTACGAACGAGGTTAGAACAGTCCTGCTTAGAGTCTGGTTAACACTATCATTAATCATTTGGAATGAGAGAGTTGGGTTTTTACCACGAACTTCCCTTATACGGTCAAAAACAACGATGGTGTCGTTTACGGAGTAACCGACAAGAGTAAGCAGAGCAGCGACTGCGGGCAAATCTATCTTGAATTCCTGCAGCATGAATAAATTACCAATAACTGAGCCATGAAGATAATGGCAAACAGCAATGGCGCCTAAAGTGAAGAATAAGTCGTGAATAAGGCAAAGGAGGGCAGCAAGGCCAAAGGTCCAGTTACCGAACCTAAACCAAAGATAAAAGACGATGGCAGCCCAAGAAGCAACAATGGCATAAAGGGCTCGTTGTTGAGTACTTGAGGCCAATTGGGGGTCGAAGTTTTCAAGTCTTTCAGGTTGAGCTTTTGAATTGAATTCGGATTGGACAGATTTCAGAGATTCTTCAAGAGCGGTAACATTGGCAGGTTCAGGAAGTTCGAGTGTCATTTTGTTAAACCTACCATCTTTTTGATCGCCAGCTGGATCCAAGCGCATTTGTCTAGCAGCGGCGGTGAGGTTTTTCTTTTCAAATTCTTGTCGGAGTATGAGGCTGATTTGTGCTCTGGAAGCGTAACTATCAAACTCCAGAGAAGCATTCATGCCATTTTTATCAACCGAGTATTTGGATAATTGGACTCGCTGTAAATCGCTACCAACGATTTTGTTAACTTCTTCAAGAACCATGGAAGGATTTCGTTCGGTGGTTCTAATTGTGAAGAACTTACTTTTATTTCCCTGACTGATTTCAGGGTTGGGCAGAAAGATTTGTTCGATAGAAATTTCTGGGAGAGTGGTCTTAGCAAATTTGTTTCTAAGCCAAGAAATATCCTGCATGGAAGGTGAGTTGCCCACTGTAAGCGGTGCCCCCTTCAAAATCGATGTTAAGTCCACCCTTATCAAGCCTGAAAATAAACAAGCCACCTCCGATTATAGTCAGGGCTAAAGTGATGGAAAACATCGCTCGCCTGATAGACATGAAATCGAAATTAGGGTTTACAAAAACATGCAGCATTTTGAGGTCGCCAATCCATCCCTTTAGCTGGCAAACATCGAATATCGTTCGAGTCATAAACAGCGAGGTGAAAAGACTAATGATAAGCCCTAGTGTAAGACTGATGCCGAACCCACGAAGCTGATCGTTTCCAACCACATAAAGAATGATCGCGGTGAAAATACTGCTCATGTGGGTGTCAATAATGGTAGGGAAAGCTCGGTCATAACCGTTTCTAAGAGCAAGAAGAATACTAGCTCCTTTTTCCCTTTCTTCACGAAGTCGTTCGTAAATAAGAATGTTTGCATCGACCGCCATACCGAGAGTAAGCACCAACCCAGCAAGGCCTGGAAGGGTGAAGGTGGCTTTCACAATAACCATGAAAGCAATGGTAAGAAGTAGGTTTGAAAGAAGAGCAATACAAGCTACAAGGCCTGAAAGTCGGTAGTAGAAAACCATGAAAACGATAACAGCAAGGAACGCAAAGATAATCGAATAGGTTCCAGCTTTGATGGTGTCATCGCCAAGGGTAGCGCCAACAGTATTTTCGCTTACTGGCTGAGGTTTTAAAGTGGCAGGAAGGGCGCCCGCACGAAGAATTCTAACCAAGGTGTCGATATCAGCAGGGGTAAAGCTTCCGCTGATTTGGCCATCAGTACGAATGGCTTGATTAAGAACAGGCGCAGAGCGAATCTGCCCATCCAAAACAATTGCAAGATGCCTTTTAAAACCATCTTTGCTTGCGGGTCGATTGCGATTAGTAAGTTCATAAAAGCGATTACCACCTTCAGATGAGAAGCGGAAATCTACGGTAAGGTCGCCCTTACCATCCATGCCTCTGCGAGCGCTGGAAAGGAAATCGCCTGTGATTTCTTTACCTGCTTCGGTGTTTCTAGTTAAAAGAAAATACTCATATTTCTTTTCGGATTCTCGATCTTTGGGCATCAAGCGTTCAGGATTGGGAATGCTTCTGGAATAGATAAGGCAGGAGTTGGTACCGGGTGCGGTGGTGGCTTCTTTATCGCGTACCGATGCGACTTGCTTGAAAGTACCACTTCTCACAGGATCGGTTTCAGCGGAGCTGTTAAGTCCAAGTGAGTAAAGCTCTTCTTTACCAACTTCGATCCAAGAATAAGAATATTGTGCCCGATCTCCGTTGATTGAAGCATTGAAAGTAGCGGTGCCATTATCTGCCTTGGGGGCAGGTGGCGAATCGCCATCGCGAGCAAGTTGTTTTAAGCGAACTTGATTAGCAGGTTCACGCAGATATTTTTCTGCAGCAGCAATAGCCTCTTCNTCATCAAGCCTGTTGGCAAGAATTCTGAATTCAAGCCTTCCCTGCTGGGANATGAGATCTTTNATGCGTTCAACTTCTTCGGTGGTAAGNCCGCGTTTTTCTTTGTTTTGTAAGAATCGATCGCGGATNGATTTGCTGATAGCCTCTTTTTCTTTATCAGGGTAGGCATCTTCAACACGAGCAATAAGCTTCATGATGTCGCCTCTGGGCACGGTCTGNTAGTTAGAGCCTTCTTTACCTGGNAATTCCTTGCGGATGGTTTCCAGCACAATTTGCCAAGCTTTTTCTTCAGCTTCAGATTGTTTTCGCCCGCCTGTTGGCAGAATGATTTCCACACGGGGTGGATCACCCTGAATGGGTCGGATGGTTATATTAAAAAGATCTGCAGGATCGATACGCCTTTTAAGCGAAGCAGCAAGCTCTTCAATATTAACCTNGGTACCAGGTTCAATCTTTTTGGAGTCTACCTCGTAAACGAGAATGGAACCTCCAACAAGATCGACCCCAAGGCGAAACCCGCCCTGGCCGCTATCATACTTTCCATATGCCAATAAAAGCACAGCGCTTGGAATAAGGAAAGAAAGAAGACAGATGACAATTCTGCTTAAATTCTGCTTCATAATTTGAACTTTACATCATTGGCGGAACAAAATATTGTGCCGGTTCCCCGCCTTGAGAACCACGGCTTAGGAAGAGACTTTACCATTAGTTTTGGCTTGATGCTCTTCTTCGTTTGAAAAATTTCTAGAAATACTTCCTTTAGTCATACGAATCCGGGTGTTGTCATCAACCTTTAGGGTTAATTCATCCTCGGTATCGCTGACAGCAACTACAGTCCCATAAATACCTGCAGAGGTCAAAACCCGATCATTTTTTTTCATCGTGTTAAGCAGAGTTTTGCGTTCTTTTTCCTGCTTTTGCATGGGCGCCACAGGATAAAATAAAATAACACCAGTATTCCCATGGGCAGAAATAAATTCATCCAAAAAGGCTCTGGGGTTTGCGCGGGTTTCCCCTCTGCCTGGGCCCAAAGCTGGATCGAAATTAAAGTCTGAATCATGAATACCTCATTACCCTTTTAACATTTTCTTAAGCTTGATCTTAAGTTTACTCTTCAAAGCGTGCAAGGCAATCTGCCCTATATGCTTCAAATTGTCCCAAATCGATGGCATCACGCGCACCCTGCATTAGTCTGCAGTAATAGTTTAGATTATGGATTGTGAGCAAAGTTGCCCCTAACATCTCTTCCGCCATGAATAAATGATGCACATACGCCCTAGTGTGATGGGTGCAGCAATAGCAGTTGCAGCCATCTTCGAGGGGTTTTTCTGATCTACGATGTTCAGAATTACGCATTCTAAGTTTACCAAAAGAAGAAAAGCCAGTGGCATTACGGGCGTTTCTTGAAGGCATGACGCAATCAAACATATCTATGCCATTATTAACCCCATCTAAAAGATCTTCGGGCCTACCCACACCCATAAGATAACGAGGCTTGTTTTCTGGCAAAAACGAAGCACTTTGGCCAAGCACTGCCACCATTTGGGCGGGAGTTTCCCCAACGCTAAAGCCCCCGAGTGCATAGCCTGGGAAATCCAACTTAATAAGTTCCTTAGCGCAATATTCGCGCAGTGCTAAATTGGTGCCACCTTGCACGATACCAAATACCGATTGGGTTGGGCTTTTAGCAGAGTCTCTGCATCTGGAAGCCCATAAAATAGTTCTATCCACCGCTTGTTTTAATTGCTCGGTATTACAACCAAAGGGCGGGCATACATCAAGGCACATGGCGATATCAGCGCCCAATTTTTCCTGAATTTCGATGGCTTTTTCCGGGCTGAGATCTAAAAGCTTACCATCCAAATGCGATCGAAACGCAGCCCCTTGATCCGTGATTTTGCAATCGTGCGCCAGGCTGAAAACTTGAAACCCCCCGCTGTCTGTGAGAATTGCGCCATTCCAATTCATGAACTTGTGTAAGCCGCCCATGGCTTGAATAGTGTCTGCGCCGGGCCTAAGAGCAAGATGATAGGTATTGGCGAGAATAATTCTGGCGGTGGTATCAGCGATTTGGTCGGAGGTTAGTCCTTTAACCGTGGCAAGAGTGCCAACGGGCATAAAAACAGGGGTCTCGATAGAGATACCCCTGACTTTTAAAACACCCCTGCGAGCCGTTCCGTCTTTTTTAAGCAGATTAAAGGAAAGACTCATTCGAAAAATCCGGGCAAGAGAAAAACTTAATCGCCTCGCAATGAAAGGCCCATTGCCTGCAGTTTTTCACGAACTTCACTGAGCGAAGTCATGCCGAAATTGCGGGATTCGAGCAGTTCATCCGCAGTCCGCTGCATTACTTCACCCATGGTGTTGATACCCAAGCGACTCATGCATTTTCGCGCACGAACCGAAAGTTGCAGATCAGAAATAGGCCTGTTCATCAAAGCCATTTCCTGCTCGGTGAGATTTTGCGGTAATCGGAATACTGGCTCTCGCTGTGTGGAATCTTCGAGGGACTGGCCCAATCGAAGATTTTTAGCAACCAGCATTTCTTTGATTTCAGTGAGTGAAGTTTCGCCGAAGTTTTTACTTGCAAGCAATTGCGCTTCGCTAACCCTAGTAAGATCACCCAAAGAGCGAATATTCATCTTTTTAAGGCAATTACGGCTGCGAACGGAAAGTTCGAAATCGGTTACAGGAACTTCAAGCACCTGATTATACTTACTGTTATCGCGTCTTCATCAGGGCTGTAGTACATGGTCTGAGCGGCTTGTGCATCTTTGAGGTAAAGCCTAGCTTGATCATCTAAGGGGTCGGAATAAAGTGCAGTTTTATAGCAATCAACCGCCTTATCAAATTTGTTGTTATCTTCGTAAAGAACACCAAGGTTTTTGAGCACGCCAACATGAATGGGGGGGTGCTTAAGGCATTTTTCGTAAAAGCCAATGGCTTCGTGATCGTTACCCGCTTGATCGTTTGCTTGAGCTAGGTGGAAAAGTGCCCCTGTATGGGTGGGGTCTAATTCGACAGCCCGTTCAAGATGTTTGACGGCAGAGGCTTTTTCGCCTTCATCAAGAAATATTCCAGCTTTTTGAAAATGGAACTCAGCACTATGGCTTGCCAGTTCTTCTAATTTTACAAGAGTGGCTTTTGCTTCTTTGAGGTTTTCTTTTTGGCGCAGCAAATCAATTCGTTGGAGTTGAACTTGATTAATGTTGTAACCAAGCTTTTCAGCTTTATCAAAAGCTTTGGAGGCTTCTTCGATGTTTTTGGTGGAAAGACAGGCTTTTCCTAGGTAAAAGAAAGCAAGACTGCTTTCGCCATGCGTTAGATTTTCGATCGCTTCGCCGGTATGCCCCATGAAATAAAGAGCGATACCAAGTTTAAGTTGGAATTTTTTCTGGCCTGGAGCGGGAGTGGTTTCAACTTTCTTTTTAAGAAGTTGAACAACTTCTTTTAAGCTTTTGAATTGTTGGTTTCCTTGTGCCAGACCATTGCGAAGTTGCTGGACGGTGCCAGCATCGCAATCTTCTTTTTCCACCATTAAAGTTCGCAAATCAATCAGCATTTGGTCAGCCATAAATTTAACTCCACAACAGTAAAATCAAGATGAAAGTTTGATTATGCTTGAGTGTTTCCGGACAATAAAGAAAATCAAGCTTTATACAGTTTTGACCCTGCAATTCTTCAAAAGTAAATATATTCACAATAGGGCCATAATCAAGTGTATTTGGCTGGGCGTTGGTAAGGTGGGTCGAATTTGTCTAAATCTTCAGAAAATAGGGCGATACATTTATGAGCTCGATTTCTTGTTATGCGATGGTTGTTTCGGGTCTGGAAAGTATAGCAGCACGAGAAATCGAACTGCGTTTAGGTGCCAAAATCACGCGAAAAACTGATGGTTTGGTCACTTTTAAGATCGATGGCCCGGACCCTGACCTTTTTGAACTCAAAACCACCGAAGATGTTTTTCTTTTTGCCTGGGGCACGGATTCTCTTACTTATCGGGCAAAAGATTTGGAAGATATTCGAAAATGGACCGCCAAAGATGGTGATTGGGCCCGACTTATCAGCCAACATCATGCCATTAAACCTAAAACTAAGGGAAAACCTACCTATCGCTTCATTACCCAAATGGATGGGGAGCATGGCTATCACCGAAAAGATGCGCAAAAGGAGTTTGCTAAAGGGTTGGCCAAGTTCATTCCGCCAAATTGGAGAATGGTGGAGGATAATGCCTCGGTGGAATTTTGGTTGACTATCGAAGAGAAGACAGCTGTAGCAGGGATCAGGATTACAGATAAAACCATGAGGCATCGAACTTACAAGGTCGCACACCGCCCAGCTTCGTTGCGACCTAGTGTTGCAGCCTGCATGGTCCGGATTGCAGATCTTAAACCGCAGCACAAGGTGATCGATCCTATGTGCGGGGCAGGCACGATTTTAGGGGAATATCAGCTATTTGCAGAAGGATGGCGTGTTCCCCGGGAAGCTGCGTGGGGCGGTGATATCGAACAAGCAGCCGTATTGGATGCATCCGCCAATACCAGGAGGCTGGGAAAAATTTATTTGCACCGTTGGGATGCCCGCTGGCTTCCGCTTGAGGCTTCATCGATAGACCGTATTATTTGTAACCCACCCTTTGGTAAGCAGATTTCTTCGGAAGTGGATATTAATAAACTCTATCGCGGCCTGATGATTCAGTTTAACCGAATCCTTGCCCCTGATGGTAAAGCGGTTTTGTTGGTAAGTGATTATGCAGCAATCAAAGAGGCATGTGAAAATGTGGGTTGGAAAATCGAAAAGAAGTTCCGCACCCAAATTCTTGGACAAAATGCGGTACTCAGCCTATGGCATAAGCCTGCACCAGAAGGTACACTACCNGCATTAGAAGAAGGTACACCTTATATAGTGCGCAATGATTTTAAAGGAACGGAATAAGCCATGGCTAATGATTCGATATCTATGAAGTGCGAACATTGTTCTGCGAATCTGAAGTTGCCTGGTACTCTTGCACCCGGAAAAAAAATAAAGTGCCCCAAGTGTTCCGGGGTTATCATCGTCCCATCTGCAACTGCCCCTTCCAAACCCCCAAAGGATGAGAAAAAAGCCCCTGAAGCTCCCCCTAAAAAAAAGAATAGTGGCGATGATGATGACGATGATGGCGTGCTTTATGGATTGCGAGATATTGCCAAACCTGGGGAAGAGGAGAAATCGAAACCCAAAGTAAATTACGCTCTTGATGATTCAAACAAGGATCTTCGNGGCCCTGCTCAAGCAGCACTATTNGGGCCTTCCAATAAAATCATGTTTCGNAGCATGTTTTGTGTAGCACTTTGCGTTTTTAGCTTTGGGACAGCAGTTTGGCCTTTTGTGTTTTCAGAGGATATTCTTGATTACAAAGAAACTTTGAAAGCTTATTTCAAAATCGAAGCTGAAAAAGCAAAGGGCAATCCTGAACTCCAAAAGAGGCTCTCTGAAAGAGGCAGTGCAATTGCCAAGGATAATAAGAACGATATCCTTGCCCACAATGTTTATCCGGAAATCGCCGAGAGACAGAAAAAACTTGGGCTACAAGATATCGAGCAGGGAATTTCCCTTCAACCTGCTGAGCAGGAATTTATTAAAGAAATTCGCACCAAGCAGGTTCCCTATCGCATTTCCTGGATTGTTCTTTCCTTGCTTGTCCTTGTTTACAACGCTGTGGAAGCGATGGCTGCAGTTAGAATGCAGGCATTGGAATCTTATAACTGGTCAATGGCTTGTGCAATCATGGGGATCATTCCCTTTAACTGTATTGGCCTTTTGGCCAAGATTTGGTCTGTGGAAGTACAACCCGATCCGATGGAATTGATACCAGATACAGGGTTTGATTTTGCAGATGGTGGCCTATTGGTAGTATTTACCCACCCATTGTTTCTGCTCTGTCTTGAATACCTTGGTTCGCTGTTTCTGGGTGCCACTGCTTTGACGGTATTATTGAAACCTGAAGTTAAAGAAGGCTTTACTTACAAAGGTGATATTTAAAACTTATTTCTTTTTAGCACCAGAAAGAAATTGAATCCAACCTTTGATTCTTCCAACCCAGGTTGGGGAATGCAGGGCAAGTAATATTCCCTCGACAATTGGAATGGAATCACCCGCCTTGGGCGTTGCAAGTTCGTAATGAGGCCTGAATTTTCCACTGACAATCGAAATAGACATCGGTCTAGTCATTTCTAACANCCCTTCTTCTCCTTGCGTTGCCCCCCAACCGCTGAGGCCCACTCCGCCAAAGGGGGTTGCAGGATGTGCGTGGGGAACAATTGCATCGTTGATGGAAACGCTTCCCACTTTTAATTCCAATGCGATTTTTTCTCCAACTTGAACACTTGAAGTGAAAATACTCGCACATAAACCAAAAGAGCAGGCATTGGAAATACGGATGGCATCTTCAATGCTTTTATAAGTAATCACCGATAAGATCGGTGCAAAAATAGCTTCGTTGCAAATCCTCATCTCTTGACGAATATTAATCAAAATGCAAGCATCGAAATGCCCATCCCTCCAAATATCTGATTTGTTCAGTGGCCATATTAATTCTGCGCCTCCAACTAATGCAGATTCAATGAGGGGCAGGGCACAGTCTGCCTGTGATTCCATAAGAATCTTTCGAGGCTTAAACTTCTTTGCAAGTTCAAGTAACTTCGTTGTCACCTTCTCCAGCATGGTTTCTGGTATCAAGAACCTTCTGCTTGCCATGCATGTCTGCCCTGCATTAATATTCATGGCAAACCACGCTGCATTAACAGCAAGATCTACATCGCCATCATCTAAAAGTAGCAAAGAATCGATACCTGAAAGCTCGAGAGTTGAGGGGATAAGCCTTTCAGCACATTTTTTTGCGATGGCTTTTCCCGTTTCAACGGAACCGGTCATAACTACAAAATCAATATTTGAATCAATGAGAACAGGCCCTGATTCTCTTGACGAAGAAAGTTCTTTGAAGATATCTGGTGGGAAAGTTTCTAGAAGAAGTTCGGCTAAGATCTTATTAGTTTCTAAAGCATTTTCTGAAGGTTTCCACACAACCCCATTGCCCGCCACCAAAGCCTGAATGATTTGAACCCCGTTGAGGAACAACGGATAGTTCCAGGTGCCAATAATTCCTACAACTCCCCGTGCTTTTCGATGCACTTTGGATTTTTGCAGGAACAACCACCATGGCGTGTCGCTGGAACGAATTTTCCTTGGGCTTAACAGATGTGCTGCGTTTTTTTCAAGAAATTTGCATGCTTCTGCAAGTGGCAGGATCTCGGCTCCCAAGGCTTCTTCGTACGGTTTCCCGGAGTCAAGAAATAAAGCTTTGGCAATCTTATCTCTTTGTACAACNAGAAGGTGTCTGAACTTTCTGACTTTTTGCAATTTATCCTTGATGGGCAACTGCTCCCATTGGCCTTGGGCGATGCGCATAAGCAGCAATTTTTCTGCAAGCTCCTGATTATTCATAAATTGAATGTTCATGAGAATTATCTTAGACGAGAATTGCNCTTAGGGCACGCAAGACTTGAAAAAAGGAACCGCATTGATGTTAAATCTTCTGGACATAAAGCCACTACCTCTTGCAACCNCAGGGCTCGAGCCCGTGAAGGGGGAAATAAAATCAGTCCCGGAAGATTTTATTGTCGAGGAAATACCCGCATATGTACCCGCAGGGGAGGGGGATTTTCTTTACCTGTGGGTGGAAAAACGCGATCTNTCCAGCCCATACATGGCACGAAGCCTCGCCAAGGCGCTTTCAATTCCCGCTATGGAAGTAGGCATGGCTGGATATAAAGATCGTAGATCTGTGGCTAGGCAGTGGATAAGCGTGCCCGGGCATTTGGAGAAGGCGGTTGAAAAAGTAGAAATTGAAGGGCTCAAGATTTTAGATAAATCGCGCCATATTAATAAGCTTCGCACCGGGCATCTCCATGGCAATAAATTTGATATTCTCCTTAGGTCGAATATCGATGAACAGGCCAAGCAAAAGGTAAAAAATCTGGTGGAGCGGGTAACTGCAACAGGCCTTTGGAACTTCTATGGTGAACAAAGGTTCGGTAAGAATCTTGAGACATTAAAAATCGGTCTCGATTTGCTTGCACAAGATAAAGAAGCATCCAGAAGGCCATTTTATCTTCGAAAATTAGCATTATCAGCGGTTCAATCTGCATTGTTTAATGAGGTTTTGAGATTACGAATTACTAACAACACACATAAGAAAGTTTTGCAGGGTGATATTCTCTGCATGCTTCCTCAAGAATCGAAATGCCATGCCCGCAATTTACAGGAAGATCAGTCCCGTGTTGATCAGGGATTAATGGCGGTAACAGGGCCAATGCAAGGGTGGAAGATGTATCCAAAGCCCACAGAAGAAGCTTTGTTGATGGAGACACAAGTTTGCGAATCTTTTGGCTTTAAACAAGAGGTATGGAAGGGATTCGGGAAGTTTTTAATGGGCGCAAGGCGATGTTTGGTCTATCCCATTTCAGAGTTAAATCTAAGTTTTGAAACGGATGGCGTGAGGCTCTCTTTTTCTCTGCCTGCAGGCGCTTATGCCACCCAACTCATTCGAGAAATTACTCAGCAAGATACCGCCGAGGAGCCCGAATGTTAAAAGATGTAAAATAGAAATTATGGGATAATAATTCAGGGTCTGACTATCACTCCCTATTATCTTTAAGAACTTTAAAATATTTTTCTTGATGTGTCGCTTAACAAGTGTTTGAATCAGTTCACCAGCGTGACAACCTTAGAATTTCAGGATGCAAATGGCAAACAAAGTTATCTCGATCGAAGACTGTACGGTTCCCGAAAAAATATTACTTGCTGCAAATCAGCTTGAAGAATCTGGCCAGACGCCATTTAGTGCAGAAGCCTTGATTGTGATGGCATGGCAAAAATACCCGCGAACCTTTGGGCTCAAGGGATTTGTGGAATTGTACCCTGACTCCAACAAAATTCTTGCGAGTATCATGGGCGAAAAAGGGTTGGCCCGAAGGGGTTGGCTTGTTAAGACCGGACTGAAAATGTATGCCCTTACGAAAGATGGTTTGGTAGTTGTAAAGCGCATCCTTAAAGGCGAAGACAGGCCTGCTTCCAGACAATCCACCATTCGTACCAACAAAGAAACCGATCGCATTCTCCTTAACATCATGGATTCGATCGCCTTTGAAAAATTCCAAGACGGGCGTAAGCAGGAAGTTGCTTTTTCCGATGCTTGCAAATTCTTTTCGATAGTAGATGGCATGAACGCAGATCAAATTGATGCCAGAATTAATCTGGTTTTAAAATGCCTGCAAAATATGGAACATCAGATCGGGTTGGGAAATGCAGTTCTTAGCACCGGGCAAAGTGTTGCAATGATAGATGTTGTACTTTCGATGGAAATTCTCAAGCACCTTGAAGAAAAGTTTTCCAGACACTTCAATCTTTTAAAAGTACGCGCAGCGAAATAGTCTTCTGCCTAGGCAGGCTTCTTTTTCTTCATGAGAGTTTTAATCCCAAGGCCTAATCCGGTTTTGGGATTTTCTTCAAATCTCATTTGCGAACTTTCCACATACTCTTCATTTATTTCAAAGCTTATCCATTTGCGTCCGAGTTTTTGACTAACCGCACCCGTCATGTTGCTTCCTGAAAATGGATCGAGAACCGTATCGCCTGGGCTTGTTAAAAACTGCACAAAAAACTCTGGAAGTGGTTCAGGAAAACGCGCAGGATGAATTGTTAACCCTTCCTGCCTGCACCTCTTGATGTATGAATCCGCAGACCTGCAATTAGGAATTGAGAGCATGTTCGGAGGAATTGCTCCGCCATTATCCTTCTGGAAGTTGGGCCCAATTTCATGCTGTGAAGGCCTTATGGCTGTATCGTATCCATCCCGTAGCAGGCGTTGCATGGATTTACTGTAGGGCTTAAGAACTCTACGATTATCTGCTTGTGGCTCTTCAGTTTTGGAAAGCCACCAAACCATGTTCACTGCATCTTTCACACGGGTTCGACGGATAGTTACCCACTCTGCGGGTGTCGGTAATTTGCTTGGGTTGTACCAGTAGAACTCCTGCGCAAGATGAAAGCGCTGGCACAATTTTAAAATCAATTCGTANTGGAATAAAGATCGGGTGCCCTTTTTCGGATTCCAAGCACCTGCAAGATCCATNACAAANGAACCNTCTGGTTTTAAGATTCGTTGAATTTCCCAAGCGAAGGGAAGTATCCAATCNACATAGGATGCTGCATCAACATTTCCGTAGGCCTTTTGTCTTCGTANNGCGAAAGGCGGAGAAGTNAGAACTAAAGANATGGAGTTATCTTTAACCTTTTTTAAAAGTTCCAAGGCATCCCCAAGGTAACATTTACCAAGCGATGTTTCGTAAGCCGGGGTCAGCCTGCTAATGGACATGCAATAATCCTGCGCTAGTCTTCCTTGTTTGCCTGATTTACCAGGCGAGGCTTGAAAAAGAATCAAGCCGGCGCGGGACTATAGCGCTTGCCAAGGAACTGTCTAGTGCGAACTGGATTACCAGTGGGAAATGGGTCCTGAGGGGACTTTGACAGGGCATTCCAGATCGGGCCAATTTGGTTCNGGCCTGATTTTTACGAGTTCTTCAATCTGATTTGCCAAGTCTTCGAAGTGGGCGGGGGATTCCAGTTGCACGAGTTGTTGCTGTATTTGGTGCCCGGGTTTTAAAACTCTGCAGTACCAATTTGCAACTTTACGGAATGCCAGGCAGGAAAACCGTTCGCCCTTATGTTCCACCAATAGCCTAAAGTGCCTGCGCATGAATTGTAATCGATCCATCCAACCTGCATGGGGGCATGGTTCACCCGTTAAATCCCAAGTTGATAATTGCTGAAATATCCAAGGGTTGAGCAGTGCCCCACGCCCAATTGCTATTCCTGCACAGCCTGTTTTTTCAAACATATCCTTGGCATCTGAAACCCCTTTGACATCGCCGTTTCCAATGATCGGGATTTTTTCTACAGCTTCNACNACGCTTCTTATGCCATCAAGATCTACGCTGCCCGAAAAACCTTGCTCTCTAGTTCTGCCATGAATCGTTATTGCAGCAACACCTATTTTTTCAAATTCGCGCGCAAACCATGGCCCGGATAAATTATCTTTGTCCCATCCTAGGCGCATCTTCACCGTCACTGGTATCTTTACTGATTCCACAATTTTCTGAACCAGAGTAGTTGCATTTGACCCTTCGCAAAGCAATGCAGAACCGCCCCCACTTTTTGTAACTTTTCTCACTGGGCAACCCATGTTGATATCTACACTCGTTACACCATATCCCTCCAACCACTTCGCAGCCGCCACCATGTCTTCTATTACATGCCCATACAATTGCACCGCAAACGGGCGATCAAAGGTGGAAGTCTGAATAAGATCCATGGTCTTTCTGCAAGTGCGAATTAGCGCCTTGGCGTTGACCAGATCGGTGGTGGCATGCCCAAGGCCGCCTAACTCTCTTACAGAGGTACGAAAAGCCAGATTGGTGTACCCTGCAAGCGGGGCAAGCCAAAATCTGCTGGGAAGAGTCAGAGATCCTAATTGCATTGTTGACATTTTAGTTTTAACTGTTTCCGTTTATGAATTTACTGGGAATGCCCTCGAGGGAACTATCAGCATTTGGCTTCCACAAAACCGAAGCTTCGATTTTAGTGGCAAGNTCAAAGTCCTTTATCGGTAATNCCNCCNTGGTCATGAGTTTTGAGTTTAACCCAAACCTTGCCCCAAGTAACAGCCATATCTGCATGATGCCACGCAGCTTCACAAATAAAGCCTATGTTGTTAACCAGCATGAGGGTGGTCTGCCAGCCCGCAGTGGTGTATTTTCGTTTAAGCCATCCCTCTTCAAGATACCAACCATTTAAGGCCCGAGTTGCAATTTCTGCGGTAACTTCAGCATCGGTGAACACTTTAAGTTTGATCTTATCCATGGCATTCCTTGTTTCTAAAGATGGCACATAATTGGCCCAAATAAACATTGTATCAATGATTGGCATGAACAGATTAATCCGCCTTGACTGAATAAGCCAATCTTCGGGATACTTTCATGCTGGAGGAATTGAACATGCGCAGAATAATAGCGATAGTATTGGCCCCGATATTAGTATTGGTAGCCGGGTGTGGCAAACAGGATAAAGAAATCCTAGCAAACATAGGCAGGAAAATAACATCAAAGTTTGAAAGTGCAGCTTCGCCTACACGAAAGAAACTAGAGATGGGAATCCAGGCCATGCGAGGGGAGATCTTGGAATCTTCAATTGAAGATGCGGTGCTGTTTCGGATTCGTACTGATAAAAATCTTAAAGATCAAAAGATTGAAGTGTCTTCGAAAGAAGAAGGCGTGATTTTGTTAAAGGGAACGGTTCCTGATGAGCAGTCCAAACTTCGTGCCATTGAAGTTGCGGAAAGCACTAGAGGCGTAAATAAAGTGGAGTCGGAGTTGGTGGAAAAGATTTCAGAGGATGTTGCACCGAAAAAAGCAGTTGATCCCAAAGATGCGCCAGAGGTTAAAAAAGAAGTGAATGATGCAGAGAAAGTGCCTGAAAAGCCCAAAGATCAGTTTCAGCCTTTTGATCCGAATCAACCCAAAGAAAAAGGGGAACAGGATAAACCTGCTCCCCCTCTTAAATAGCTAAAGCGTTAAAGCTTAGTACATATCTACATATCATAGTTGCCAGGTCCGCCGG
>JGI25928J51866_1000057_pt1 | contig 20871 bp, 17 predicted proteins | sample LauGreFBDMM110DN_2_FD_51866 | JGI IMG/M metagenome (IMG submission 51866)
AAAAAAACCGACCTACCATCCCATCTTACAACAGGAGGTAGATCGGGTTGTGTAGCTAGCCTACTTTAGAGCTTGGTGAAGACAGGTATCACAGCCCCAGCTATGCTGTTGACGTTACGATCGCCTGTATCGCTCCAAGTCATGAGTAGTCCACCGAAACGACTTTCTGGATCGCCCAATAAAGCCATTAAACGTTGAACTTCCCACAGTGCATCTTTTGCTTCCAATTTTATCTCGCGGGTTTCACCAGGTTGAATTGGTGTATCGTTATCTGTTGATAAGCCAGTAGCGATAAGTTCCTTTGGATAATTATGGTCGAGGTATTTTAAGCCTACTTTATTAATAAAACGAACGCCTGCTGTGGTGAATTCGCCTATTCTAACNGCGGCATCTCCACTATTGGTAACAGTCATGTCTACGCGTAGAGCACGGCCTGGAACGTCATAGTTTGCGTTTGTTACTTTAATTTCGATAGGGTTTGGTTTCACCGGCATTGGTTTAACTTTTGACTCACCGGCCTGAATAGGAATCGTATAAGGATGCTTTGTTTCTGTGTAGCGATAGCCTCCCCAAACAATACCGAAAGTCAGGATCAAGAAGATCCATCCCATTTTTGTATCTGTCGGATCAATCAGCGGCTCATCCCCGTATGCTAAGAGAACTCGGCTACGTGGTAAGAACATTGGTCGAGCACAGAAATAACCAATCCAAAAGATTCCAAGACTTAACCAAAGAACATGCCAGAAAATGCCATTGCCGTGATTAAAGGTTTCTGTGTCAATGGTTTCCCCTGTCAGCAACTTTAATGGGTTAGTAAAATCATCCCAGCTGCCTGTGATAGTCATCCAAGATGCAGGGCCAGCAATTGGTCCAGCATCTTTTATGTTTACCATCGCATGCATGTGATGACGGCCTGGTATCCGTGCTCTGAGCTTAACTTCAAACTCATAATCTCGGCCAATTTCCATTGGACCAGAGATAAACGTTGGCTGTCCATTTAGCTTTGTGCTCAAACGAACGAACACTGGGCTTGGNCTTCCTACGTTAAAGAATGCACGTCCAGGTTTACCAACCGCACGTGGCCAATCTTCAGCCAAGTGAAATTTGCCGGTCATGGTTGCCATATCATTAACTTTAGTCGACTTTGGTCCCCACTTCATGTCATACCATTGAATGGTACGCATACGCAGGAACGGTTCTTGGGAACGTTCTCCGTGAGCAGCAACGGGGGAAACATCAAGTACCAAAGTTAGGGCAAGTGTTGCCATGGCATAAAGACCAATGACGCACCCTTTGAATAATTTTTTTGCGTTCATTATTTTATCCCCTCTGGAAAGCCTTCTTCGCCAAAAGCGGTAACATCGTGTTTCTCGGTTATCCGACCACGGTGTCCCTTGACGTAATAGAACGAGGTGCAGTAGAACTTTCCTAAGTACCACCAAACAACGAACATCAACATGGAAACGAAGGCTGCAAAGAATGCTGCAATCACTGTGGTGTGACCACCAAATGTACGCAACGAGCCTTGTTCAATCAATCTTACATACTCAGGTGTACCAGTGCGAACATACAAGAATCCAGTATAGTCAGCCAATGACAGTAAAACTCCTTCTGCTACTACTGGAAGGTGAGTTGGTCCAAAGATTGGCCAGTTACCTGGGTAGAACAATAAACCAAAGGCGCCACCACCAACCAATGCTGTGATCATCCAGTTACGGGTTAATAACAACACCGTATCCATGACTAAGGCTCCGGGGATCATAGTGGAAGGTAAAACAAAATTGATCGGGTAATGTGACCACCAGTAGAAGCCCCAATAACGTGTTAGCCACTCACCAACGAGTAGACATACAACGCATAGTGTTGCGCCAAATGGTTGTCGATAATTAACCCAAAGGTAATACATAATAGTAGAGCAATAGGTAATCCCCACAATAGGGGTCACTACTGGCCACCATTGACGATCTTTCCAATCAAGCCAAAAGTCCCAGTCACCTGCAAGCANCATAAAGTGCATGTGATAAGTTCCAACTAGAAGGATGCATAAAATGGGGAAGTAGATGATGTCTATATATCTAGACATCTTTACTGCTTCTGGCGGCATTTTTGCCAGTCTTATAATTTCTTTTGTTATCATTATTTCTCCCTTTTGATTCAGTTGCTTTTCCTATCCATCTTCTTAGACCCCGCCCCCTGTTACAGGGAGCGGGGGTTAGAGATTGCTAGAATTAGAGCCGGTTATTCAGAATGACTTTGCTTTGATTGTTCCAGATTACGTCTGTCAGGTTAGAGTAGCGGGTGATGATCTGTGCTGCTATCCCACCTGCAAATAAACCAGACCAGCCTAGAATCACGAAGCCCCAATGCAGAGGTGCGCTGAAGAGTTCTTCCATGAACCAGAAAGCATGACCCCATTCGTTAAGACCTACGTTTGGCAGAATCATCAGCGGTCCAGCAATCCCCATAACGAGAGGGAATGAAGTGCCTCTGCTGTATTGTGGCAGACGGGTCATAGCGTATAGATAACTACCTATTCCGCAAACAATGTACATCGGGAAGGAACCGTAGAATACAACAACATGACTAGGTGTGAAGCTGGTGTCTCGTATAATCACTTGGTGCCAAGAAGCATCTTGTTCGGTAAAGAAACTACCNCCCCAGTAAACTCCGAAAAGATAAACACCCAACCACATCATNAAAGAGAAGTAACGTTTAATTTCTAGTTTTGGATCTAAGTTATCTAGTTGTTCTTTAGTATCCCGAGTCTTCCAGATCCAACCCCAGGTTATTAGAGCAAAAAGTGGCATTACAACCATATGTGCCCGCCATAAACCCATCCAAACCTTTTCAAACTCTGGCTCCATTGAATCCATTCCATGTGAGTAAGCAAAGGTACGTTGAAACCAAATCCAGAATATTGCGACGAGCAACATAAGTGCCATACCAAATTTGTACCATTTTGAGTCATACCACAGCGACATATCACCGTCGCCTGAGCCCATGCGAGCTGCGCCAGCTGATCCTAGTGTTGTTGCCATTCTTATACCCCCTATTCCATTATTGTGAACAACGATTTCGTTACTGATTTGTATCTGAAAAGCTTTCTTAGAATGCTCCTGTGGCCTTAACTGACCATCTGTCTAGGCAGATTATCTGAGAAAAGTACTTTGAGTCAAGTCATTTGTCCGCTAATGGCTATATTTTTATTTATACCGCCTCAGACCAAGCCCTTTATTCGGAAGTAAGATTGCTCGTATGATTGTGCATAGAAATACATGAAGAAATTTGAGTTATTTTATTCTAATGCTCTCGAGTTTTCTTGTTTTTGATAATGTAATATTGTCAACTTAAAAAATATGAAGGACTGACTGTCTATTTTTACAAGTAATGCTTCTGACCTTATTTGGAAAAATTTGCATACAGTAGATTAATCTAATATGCACATCATTCGCGTCGCTCTTGATATTCCTATTGATACANTGTTCGACTATTTGTTGCCGGGCGCANCAACACAAATTATTGGTACTCGTGTNCAAGTACCCTTTGGAAAGAAGCTAGTAGTAGGGGTCGTCATAGAAATTGCGGCTAATTCCTCTGTACCTCTTAGTAAACTTAAAGCTGCCACNCATGTTTTTAGCGATATCCCACCATTATCTATAGCGTCATTAGATCTACTCAGATTCTGTAGTAATTATTACCACCNTCCACTAGGAGAGGTGGTAATGAGTATATTCCCAAGTAGATTACGTAACGTTAAGCCCTTTATTCAAAAACCTAACACTATCTCTTGGTTTCGATTAACTAATGCAGGACGTATCGCAAATACATCACCTGCTGCTATACGAGGCATTATCAGATGTCGCCTACTAACTTTACTAAATAAATCTGATGTTATTAAAGATTCCGAGGTAAAAAAACTCGGATTAAATGCATTTAAAATACTAGAGGAATTTATCACATTGGGCTGGGTAGAGAAGATCCCTAATATCTTGATCTCTCCTGTTACAATCTCATTGGAACCTACGCTTACTTTAGAGCAAGAATTGGTTTTTAATACCGTCTCTGCTGAAATTAATCGGTTCAATACCTGGCTATTACACGGCATAACTGGCAGCGGTAANACTGAGATTTATCTTCGACTAATCTCATTACAATTGTTGCAAGGAAAACAAACGCTGGTGCTAATACCAGAAATTAGTCTAACTCCTCAATTAGAAGCCATTTTTCGTAAACGCTTTCCCACTAGTATCCTAATAAATCTACATAGCAGACTCAATGCATCTGAACGAACAAACGGTTGGTTACAGGCACAAGAAGGCAAAGCGGAAATAATATTAGGAACCCGCTTGGCTGTATTTACACCACTTCCAAAACTTGGTTTAATTATTGTGGATGAGGAACAAGATAGCTCTTTTAAACAACAAGATGGACTATGTTATTCAGCAAGGGACATGGCAATCTTCCGGGCTAAATATACAAACGTACCAATCATTCTCGGCTCTGCTACACCTTCACTGGAAAGTTATTACAACGCGATCAATGGTCGCTATCGTATGCTTCGTTTGTCATCTCGTGCCGTTACAAATGCAGCGCTCCCAACTGTTCGTTGCATTGATATCCGGACTATCAAAGTTAAAGAAGGTTTATCTGAAACACTGATCACATCTCTAGAAAAGTGTCTTTCATTAAAACAACAAAGTTTAGTTTTTATTAATCGTCGTGGTTATGCACCGGTACTTATGTGTAAATCTTGTGCGTGGATGGCAACTTGTCAGCGCTGCACAAGTCGTCTCGTAGTGCACTTGCGCGAAAAAAAATTGCGCTGTCATTACTGTGGTCATGAGGAGCTTATCGGTCATGCTTGTCCCAAATGTGGCGACCAAGATATCGCACCTTTTGGTTATGGCACCCAACGAGTAGAAACTGCGCTAACTGAATTTTTTCCTANCGCACGTATTCTGCGCATTGATCATGACAGTACCCGCAAAAAAAATATATGGGGAGGAATGCTCAAGGACATTCAAGAACAACGTGTGGACATTCTAGTTGGCACACAAATTCTTGCCAAAGGACATGATTTTCCGAACTTAGCACTGGTAGGTATCTTGAATTCTGATGCTTCTCTTTATAGTACTAGTTTTCGTGCANCTGAACATTTATTTGCACAATTAATACAAGTCGCTGGTCGCGCGGGACGCTCTGATATTGCCGGGGAAGTACTGATTCAAACAANATTCCCAGATCACCCACTATACTGTGCACTACATCAAAACAATTATGACTCGCTTACAAAAATTCTTCTATCAGAAAGAGAAATGGCTTGTTTTCCACCATTCACTTATCAAGCTTTGTTGCGAGCTGAGGCTACACAAATTTCTACTGCGTTAGATTTTCTTAAGAATGCGGCAGCAACAGCAATTCCGTTTAAATATGTTGAGATATTCGATCCGGTTCCAGCGCAAATGACAAGATTTAAAGGGATGGAAAGAGCTCATCTGTTAACGCAATCTACATCACGCAAGAAATTACAAGAATTCCTTGCTCTTTGGTATAAAAAAATCCAAATGCTTCCTGCTCGTAATGTAAGATGGTTAATAGACGTAGATCCATTAGAATTTTAATTCAGATGTATTTTATAGAAGTTCTTTTCTTGCTTGCTTAATCGCTATGCGCACTTGTGATGGCGCTGTACCTCCAATATGATCTCTGCTCTGTATTGAGCCTTCTAAAGTCAACACCATAAAAATATCTTTCTCGACCAACCGGGAAAAATTTTTCAATTCTGGAAGAGTAAGCTTACTTAAATCAAGATTCTTATTCTCAGCAAAACGCACCGCCTTAGCTACTACCTCGTGCGCGTCACGGAATGGCAATCCTTTCTTTACAAGGTAATCTGCAAAATCGGTGGCGGTAGCGTAGCCATGCATTGCAGCGTTACGCATTGCATCTTTATTAACATTAATACCAGTTAGCATGTCGGCATAGATGCGTAATGTATCATTTAGCGTATCTATGGTATCAAATATGGGCTCCTTATCTTCTTGATTATCCTTATTATAAGCAAGTGGCTGAGCTTTCATTACTGTTAAGAGAGCAACAAGATGGCCATTAACGCGGCCAGTTTTTCCCCTTACCAATTCTGGTACGTCTGGATTTTTCTTTTGTGGCATGATAGATGAACCAGTACAAAAACGATCTGCAAGACTAATAAAGCCGAACGATGGATTCATCCATAATACAAATTCTTCAGATAACCTTGACAGGTGGGTCATGATTAACGCCGCGCAGGCACAGAATTCAATAGCAAAATCTCTGTCAGAAACTGCATCAAGTGAGTTCTTACAAACACCATCAAAGCCAAGTTTTTTTGCAACCATTCTGCGATTAATTGGATAGCTAGTTCCAGCCAATGCTGCTGAGCCAAGTGGTAGTTTGTTTAGACGCTTTCTACAATCAACCAGCCTTTCTGTATCCCGCTTTAACATCTCAAAGTAGGCCATGAGGTGATGACCAAAAGAAATTGGTTGGGCTACTTGCAAATGAGTAAAACCAGGCATTACTGTATCTATATGTTTCTCAGCTAAATCTAATAACGCTTTTTGCATAATTTTGATATGAGCGATGATGCCGTCAATTGAGAAACGGAGATAAAGACGAATATCAGTGGCTATTTGATCATTACGTGAACGGGCTGTATGCATTTTTTTCCCAGCATCTCCAATAAGCGAAGTGAGGCGCATCTCAATATTGAGATGCACATCCTCTAGCTCTGAAAGCCAAATAAATTCACCATTATAAATTTCATTGCGAATCTGTTCCAGACCTTGCTTAATGGCAATTAAATCTTTCTTACTAATAATACCTGTAGCAGAAAGCATTTCAGCATGCGCAATCGATCCCTGAATATCATATTCTGCTAGACGCTGATCAAAGTGCACCGAAGCAGTATAGCGCTGCACCAGTTCTGAGACTGGTTCAGAAAAACGTCCGGACCAGATTTTTTTATTGCCCTTGATTACTAAATTCTTTTTTTTAGAAGTTGTCATAATGCCTTATCAAAAATATTAAACTATGTTCGATTCTTCCAAAATTATCCTTCCATACTTTTAAAGTAATCATTATGAATTAATAGTCTGTGGTCTATACACGCCTATCTTTTTTATTACCTAAAGATATCAACATAGTGTCGTCACTAATTTTTTGTTATCTCATAGGAACAAGTATGCTTTTCGACAACTTTTAATTTGCTCTATTTGTCAACTTAAATGCAATGTACCCACTTAGATTGCAATAACCTCAATATTAGGTTCTATTGATTTTAATAAATTTTCAATGCCCCTTAGCGTGCCCGATATAGAACTTGGACAGGTGCCACATGCGCCCTGATAATGCACGCTTAGTAGATTACCTTCCAAACTAAGAACATGAAGGTCGCCGCCATCACCTTGCAAATATGGTCTTATTTCCTCATTAAGCAGATCGTTAATTCTGTTAAGACGCAGTTGGTCGGCTGGACTTAAATCATTACTAACATTGATTGCTTTGGCAACCAATGCGACTGTTTGTGCATCTGCNGCTGGTGCGGCACGAATTGGATCAGCAACCTCGCGTGCCAGATCTTGCCAATTCGCTCCTCCGTCTTGCGTGATAGTAATCCAATGATCCACATAAAATACATTCGTTACATGATCAATCTCAAACAACTCTGTCGCTAGCAGGTCATCTTTTGCTTGTTCGGCGTTGTCATAGGAACGAGTAATTCCCCAGGTTAACGGCTCTTTGAGAGTAAATTTCAAAGCATTGGGATTAGGCGTACCTTCTATCTCAGCGATTTTTGGCATATTCTCGTTTTATCCTATTTTGCTGATCATAGTATGTATTGAATCATTCTTAGTTTCGGTTGAAATATTAGTTATAGAATTAAGTGCTGCATGCAGTGTGTGCCACGGAAGGATCGCGCACTTTACACGAGTTGGTAGATCACGTATGCCAGAAAAAATAGTTAGACGTCCAAGATGATGGCTATCATTGATGTTCAGATTGCCCATCACCATGTCACGAAATTCCTTCACTAACGTCTCAACATCCCCATACATTTTTCCTATAACGCTCACGGTCATCATTGATGCCGATGCTTTACATATTGCGCATGACTCTCCTTGAAATGCAATGCTATCAATACATTGATTGCTAAGATTAAGTGTAATACTTAAGTGATCGCCACAAAGTGGATTGTGACCCTCAGCTTGGTGACTTGCATTCTCTACAGTGCCGTAATTACGAGGTTTTCTATTGTGATCCAAGATTACCTCTTGATACAAAGAAACTGTGCTCATTATAAAAAAACCTCCTGTACGTTCCGTATGCCTGCAATTAATGCATCAACTTCAGTCATGTTATTATAAAATGCAAACGAAGCGCGTGAAGTTGCTGGTACTTTAAAATACTGCATCACTGGCTGGGCACAATGATGTCCAGTACGAACGGCGATACCTTCTTGATTTAGGAGTGTACCAATGTCATGAGGATGTATACCATCAATGACAAATGACAAAACCGCGACTTTCTCCGTAGCGTTACCGATAATGCGCACACCGGGTATATAATTTATTTGCTCGGTCGCGTAATTGAGTAAATCAAGCTCATGTGCAGCGATTGCATTCATTCCGATAGTTGATAAATAATCAATTGCAGCACCAAGGGCGATTGCAGCAGCAATTGGTGGCGTACCGGCTTCAAATTTATGCGGAATCGTATTGTAAGTAGTTTTCTCAAATGTCACCGAAATTATCATGTCACCACCGCCCTTAAATGGTTGCATGCGTTCAAGTAACTCAGCTTTGCCATAAAGAACACCGATACCAGTTGGGCCACATAACTTATGACCAGAAAATGTATAGAAATCGCAATCGAGATCCTGAACGTCTATTTTTATATGTGGAGCAGATTGCGCGCCATCAATCATTACTGGTACACCACAAGCATGTGCAAATCTGATCATTTTCTTGATTGGATTTATAGTGCCAAGAGCATTTGATACATGAGTCATGCTAACAAATTTTGTATGCTGATTAAAAAGTCTTTCGTAAGCATCAATTATTAGCTCGCCTTTATCGTTAATTGGTGCTACACGAATCTTTGCACCTCTCTCATCAGCTAACATTTGCCACGGTACAATATTTGAATGATGCTCAAGCGTAGTTAGAATAATTTCGTCGCCGGCACCAATAAATTTACGGCCATAACCATGCGCAACCAGATTAATTGCATCAGTAGCACCACTTGTAAAAATTATCTCTCGATCTTCTTGTGCGTTAATAAAAAATTGTAATTTACGACGAGCATTTTCGTACTCTGAAGTGGCTATTTCAGACAAATAATGCACTGCACGATTAATATTGGCATGCTGAGTAGCTTGGTATCTTACTAAGCGATCTATCACCAATTGCGGCATCTGGCTGGAGGCTGCATTATCCAGATAAACTAATGGCTTATCATTGATGGTAAGTTTTAGGATGGGAAAATCAGAACGTATGCGCTCTATATTAAATGTTGAAATAGGTGATGATTTTAAAGAAGGTTCGACAAGTTTCATAGTTTAGCCTCCTTGAGTTTGTTCGAGCACTATTTGCTCTAACTGACACCTAAGGGATGCAATAGGTATGCGGTCAATAATTTCTGCACCAAACGCATAAGTTAATAAGTTACGTGCCATGGTATCTGATAGCCCTCGACTTTTGAGATAAAACACTTCTTCATTATTAAGTTGACCAACGGTTGCACCATGAACACACTTTACATCATCTGCGAAAATTTCAAGCTGTGGTTTAGTGTCGACTCGAGCCTTGAGGGTTAATAAAAGATTACGGCTCGACTGAAAAGAGTTAGTGTGTTGAGCATCCGGACGCACCATAATTTTACCACTGAACACTGCACGCGCATTGCCACCAACAATACATTTATGCAATTGACGACTTGTGCCATTTGATTTTGCATGGTCAATGCAAGTATGGATATCAGCAAGTTGCCGTTCTGCAATCAATGTCAGTCCGTCAACCGTAGCCTCAGCACTCGTATCGGCCAATAAAACATTTAAGTTATAACGTGAGATGCGTGCACCAAGCGCAACATTGACTGATTGGTAGCGACTAGATCGCGCAAGCGATACCGCACAACTCCCGATATGAAATGCTTGATGACTATCACGCTGCACGCGAATATGGTTTAAAGACGCATTGTTAGCAAGCGTTATCTCAGTCACCGCATTATTAACATAGGTTCCTTGTTGCAATGCGACGTAATCTTCAAAGATTGTCACGGCACTATTGGGTTCGGTAACTATAAGACAACGTGGATAACTTACTACTTTTGCTTGTGTTGTTATAAATAATAGATGTACTGGCATCTTAACTTGCGCATCACGCGGTACGATAACCAGAGCTCCATCATGCAAGAATGCAGTATTGAGTGCAGAAAAGATATTGTCCCCAAACTCAACATAGCCACCTAGATGGGGTTTTATCATTGCCGCATATTCCGGTATTCCTGTTGACAAATTTGAAACGATCACGCCAGAATTTTTAGTCAAATCTGATAAATTACTGGATAATTGTGACGTATACACACCATCAATAAAAACAAGCCTGATTGACGCCTCTGTAAGATAGAATCTGCTTACATTAGCAGTTTGCGGGTACGGTACAACGTCCGCAGGTTGGAATAAAAATTTAGTGAGCGGCGCTATATCTGTAAAACGCCATTCCTCATCACGCGTAGTTGGAATTTTTAACGCGCTAACACGGTCAACAGCACTGGCTCTTAGTTTATTAAGCCACATTAGCGGGCTTACGGGTAATTGTGACTGTCCTTGAAGCATGCTTCTAAAACAGTCATCATTGGTAGCTATATTCATGTCCCTAATATGGCACGATGCTCGGTACCGATCCAATCATAACCATGCGCCTCAAGCTCAAGTGCAAGCTCCTTGTCACCAGTCCTAATGATACGACCTGAGTCCATTACGTGCACATAATCTGGCACGATATGATTCAATAGACGTTGATAGTGCGTCACTAATATGGTCGCATTATCTCTATTAGTAAGCTGATTAATACCTTGAGCGACGACTCTAAGAGCATCTATATCAAGACCGGAGTCAGTCTCATCAAGAATAGCAAGCTTGGGACTGAGTAACGCCATTTGTAATATCTCATTGCGCTTCTTCTCGCCTCCAGAGAAACCTTCATTAACACTACGGTCCAGAAAATCAGGGTTTATCTCAAGTAGACGCATCTTCTCGCGTACAAAATCATCAAATTCAAGAGGGTCTAATTCATCCTTACCATGCTGAATTCGCATTGTGTTGTAAATAAGTCGCAAGAACTGGTTATTAGCAACGCCAGGAATCTCGATTGGGTACTGAAAACCAAGAAAAACTCCCTCACGAGCACGGTCCTCTGGTGCAAGATTAAGTAAATTTTTACCCTTAAAAAATACTGTGCCGCTTGTAATTTCATAAGCAACATGGCCGGCAAGAACTTTAGCAAGGGTGCTTTTACCAGAACCGTTTGTTCCCATAATGGCATGCACTTCTCCACTACGCACTACGAGATCAATTCCTTTTAGTATCTCAATGTTATTAACGTTGGCTCTTAGTCCGCATACCTCAAGCAACGTTTCGCTATCCTGATAAATCATCCAACGCTCCCCTCAAGCTTAAAACCAAGTAACTGAGTTGCCTCAACTGCAAATTCCATTGGCAATTGTTGAAATACATCTTTACAAAATCCATTAATAATCATCGAGACCGCTTCTTCATTGTTAATGCCACGTTGGGCAAAGTAAAACAACTGTTCTTCGCCTATCTTAGATGTTGATGCTTCATGCTCAACCTTAGCACCGTTATTGAGCACTTGAATATAAGGGAAGGTACTCGCGCTACACTGATTACCGATTAACATTGAGTCACATTGTGAATAATTGTGAGCACCGGTGGCAGTAGGGGCAATCCTGACCAGTCCGCGGTAGCTGTTGTTGGAGTGGCCGGCCGAGATGCCTTTGCTGACGATGGTGCTGCGCGTGTTTTTTCCGATGTGGACCATCTTGGTGCCGGTGTCGGCCTGTTGATAATTGTTAGTCACGGCTACTGAATAAAATTCACCAACTGAATTCTCTCCCTGTAGTACGCAAGAAGGATATTTCCATGTGATTGCCGAACCAGTCTCGACTTGAGTCCATGAAATTCGAGAATTGATGCCTTTCGCCAAACCACGTTTAGTAACGAAATTGTAAATGCCACCAATACCATTCTCGTCTCCCGCGTACCAGTTCTGTACCGTCGAATATTTTATATCGGCGTTGTCAAGCGCAATCAACTCAACTACTGCTGCATGTAGTTGATTAGTGTCAAACTTGGGCGCGGTACACCCTTCAAGGTAAGAAACTGATGCTCCTTCTTCCGCGATAATTAAAGTGCGCTCAAATTGTCCGGACTCTTGAGTATTGATACGAAAATAAGTTGAAAGGTCCATCGGACACTTGACACCCTTGGGGATAAAACAGAACGAACCGTCGGTAAACACCGCCGAGTTGAGTGCAGCGTAATAATTGTCGCCGACAGGAACGACTGTGCCCAAATATTTTTTGACTAACTCGGGATGCTCTTGCACTGCTTCTGAAAATGAGCCAAAAATAATTCCAACTTCGGCCAGCTTGTGCTTATAGGTCGTGGCCACCGATACACTGTCAAAAATAACGTCAACTGCCACGCCAGCCAGCACCGCACGCTCATGCATCGGCACGCCCAGCTTTTCGAAAGTGCGCAGCAACTCCGGATCAACCTCGTCCATGCTTTTCAGCTTCGGCTTTTGCTTCGGCGCGGCATAGTAGCTGATAGCCTGGAAATCTATCTTGGGATATTTGACGTTGGGCCACGTCGGCTCTGTCATCTTGAGCCATTGCTGATAAGCCTTGAGGCGAAACTCGAGCAGCCACTCAGGCTCATTCTTCTTAGTTGAAATCAGTCGAATAGTGTCCTCATTGAGTCCTTTTGGCGCAATATCAGACTCAATTTCAGTAACAAAACCATGTTTATAGGGTTGGTTAATTAAATTCTTTAGTACAGCACTCATTAAATTTACTCCGGCGCTATCAGGTTAGAATGAATAATGTTCAAGAAAATAATTTAGAAATTTCTGAACATTCTTTGTGATTAAATTTCTGCCGATTCTTTTAAACTAAAACTCTCGCCACAGCCGCACATATTTGCGACGTTAGGATTATCTAACTTAAATAAATCATTTAATCCCTCTCTCACAAAATCAATGTGTGATCCATCAAGGAAGGGTAAGTTGTGGGCATCAATGACTATGTGAGCATCATATGATTNAAACAATTGATCACCAATTTGTATCTCATCAGCATAGTCGAAAGTATAAGCAAAACCCGAACAGCCAACTTTTTTCATACCAACACGCAGAGCTAATCCTTTGCCACGCCTTGTGATCTGTTGACAAATGTGTTTTGCTGCCCTCTCGCTCAGTATAATTGCCATGAACAACTCCGTTTATTNTTTATCCCNTGACTGAAAAACAAAAGATCTTTACTTGCAGGTTACATAGGGANTACATTCTTCTCATTCTTTGACAGCATTCTCTGTACGGTTTGAATCTTTATAGCGCTAGCCTGTTTTATTGATTGTTTTAATCTTTGGTCATTAACTACTTGCTGTAATGTAATTCCTTTAAGATGATCAAGAATGGTTTTATTAAGACCTTGCCAAAGATCATGGGTTATGCATTTCGTTTCATTCCAGCCACAATTCTCCTTCCCTGCGCACCGTGTTGAATCAATAGGCTCGTCAACAGCTAAAATGATGTCGGCTAATGAAATCTGTTCCACATCTTTAGCAAGACAATAGCCGCCTCCTGGACCGCGCACACTGTCAACAATCTCTCCTCGGCGCAGTTTAGCAAATAGCTGCTCAAGATAAGATAAAGAAATATCTTGACGTCTACTGATATCAGCAAGCGCTACCGGATTACTGGGCTGCATTGCAAGATCAAGCAGCGCCGTCACAGCAAACCGACCTTTGGTCGTTAATTTCATATTAAAAACTCAAATAAAATCAATTGAATGGGCATATAAGAAAAAAGAAATTAATGACAGTACTAATATCCTACTAGAACGGTACACTATAGTATAGTTGATTAATTTTGTCAACTATATAGATCCATGGTGACTGTATTGATTGACAAGCCATGGGACGTAAATATTGCTGTACGGGATTAAACTAAGCAAATGGAGTCATTAGAATTACTCTCAGAAGAGAGTTTTCAACAATAACGGAGGCGCATATGTGCTTTAATTAATTCAATTGCCTGACTTCGAAAATAGTTGCCATCAATGTCTTTTACCCACATATGTAGCAATCCAATAAAAAATAGATGCGTGTCCATGGCTAAATCCACCGGATCATGTGAAGGATTTAACTGTCCTCTCTCTTGTGCGTATCTATAGGCCAATTGCATTTTTTCTGCAATACCAGAGCAGGTAAATAAGATTTGCTTTAAGACACCGGAAAACTCATCTACGTATTCACATTTAATCATCATAATTTCATAAATCTGACGCGTTTCAATGTTCTCACTCAGGATCTGAATAGTTTCACGCAAAAAATTCTCTATGCGAGCAAGGGGATTCTCGGAGTCTTCGACTAACAAGGTATCATCCATACGGTCTATCAACGGCAAAAATACTTGCTGGCGCATAGCATGAAATAATTCCTTTTTATTATTAAAATACCAGTAAATAGCCCCACGAGTAACGTTAGCTTGGGTTGCAATATGATCCATCGTAGTGCGACTAACACCGCGCACTAAAAATACTTCACGGGCTGCGTTAATAATGCTTTGCCGTGTTAACTCGGCATCTTTTTTAGTTCTTCGTACCACGGCACTTATATCCTTCAATTCTAATTAACACGCAATGTTGTTTCCACTTTGGTGTACAATCTACATACATTCAAGAATGGATGCAATTTATTTAAAGTCTTAAAATACTAGATAACTAATAATCTCGTTCAACTCTAATTAAACCAACTCATTGAATATATTTCAATACTGGGCAAGAATTAAACTCTTATTAGCCGCTGGCTTTATATTAGCTGCATGCAATAAGAGTGATCAGGAGATACCCAGTAAATCCGCTGCTGGAATAATGATGCCTGTTAGTATCATTCAGGTTCAACCCACTAATGCACCGATTAGCGTTGAATCTGTTGCGCAAACAGAAGGCGCCAAGGAAGTTGAGATCCGTCCTCGTGTAGGGGGTATTCTACTCAAACGTCTGTATGAAGAAGGTGCCGCGATTAGGGCGGGCCAACCAATGTTTCTAATTGATCCAATACCCTATCAAAATGCGCTTGCACAAGCAAAAGCTCAATTCACCGAACAGAGAGTTCGCATTGAACAAACAAAACGAGAAGCGGATCGCTTAAAAGAATTACTCATTACACAGTCCATCAGTCAACGTGAATATGATAATGCAGTATCTGATAATGCGGCTTTCAATGCAACTCTACAACAGGCTCAGATTCGTGTACGTGATGCCGAATTAAATCTTTCTTACACAACCGTTACTGCGCCTGTAGATGGTATATCGGGCCGATTCCAATTCTCTGAAGGGGCATTGATCTCAGCAAACACTAGTCTACTGACAACACTTGTTCAATTATCGCCAATTTGGGTACGTTTTAGTCTTTCCGATAATGAATTAGCGCAACTTGGTGGGCATTTAGATGAGAAAAATGCCCACCAAGTTATACTAATACTTCCAGACGGCACAGAATATAATCAAAAGGGCAGATTAAATTTTGCCGCTAGTCAGATCGATCCATCACTTGGTACTCAACAATTGCGGGCTACATTTGAAAATGCTGACAAACGCCTATTACCAGGNCAATTTGTCCGTGCCCGCGTCATCACAGGAGANCGCGAAGGTATTTTTCTTGTCCCCCAAACTGCAGTAATGACCTCTGATCTAGGTCAATCAGTCTATGTGGTTAGTGAAAAGAACGAGGCTATTATGCGGCCAGTTATCACTGGTAATTGGCTGGGGAAAGACTGGATAATCCTTCAAGGACTTAAATCAGGTGACAAGGTTATTGTTGATAATCTCATTAAAATTCGTCCAGGTACTTTTGTTTCCCCTCGGCCGGTAATTCAAGAAATTTCACAGCCNTCTTTACAATACAAACTGAACGAGAAGCGATAAGCAAAATTATTATGTCGGCATTCTTCATTACACGGCCAATTTTTGCGTCAGTACTGTCTATTATTATATTATTAGCGGGATTGGCTTCAGCAATGCAGCTTCCTNTTGCACAGTATCCGCAAATTGCCCCCCCTACTGTACTGATAACNGCAACCTACCCAGGTGCAAGTGCAGAAACTCTATCCAAAACAGTTGCCACACCCATTGAGGAACAACTGAGTGGCATTGAGAATTTACTGTACTTTAGTTCCAGTGCTGACTCTAGTGGGACGTTAACAATTACCATAACGTTTGAAATTGGCACGGATATCAATCAAGCGATTTTTAACGTGAGCAACCGTGTGAATATTTCCCTGCCACGCTTACCTGAAGATGTTCGACGCACCGGTCTAGTAATTCAGAAACGCTCTAATGACATCTTAATAGTCATTATGTTGATCTCTAAAGAGGAGAGGCATAACACATTGTATTTAAGCAACTACGCTACGCTTAATGTATTGGATGAATTGAAGCGGACTAAGGGCGTTGGTGACGCAACAATTTTTGGGGGACAAGACTACTCTATGCGAATTTGGTTGCGCCCAGATCGGATGGCTCAACTAGGAGTGACATCATCAGATATCACCAGCGCCATTCAATCACAAAATGCACAATATGCTGCCGGCAAGATAGGCCAGGAACCAGCACCCGTTGATCAACAACTTGCTTACACTGTTACAACTAAGGGACGGCTACTGGGACCGGAACAATTCGGCAATATAGTCATACGTGCCAGTGGACCACGCGGTGTTCTCTACCTTAAAGACGTTGCCCGCATCGAACTAGGTGCACAAAATTACAATGTACGTACTACGCTTAATGGTCAATCTGGAATAGGTATTCCAATTTTTATGCAATCTGGCGCGAATGCGCTTGACACAGCAAATGCTATTAAAATTAGAATGGATGAGCTGAAAAAAAATTTTCCAGAAGGAATGGACTATGTGGTCCCTTACGATACCAGTAAGTTTGTTAGGGCCTCAATGTGGGAGGTAATTAAGACACTTGGTGAGGCGATGATTTTAGTGATCTTAGTTGTATATATATTCTTGCAAAATTGGCGCGCCACGTTGATTCCATTAATTGCGGTGCCTATCTCTTTAGTTGGTACCTTTGCCGGTTTATGGCTTTTTGGTTTCTCAATTAATACGCTGACTCTTTTTGCTATGATTTTATCTATTGGCATAGTAGTAGATGATGCAATTGTGGTGCTAGAAAATACTGAGCGTTTAATGGAAGAAGAGGGACTGTCTCCAATGAATGCTGCCATCAAATCTATGAAGCAAGTTTCACGTGCAGTCGTTGCAATTGTACTGGTGCTATGTGCTGTTTTCTTACCCGTAGCTTTTCTTGGAGGCATTGCCGGCGAATTATATCGACAATTTGCGGTAACTATAACTATTGCTGTGGTAATTTCTGGCTTAGTGGCATTAACCCTAACACCCGCTCTTTGCGCTATTCTATTAAAAAGCTCTCATAATAAATCTACATCTTTCCAGAGATTTAATTATGAATTTAGGCGTCTAACAAAATTTTATACTAAAACTGTCGATCTCACCTTGCATCACAGGACTATCGGTGCATTACTATTTATCAGTATCATCGCTACCGCAATCTACCTACTTCAAGTAATTCCTAGTAGTTTTGTGCCGCCTGAAGATCAAGGTTATGTGGTTGCAGCGACCATCCTGCCAGATGGAGCAACACTGGCACGAACCACTAAAACCGCAGAAGCTGTGCGATCCGCCATTGCAAAAGATCCCGCAGTTTCGCACCAATTTGTCGTCAATGGTTTTGACCTCATCGGCGGCGGTAACAAAACCAGCTCGGCAACTATGTTTGTTGCCTTTAAGGACTGGTCAGAGCGCACGGCCACAGCAGAAGACATTGTCAAAAAACTAACTGGTATCGGCATGATGCAGCCTGATGGCCTAGCGATTGCATTTAACCCACCTGCTATTCGTGGTTTAGGAAATTCGGGAGGGTTCGAGGTCTATGTGCAGAGTCGCGATGATTCCAGTCCTTTGCATTTATCTGCTGTAATTAATGACTTCATTGAAGCCTTAAGCAAAGAGCCTCGTCTTGCCAACATTAATACCTTCTTTCGTCCCACAGTACCGCAATTCTTTGTTGAAGTAGATGAGGCTAAAGCAATCTCTCAAGGTGTTCCAATTACTGAAATATATGCCACGTTACAAAGCACTATGGGCTCACTCTACGTCAATGATTTCAATCGATCCGGGCGAACTTACCGCGTTCAGTTGCAGGCAGAACCACAATATCGCATGAAACCAGAGGATCTTGGCAGAGTTTATGTACGCTCAAAATCGGGAACAATGATACCTTTGTCGGCTTTAAGTAAAATTAGTACCGTAGTTGGTGCAGAGCAGTTAGAGCGTTATAACGGCTTACTCTCTGCAAAAATATTAGGAAGCGGAGCCTCTGGTGTAAGTTCTGGTGACGCCATTAAATTAGTGGAAGAAATTGCTACGAGACATCTACCAAATCATTATCAGATTTCTTGGACAGGGCAAGCTTATCAAGAGAAACGTACCGGTTCATCTGCAATCTTTGCTTTTAGTTTTGCTATTATCATGGTATTTNTAATTTTAGCTGCNCAATTTGAAACATGGTCCTTACCGCTAGCAGTAATTATGGCTGTTCCATTCGCATTGGTGGGGGCTCTATTTGCAATCCTATTACGTGGTATGCCTAATGATATCTATTTCCAAGTAGGTTTGATTACCCTTATAGGATTAGCCGCAAAAAACGCTATTTTAATTGCAGAATTTGCCAACCAGAAGATAAAGGAAGGAATGCCGATTGCAGAGGCTGCTATTGAAGCGGCACGCTTACGTTTTCGTCCGATTGTAATGACTTCGATGGCGTTTGTATTAGGTATCATTCCACTCACAATCGCCACAGGGGCTGGATCAGCTGCACGTCAATCTATGGGCACCGGGGTATTTGGTGGAATGATATTAGCTACTTTCATTGCTACTATATTTATTCCATTATTCTTTGTTTGGTTGACCCAAAAAAACTCAAAAAATATCACCAATAATGCGGTTAGAAAACCAACATGAGTCCCCGTCTACAATCAACTATTTTTTTAATAACAATCGCCCTAATTTCAGGATGTTCATCAGTTGGGCCAGACTATAATCGCCCCAATAACTTACTCCCGGAAAAATTCACCGTCTCCGGAAAGAATGATAGCGGGCCGGATCAGATACTAGCAGCATTCATACCAACTGCCTGGTGGGAACATTATCAAGATCCTATACTTAATAACTTAATAACCAGCGCCTTACAAAATAACACAGACATAAAGATAGCTGTAGCACGCGTAGAAGAAGCTGACGCGCATTTACGAGAAGTGGGTGCTGCACTATTTCCCAGTATTGATCTAAGATCGAATGCACTACGTTCACGTATTTCAAAAGTCAGCGTAATCCCTGTTTTTCCAGGATTGAATGCTGTGCGTCAAATTTACAATGTCTCTCTCGGCACCGCATTTGAACTAGATTTCTGGGGCAAAGTACGTCGCGCCAAGGAAGCTGCTCAGGCGGAAGCTTTAGCAACATACTATGCTAGAGATACTGTTTATTTATCAATTGCCGGCTTAGTCGCTACTAATTACTTACTTTTGCGGAGTCTGGACGCGCAACTCTTCGTTTCCCGTAACACCTTGCGCAACCGTGATGATAGTTTAAAAATTACCAAGCGACGTTTAGAGATTGGTATTATCTCGGCGCTAGACGTTCATCAATCTGAAATAGCCTACTCTAATTTAACTGCTCAAATTGCTGAAATAATACGTCAACGTTCCATCAGCGAACATCAACTTGCTGTTCTGACGGGAGTACTCGACCTGCGACTAGCAGAAGGTGACATCAAGACTTTACCAATACCACCTATCCCACCAGAAGGATTACCTTCTAGCTTACTTGAAGCGCGTCCGGATATACGTGAAGCTGAAGAGCAAGTAATAGCGACAAATGCCAACATTGGCGTTGCTAAAGCTGCACTCTTCCCCAGCATTATGCTTACGTCCAGCTTTGGTACAGAAAGCATAACACTAGGCAATTTAATTAAATCGGCTGCAAACATATGGACAGCTGGCTTGAGTTTTAATATGCCTATTTTTAATGCCGGTAGATTATTGGCTCGTTTAGATCAAGTTAATGCCCAGCAGAAACAGGCTCTGGCTTCTTATGAGGGTTCAATAAGAACAGCATTTAGAGAAGTAAATGATGCGTTAATCAATGTACGCCAAGGAAATGAACGTGAGAACACTCTACAGATTAGCGAACAGTTCGCGAAAAAAGCCTTAGAAGTTGCAGAAAATCGCTACAAACATGGCTATTCAGCGTACNTTGAGNTATTAGACTCACAAAGAACTCACAACGATGCAACCTTGGCAGTTATCCAGAGTCGTCAGGATCGATTAGTGGCAACTGTTGATTTATTTAAAGCGCTAGGTGGCGGCTGGAAGTATGAATAGGCTGAATATGCGTAGACTTATGCTATGACATTCGTTGTTCTAACAAATTCATT
>JGI25928J51866_1000064_pt1 | contig 20306 bp, 17 predicted proteins | sample LauGreFBDMM110DN_2_FD_51866 | JGI IMG/M metagenome (IMG submission 51866)
TTCATGGACAAGCTGCACCAGAACATCGCGGTCTACACCCACTCCGGGTCAGCCCCCTGCGTTCAGGCTGCGAAAGGCGAGCGGGTCATCGGCATCGGTTTTGACATGCGCGGCGCCAAAGAGAAAACCGGCGGCGCCCCAATTGACGTGATTCTGGCCAAGGAAGGCGCACCCTGGGACATGGAAGCCACCGCGATTGTCAAGGGCACCAAAAACCTGGCGGCTGCGCAAAAGCTCGCTGACTGGGCGGTGACCAAGAAGGCCTATGAGCTCTACGGCAAGTATTACGCCATTGTTGGCTACCCCGGCATGAACCCGGCGCCGCCCAACTACCCGCCTAGCGCCGACGCTGCCATGGCCAACATTGACCTGGCAAAAATGGGCGCTGACCGGGCTCGCGTGCTGGCCGAGTGGACCAAGCGCTACGATGGCAAATCTGCACCTAAGTGATGCTGGTTGGGCCTTACCTGAGCATTGAGCGGCTCAGAAAGCAGTTTGGGGATTTTGCAGCGCTCAAAGACGTCTCGCTGGATGTCATGTCCGGCGAGTTCGTTTGTTTTTTGGGCCCCTCGGGTTGCGGTAAAACAACCCTTCTGCGGGCTATTGCTGGCCTGGATGTGCAAACTTCGGGTCGCATCATGCAGGGTGGAAGAGACATCTCCAACCTGCCAGCCTCACAGCGTGATTTCGGGATTGTTTTTCAGTCTTACGCGCTGTTCCCAAACCTGAATGTCGCATCCAATGTGGGCTATGGCCTGGTCAGCCGCAGGCTGCCCCGGGCACAAATCGCGGCCCGGGTGACCGAACTACTCAAGCTCGTGGGGCTGCCCGAGGCGGCCGCCAAGTACCCGGCGCAACTCTCAGGCGGCCAGCAGCAGCGTGTGGCCCTAGCCCGGGCGCTGGCCCTGTCGCCCGGCTTGCTGCTGCTCGATGAACCGCTAAGCGCGCTTGATGCCCGGGTGCGGGCCTATTTGCGGCTCGAAATCCGCCGCCTGCACCAGCGCTTGGGCGTGACCACCATCATGGTGACGCACGACCAGGAAGAGGCGCTCACCATGGCAGACCGCATTGTGGTGATGAACGAGGGCGTGATCGAGCAGATTGGCACACCCTTGGAGGTGTACCGCCACCCCGCCAGCGCCTTTGTGGCAGATTTTGTGGGCACCACCAATTTTCTTGCTGCCCAGGTGGTGGGCGATGGGCTGGTGCGCTTTGGCGGCCTGAGTCTGCACTGCGAGTTCGACAGTGGGCCTCAGCCCGGCCAACAGATCACCTTGGCGATTCGGCCCGAAGACCTGGTGGTGCGCAATGTGAGTGCGGGCGCAGCCAACACGGCCGAGGTGAAGGTCACACACATCGAGTTCTTGGGTTCTTTTTGTCGGGTTAGCTTGGGCCTGGGCGAACAGCCCGCGGCCCTGCTGGCTGATTTTTCGATCAATGTGGTGCGAGACCTGGCCATCAGCCAGGGGCAGACACTGCTCATCAGTTTGCCGCCAGACCGCATCCGGGTGTTCCCCGGGGCGCCGCAACTGCTGTGATCCGGCCTGGCCTGCCAGGATCTGGCGCTGCGCCAGCAGCCAGGCGCGGGTTGGATCGCGACGACCTGCTGATGCGCGCAGGCATCTGCCTCTTGATCGGCTGGCTGCTGCTGACCCTGATCCTGCCGCTGTGGTGGCTGCTGTCCAAGAGCTTCCAGAACCAGAACGGCGAGTTCATCGGGCTGGCCAACTACCTGCGTTATTTCTCCACACCGTCCCTGTTTGCCTCAGTCTGGAACAGCCTGTTTATTGCCGTGCTCACCACGGCCATCGTGCTGCCGCTGGCCTTTGTGTATGCCTACGCGCTGCAGCGCAGTTGCATGCGCTTCAAGGGTCTGTTTCAGGCGCTGGCGCTGATTCCGATTTTGGCGCCCTCGCTGCTGCCGGCCATCTCGCTGATCTACCTGTTTGGCAACCAAGGTTTTTTGAAGGACTGGATGTTTGGCGTGTCGGTCTATGGGCCTTTTGGCATCGTGGTCTCGCAGGTGTTTTACTGCTTCCCGCATGCCTTGATGATTTTGCTGGCAGCGCTGTCCTTGGCCGATTCCCGGCTGTATGAGGCGGCAGACGCCCTGGGCGCCTCCAAGACCCGCGTGTTTTTGACGGTCACCCTGCCAGGGGCCAAGTACGGCCTGATCAGCGCCGGNTTTGTGATTTTTACCCTGGTCATCACNGACTTTGGCATTGCCAAGGTNATNGGCGGGCGCTTCAATGTGCTNGCNACNGANATCTTCAAACANGTGATCGGCCAGCAAAANTTCGAAATGGGCGCCGTGGTGGGCTTTGTGCTGCTGATCCCNGCCGTGGTGGCTTTTGCCGCAGACCGAATCTTGCAGGGGCGCCAGGTGGCGCTGCTGTCAGCCCGCGCGGTGCCGCTGGTGCCCAAGCCGGCAGCCCGGCGTGACTGGGCGCTGTTGGTGTTTTGTACCCTGGTTGGCGGCATGATTTTTATTGTGCTGGCGATGGCCGCCTGGGCCTCGCTGGTGACGCGCTGGCCCTACAACTTGACGCTGACCCTGAACAACTATGCCTTTGGCGAGTTTGACTCGGACGGCTGGGCCGCCTACTGGCATTCGGTGCAATTGGCGGCCTGGACCGCCATCATCGGCACAGCGGTCGTTTTTGTCGGCGCCTACCTGCTGGAAAAAACCCGGGCTTTTGCCGCTGGCCGGGTGATCGCCCAGTTCATGGCCATGCTGCCCATGGCCGTGCCCGGCTTGGTGCTGGGCCTGGCCTACATCTTTTTCTTCAATGCCAAGGGCAATCCCTTTGGCTTTTTGTACGGCACCATGGCTATCCTGGTGATCAATTCACTGACCCACTTCTACACCGTGAGCCACTTGACAGCGAGCACCGCCCTCAAGCAGCTGGACCACGAATTTGAAGCTGTGTCCGCCTCGCTCAAGGTGTCACTGCTGCGCACCATGACCCGTGTCACCCTGCCAGTCTGCCTGCCCGCCGTGCTGGACATCAGCATTTACTTGTTCGTCAACGCCATGACGACTGTGTCGGCGGTGATCTTTTTGTATTCGACCGACACCAAGCTCGCGGCCATTGCCATCGTTAACATGGACGAGGCCGGCTTCACCGCGCCTGCTGCTGCCATGGCCATGACGATCGTGGCCACCTCAGCCAGCGTGAAAATTGCCCATGTGCTGCTAACCCGTCGGCTGGAGCGCCGCACCCAGGGTTGGCGCCGGCGCTGACCGCCGGTCTGCTGTTGCGTCAGGCGAAACAGACGCCATCCACCAACCGGTAGCGCCGCTCTGATAATGGTGAAGCCTTCGGTCTGGTTGCAGCGCCGCTGTACCCCNTAGCAGGCAAGAGCATGGAGTGCTTGGCATGGCATGGGATATGCTGATTCGCAATGCTACGGTCTTCGACGGGACCGGGGCGCCGCCGGNTGAACTTGACCTGGGTGTTCAGGGNGACCGCATTGTCTTCATGGGCCAGGCATCGACCCAACGTGCCCGCGTAGACCTGGATGCCCGNGGNCTGGTGGNNNCNCCCGGNTTNATCGACATNCACACCCATTCCGACATGAGCCTGCTGATCGANGGCCGTGGGCAGAGCAAGGTCAGNCAGGGGGTCACGACCGACGTCACGGGTAATTGCGGCTTCTCCCCCTTCCCCATTAACCCGGCGCATCTGGCGCTGCACCTTGATTTGCTGGCCGGCATCGGTGATGACCCCGCGCCCCTGGCTTGGACCGATCTGGAGGGCTATCGCCAAACCGCAGAGGCGCGCGGCATCGCCCTGAACATCGCACCGCTGGTCGGCCACGGCGCCCTGCGCATTGCGGCGATGGGGGTGCGCAGCGAGGCTGCCACACAGACCGAGATGCAGGCCATGTGCGACAGCTTGAGCCTGCTGCTTGACCAAGGCGCCTTTGGCATGACCACCGGGCTGACCTATGTGCCCTCCCGNTACGCGCCGACCGCAGAGCTGCTCTCTTTGTGNCANGTGCTGGCTGCCCGCCAGCGTTTGTATGCCACNCATGCCCGCGATCAGGACCTCGANGGCGATGACCACCGCTACGGCCCCTTGCGAGAAGCCCTGCATTTGGGCGCTGCTGCCGGGGTCAGGGTGCAGTATTCCCATGCGGCCATCAACACGCCTTCCGAATGGGGCAGTGCAGCCGATTGGACCCGACGGTTCGATCAGGCCGTGGATCAGGGCCTGGACGCCGGCTTTGATGTCTACCCCTACGATGCTTCGAGCTCAGCCCTGACGCAGTACCTGCCGCCCTGGGTTCAGGAGGGCGGCGTTGCCGCTATGAGCGAGCGGCTACAACACGCCGATGTGATGGCGCGCGCCGAAGCTGACCTGCTCAAAGGCTGGTCGGCCCACTTGATTCCCTGGCTGTGGGAGCGGGTGGTGCTGGCCCGCACCGACGGGCTGCTTGGTACCCAAGAGGGCCAGAACCTGCAGCAGGCGGCCGGGCAACTTGGCATCTCACCAGCGCAACTGGTCTTACGCCTGTGCCGCGACGGTGGCAACCGGGTGATGGTGGTGCTTTTTTACCGCACCGAGGCAGACATGCGCACTTTCCTCACGCACCCGCGCTCGGTCATGGGCTCAGACGGCTCAGCCATGTGCTTTGACCAAGGTCACCGGCGCCCCCACCCGCGCAATTTTGGCGCCAGCGTGCGGGTACTGGGACGTTTTGTGCGCGAGCTTGGCGACCTGGACCTCGCCACCGCCATTGCCAAGATGAGCGGCCGCGTGGCCGAGCGCCTGCGCCTGCATGACCGTGGCACGCTGGCATTGGGCCAGGCCGCCGACATCGTGGTTTTTGACCCGGCGCAGGTGGCAGACCGTGCCACCTACCTGCGGCCCACCCAAGCCGCAGCAGGTGTTTGCCATGTGCTGGTCAACGGCTGCTTGGTGCTGCACGAGGGCGAGCAAACCAGCGCCCGGCCCGGGCGGGTCTTGCGCGCCGCTTAAGCGGCTTGCCCAGCACACCAGAGCAGCCATGAGCACCCAGTACCCAGGCGGTCAGGCCAAACCCAGCGCACCGGCCTTGCCAGACTGGCTCAGTTTGCAAGGCGCGGTGGCGGTGGTCACTGGCGGGGGTACCCACTTGGGGCTGGCCATGGCGACAGCCCTGACCCAACTCGGCGCCGAAGTCCACCTGGTCGGCCGGCGCGCCGATGTGCTGGAGTCTGCGGTACAAACCCTGCGCCAACAGGGCGCATCAGCCCATGCCCATCCGGCCGATGCGGCCGACGAGGCCGCCATGCAAATTGTGGTGCAACGGGCCTGGCAATCCCGCCAGCGGCTCGATGTGATGGTCTGCAACGCCGGTGGCGGCCAGGGCCGTGAGATGGCGCCTGACATCAAGGTCAAAGACCTGGAGGCCACCCTGCGCAACAACCTCACGAGCACCCTGGTGTGCGCCCAGGCTGGCGCCCGTGCCATGATGCCGGCCCGCCAAGGCGCCATCATCACGGTCGGCTCGATCCATGCCACGCTGGGCAGCGACCCCGACTTTACGGGCCAGAGTTCAAGCGTTCCTCGCAGTCCTACCATGCGGCCAAGGGCGCCATACTCAACCTCACGCGGGCCCTCGCTTGCGAATTGGCGCAGCATGGGCTCAACGTGAACTGCATCAGCCCCGGGCAAATCCCCAAGCCCGGCATCGACCCCATCACCCGCGAACGGTTCACAGCCCAGGTTCCGCTGGGCAGGCTGGGCCTGCCCACTGACCTCAACGGTGCTGTAGCGCTGTTTGCCAGCCCAGCCGGGCGCTGGATTACCGGGCAAAATCTGATTGTTGATGGCGGCTGGTCCGCCTGGTAACAGCAAACCCTGAGCCACCCATTGAAAGGCCCCGAGCATGACACCCTGGTACACCATCTCCAACGCGCACAGCATTGCTTCGCCCACAGTGCTGCTCTACCCCGAGCGGATTGAACACAACCTCAAGCGCATGATCGAGCTTGCCGGCGGTGTCAGCCGCTTGCGCCCCCATGTCAAAACCCACAAGCTCGCGCCCATCATTGCCATGAAGCGCGCCGCTGGCATCCACAAGTTCAAGGTCTCCACCATTGCCGAGGCCGAGATGACCGCCAGCGCAGGGGGCGAAGACATTTTGCTGGCCCATCAACCCAACGGCCCCAATATTCCTCGCTTGATGGCCTTGATCAAGGCTTTTCCCGCGACCCATTTCGCCACCCTGGTGGACGACCCTGCCAACCTGCAAGCCTTGAGCGCGGCGGCCGGTGCGGCCAGCGTTCAACTGATGCTTTATGTTGACCTCAACGTAGGCATGAACCGCACCGGCATCATCCCCGGCGAGCCGGCCCTGGCCCTGTACCGGCAACTGTGCCAAACCCCATCGGTTACACCGGGCGGGCTGCACGCTTATGACGGGCATTTGCACGAGCCCGACGCGGGCGCTCTCAAGCAGCAGGTCATGAGTGCCTTTGCGCCGGTCTGGGCCATGCGTGATCAATTGCGCGCCGAAGGCCTGCCGGTGCCCCTTTTGATTGCCAGCGGCACACCCACTTTTGCCCTGATGGCCCAGCATCCGGATGTCGAGGTGGGCGCCGGCACCACCGTGCTGTGGGACTTTGGCCAAGAAAAAGTGTGCCCCGATCACCACATGCAAAACGCAGCCGTGCTGATGACCCGCGTGATCAGCAAGCCCACGCCCGACCGGCTCTGCCTGGACCTGGGGCACAAGTCAGTGGCGGCAGAAATGCCGCACCCGCGGGTGCAATTGTTTGGCCTGGAGGACGCCGTGGCCGTGGGCCAAAGCGAAGAGCATTTGGTGCTGCAAACCCCGCGCGCTGCAGACTATGCGGTGGGCGATGTGCTCTACGGCCTGCCGCGCCACATCTGCCCCACCATGGCGCTGCACAGCGAGGTCTGGGCCGTGCGGGGTGGCCGGGCAGCCGAGGCTTGGCCAGTCACCGCCCGGGCCCGGCGCATCACCATTTGAACCCAGCCCAGGAGCAAAACCATGATTGAAGAGGTTCCCAATATTCAGGTTCAGTCCTTCGAGCGGCCTGATCCATCCCTGCTCGGCCAGCTTCGGTCTACGCCCACCGGCTTTCTGGTGGATGCCATGGGGGGCACGGGCGCCCTTGACTTCAGGCTCAAACCCGCCATTGCCGAGCAGTTTGCATTTTGCGGCGTGGCATTGACCTGCCATGCTGGGCCGGCCGATAACCTGGCACTGATTCATGCACTCTCCGAGATTCAGCCCGGCGATGTGCTGATGGCCTGCGCCGACGGGTTCACCGGCTGTGCCATCACCGGTGACCTGGTGCTGGGCATGGCCAAAAACTGTGGCGCAGTTGGTTTTGTGACCGACGGGTGCGTGCGCGACCTGACCGGAATTCGCACCGTCGGCCTGCCCGCATGGTCGATGGGCGTCACGCCCAACTCCCCGCACCGAAGCGGCCCTGGCACGGTGGGCTTTGCAGTCAGCATCGCCGGGCACCAGGTTGTCAGCGGAGACGTGGTGGTGGCTGATTTGGATGGCGTGGTGGTGATCCCCCAGAAGCTGCTCGCCCAGGTGATTGCCAAATTACCGGCCATTCGCCAATCGGAAGCTGCGGCTGACAAGGCAGTCAGCCAAGGCGCGCGCGGCCCGTCCTTCCTGAAATAGGCACAGGGCCCAACGCAGCCATGAAGCGCACAGAGCACCTGCCTGCTACGGCTTTCAGCGTAGCGCGCATGCGGGAGCTGGCAGGCCAGCGCCTGCCCCGGCCGATTTTTGATTTCATCGATGGCGGCGCCGAAGACGAGGCCACCTTGCGCGACAACGAGGCCTGTTTTCAGGACTGGTCAATTCTGCCCCGGCCGATGAACGGTGCGGGTGTTCGCGACCTGTCCATCGACTTGCTCGGCCAGCGCTTGTCATCGCCCATGCTGATTGGGCCGACCGGCCTGGCCGGCTTGTTCTGGCCCCAGGGCGAGGTGGCGGCCGCCCAAGCCGCGCAAAAACATGGCACGGTGTATTGCTTGAGCCACGGCTCGGTCTGCACGCTCGAGACATTGGCACAGGCGCACAGCGGGATGCGTTGGATGCAGGTCTTTATCTACAAGGACCGCGGCTTTACCCGCGAGCTGGCCGACCGCGCCAAGGCCAGCGGTTACCAGGCCCTGGTGCTGACGCTGGACAACCAGTTGCTGGGCAAACGGGAGCGCGACCTGCTCAATGGCTTTTCGATCCCGCCCCGTTTTGGGCCGGCGCAGCTGATGGCATTTGCCCGCAAGAGCCGCTGGTGGTGGGCGATGCGCAACGAATTGCCGCGCATCACCTTCGGCAATTATGTTCGTGAAAACAAGCCCGAGTCAGTGGCCGAGCTGGCCGGGCGCATGGGCTCCTTGCTGGACCCCAGCATGAACTGGAAAGACCTGGATGCCCTGCGGCAGCACTGGAGCGGCCCCCTGCTGGTCAAGGGGGTGCTTCATCCCCAAGAGGCGAAACAGGCGATTGCTCAGGGCGTTGATGGCATCATCGTGTCAAACCACGGTGGGCGCCAGCTCGACGGCGCCCTGCCCAGCCTGCGTGCCTTGCCCGCTGTGGTGGAAGCGGTCGCAGGCCAGGTGCCAGTGCTGATTGACGGTGGTCTGCGCCGCGGCAGCGATGTTTTCAAGGCCTTGGCACTTGGGGCCCATGCGGTTTTGCTGGGTCGCCCTCACCTCTGGGGCTTGGCGGTGGCCGGCGAGGCCGGCGTCAGCCAGGTTTTAAGTATCCTGCACGCCGAGCTTGACCGGGTCATGGGCTTGGCGGGGGTGCGCAACATCGCCGAGCTCAGGGCTGGAGATTTCTTGGTACGCAATCAAACGCCTGGGCGCTAGACCCGGCTCATTTAAATACCAAATTGGGAAGCCAGAGCGAGAGTGCTGGAATATAGGTGACGAGCAGTAGCACCATGAACATGGCCGCAATGAAGGGCAAGGCCTCCCGGGTGAAGTCTTGAAGCGGCACGCGCAGGATAGAACAGGTGGTGAACATCAAAGTACCCACCGGTGGCGTGACGCCGCCAATGGTCAGATTTAGCACCATGATTAGGCCAAACTGCACGGGGTCAACGCCGATCTTGAGCGCTACCGGCACCAGTATCGGGGTCAGCAAAATCAGTGCTGCGGTTCCCTCGATCAGCATCCCGACGGTGAGCAGCAGCAGGTTGATCAAGAACAACAGCAGGTATTTGTCCTGGGTCATCGACACTATCCACACCGCAATGCGCGGCGGAATCCTTTCCCAGGTCATGTAATAGCCGAAGGCAGTCGCACAGCAGATGATCAGCATCACCACCGATACCGCCAGTACAGACTCCATCAAAATCGGGAAAATATGGGCTACTTTGAGTTCGCGATGCCAGACCGCGCCTATAAATATCGCGTAAACCGCGGCCAATGCCCCCGCCTCGGTTGGCGTGAAAATCCCGTAGCGGATGCCAAACATAATGAAGAGCAGGATAGACAAAGCGCCCAGGGCATCGACAAAGGCGTGCCATATTTCGGCTGGCTTGGCTCGAGTGTTGCGCTGCGCTTTATAGCCGCGAGTGCGGGCAATCAGGTGTACCGTGACCATCAGGAAGACGCACAGCATCAGGCCTGGCACCACACCACTCATGAAAAGGCGGCCAATCGACACGTCGGCGATAAAGCCGTAGATGATGAACCCGATGCCGGGCGGGATGATCGGTGTGATCACTGCCGAGCAGGCTGAAATCGCGGCCGCGAAAGCTGGGCTGTAGCCGTGCCGGATCATTTGCGGCCCAAGCATCTTGGCATCCATTGCGGCATCCGCGTTAGCCGAGGCAGACAGCCCGCCCATCAGGGTTGAGACCAGCACGTTGACTTGCGCGAGTGCACCCGTCATGTGGCCTACCAGCGACTCTGCCAGCGCCATCAGGCGCCGGGTGATGCCGGCGTGGTTCATGATCACACTGGCGAGTATGAAAAAGGGTACGGCAAGTAGCGGAAATGAGTCTGTCGCGCTGATCAGTCTTTGGGCAAAGAGTTCGAGCGGCAACTCATCGGCTTTGAAGACGAAGTAGGAGATAGCGCCTATGCCCATCGCCATGGCCACTGGCACATTGAGTGCGAACAAGACCAGCATCAGCAACAGGGGCAGGTATTCCATCGCGCGCTCTGGGTGTTAGTTTGCGAGAACCTGGCGGCGCCACGCCGACTGCGCATGGCGCAGGGTCATGGCCATCAGACCAAGAGCGGCACCGGCGTAATGGATCGAATAGGGCCAGCGAAGCGAGGGCATGGGCGAGTCCCATGAATTGGCGGTGTACACGCTTGCCAGCCAACTAGTTCCTATCAGGAAAACCAACACCAAAAGATCCGCGCTTATCGCAATCCCGCGGCGCAGGCGAGTTGGCAGGCGCACCACCAGAACATCAATCGACACATGGCCGGCACGCTTGTAGACCGCTGCGGCGCCAAAGAAGATCACCCAACAAAAGCCTGCTGCTGCGATCTCGGCAGCCCAGGTGGCCGGTTGCGCAGAAACATAACGGGTGAATACGCCCCAGGACGTGCAAAGCACCGTGATTGCCAAGGCCGCGCAGGCAATGCACTCTTCGATATTGCGGTGCCACGCGCCGGGCGCCCATTCCGCGTCCGGCGTCAGCGGCAAATGGTCACTCATTCCCCAGTGCTTAGCTGGTCAGAATTTGCTTGACTCTGGCGTGTAAACCAGGGGTCCAGTTCGGTATCGCCGAGTAGACGCTCTCAGTCGCTTTTTGCAGTGCCGCGTAGTCTAGATCGCGCACAATGGTCACGCCGGCGTCTTGAAAGCGCTTGATGTATTCATTGTCAATTTCGAGAGTTCGCGTGGTCATGAAGGCGGCTGCGGCATCGGCTTCTTCCTGGATGATTGCGCGTAAATCGGCTGGTATCCGCTGCCACAAACGCTCGTTCATGATCCACCCAATCCAGGAAAGAAAATGCCCGGTCAAGGACAAAACCTTTCGTGTTTCGTGCAACTTCATGCCCCAGAGTGATGCGAACGGGGCCTCGACGGCGTCGGCCACACCTTGCTGCATGGCGCTGTATATTTCTGGCCACGGGATGGTCACTGGGCGCGTGCCCAAGGCCTTGAAGGTTTCTATCCACATCAAGGTTGGCGGCACGCGAAAGGCCACGCCTTTGAAATCGTTTGGCGTGCGCAGCGGCTTGTTGCTCAGCGCATGGCGTGCACCGAAAAAACCACCCAGGGTAAGCACCCGGATCGACTGCTCGCGTTGTGCCCGGGCGTTGAGTTCGGCATACCATTGACTGGCCAGTAACTTGCGGAACTCCTGCGGTTGCTTGAGCAGGTAGGGCCCGTTGAGCACGCCGAAATCTGGAACGAAATCACCAATAGCGCTCGGATCGCCAAGCACCATGACGTTGGCGCCCTGGCGCATCAGTTCATACTGCTCCTTGTTGCCCCCGAGCTGACCTTGCGGGAAAACCTCGACCTTGATTTTTCCCTGGCTTCTGTCGGTGATGCGTGCTGCGAGCAGCAAGCAAGCCTCATTGGCCGGCTCGTTGGGCGACAAGACATGGGTGATGCGCAGACTGGTCACTGTCTGGGCTTGGGCATTCGGGATGTGGGCGGCGGCTGCGGTCACACCGGCCGCAGCAATCAACTGGCGACGTCTTAGCATTCAATTTCTCCTTGGTTAAATCCTGCACCTGCGCTCAAGGGGGTGAGCGCGGCGGTTCGTACTCATGTTTCTTGCTAGCGCCAGCAAACAGGATCTGCGTGGTGCGCTCGATCATGCTGCTGTGGAAGGCCACCGCATCGGGGTGAAAATCAGATTGCGGCGCTGGTTCGGGGTCAAAATGGCCAAAGTCATCATGCCCCCGCACCAGGGTTGCGCTGTCGCGGATGGCCGAGAGTTGGCGCATGTCGGTGGGGATGTAGCGTATGGCGAAGCCAATGCGTGGCCAATCTGCGCAATTGGGTTCCGAGCCATGCACGATGCGAATATGGTGGAGCGAGAACTCACCGGGCTGCAGCACGATGTCAATGGCCTGTGACGGATCCACGTTGACCGCAACCTCCTGGCCNCGGCTGAGCATGTTGCTGCTCGAAAAAGTATCGCGGTGGGCGAGCTGGTCCTGGGTTTGNGTGCCNGCAATCACGCGCATGCAGCCCGAGACCGGCAAAGACGCNGTGAAGGCCACCCAGGCGGTGACAACCTCTGGCTTGGACAGGCCCCAGTAGGTNGAATCCTGGTGCCATGAGACGAAGTCTGAAGAGTTCGCAGGCTTGTGAAAAAAACCTGAAGCCCAGCACAGCAGGTTGGGCCCGANCACGTCCTCGACCGCATCCAAAATAGCTGGGTGTCGCACCAGTTCAGCCAGCCAGGGCACCAGCAGATGCGGCTTGTTGTTGCTGCGCTTGGTCAGCACACCACCTTCTTGCGCGCAGAGCGCCTGGTAGCGCGCCAAATTGGTCTGGGCCTGGGCCGGCGCCATGGCGTGCAGTGGGCTCAGGTAGCCGTTCCGGTGGTAGGACGCCACTTGATCCGGGGACAGGTGATTCAAAGCCATGCACAAGAGCTTACTCAGCCAGGCAGCGGTGCGGTATGCGGAAAAACCCTAGACGACGGCCAGCGCTCGTTTCGTGAGATGAAATGACCAGGCCTTATGCCGGGGTTGACGCCAGCGCCACCTCCACCAGGCAATCGTAAAACGTGGGTGCCTGCCCCAGGTCGGTGAGTTTTTGGCTGGTGAGTTGGTTGACGTTGGTGCCGTCCAGGCCATATTTGCGCCACCACAGTCCCATGCCGTGAACCACGCCAGGGCGGGCGCGCTGCGAGATCTTGACCTTGCAATGGTGTACCCCGCGCTGGTTGAACACCCGCACCGTGGCGCCATCGTTGATGCCCCGTGCAGCGGCATCCTGGGCATGCATCTCCAGCAGCGGCTCAACTTCTATGTCGCGCAGGCTCCTGACGTTGACAAAGCTGGAGTTGAGAAAGTTGCGGGCCGGCGGCGAGATCATTGCCAAAGGGTAGTCTCCCGACGAGCCGGGAGACTCGTAATTTGGCAGGTAGTCAGGCAGGCCGTCCAGCCCTTGGGCCGCCAGCCTGGCGCTGTAGAACTCGCATTTGCCAGAGGGTGTGGCAAAGCCGCCCTGGGCAAATGGTGCGGGCTCCTGGTTGACGCAGGCAAAGCCTTGTCTCAACAAAACCTCAAAGTCCACCGATTCCCCGTAGGCCAGGCGACACAGGCTGAGGTCGTCTTCCACAAAGGCCGGGTCGCTAAAGCCCATGCGCCGGGCCAGTTCTCGAAATATTTGGGTGTTGGTTTTCGCCTCTCCCTGCGGCGCAATGGCGGGCCGGTTCAGCAGGGCGTCGGTGTGGCCATAACTGGCATGCACATCCCAGTGTTCGAGCTGTGTGGTGGCCGGCAGGATGTAGTCGGCGTAATCAGCGGTGTCGGTCTGAAAATGCTCAAGCACCACGGTAAACAAATCACTGCGTGCAAAACCCTGCACCACACGGGAAGAGTCGGGCGCCACCGCCACCGGGTTGCTGTTGTAAACCACCAGGGCCTCAATGGCCGGGCCAAATTCAGCGCTGGCCGGGCGCAGCAGGTCGTCTCCAATGGTGCTCATGTTGATGCTGCGTGGCCGGCGCCCGGCCAGCAGATCGGGGCGCTGCAGTGCACTTAAGTTGACCGGGAAATTGCCGCCGCTTGACAGCAGCACGCCGCCAGCGCGGTGCCGCCAGGCGCCAACCAGGGCCGGCAAACAGGCAATCAGCCGCACCGCATTGCCGCCCCCGCGCACCCGCTGCAGCCCGTAGTTCATGCGAATCGCCACAGGCTCCCCGCGTTGCGCGCAGCTGCCGTAGTCCCGTGCCAGCGCGCGGATTTGCGCTGGGCTGATGCCGCAAACCCTTGCCGCCCGCTCGGGGGGCCATTGCAGGGCACGCGAGCGCATCAAGTCCCAGCCCAGGGTGTGGTCGTCCAGGTAGGCCTGGTCCAGCCAGTCGTGGGTGATCAGCTCATGCATCAAGGCCAGTGCCAGCGCGGCATCGGTGCCGGGCAGCAGTGCCAGGTGTTCATGGCATTTTTCAGCCGTCTCGCTGCGCCGCGGATCGATGCATACCAGCTTGGCCCCCTGGCGCTTGGCCTCCTGGGCATAGCGCCAAAAATGCAGGTTGCTGGTGATGGAGTTGCTGCCCCAGATCAGGATCAGCTTGGATTGCGCAAAAAACTCCACCCGCATGCCGAGCTTGCCGCCCAGGGTGTGCACCAGACCCTCTCCGCCAGCCGATGCACAGATGGTGCGTTGCAGCAAAGAGGCGCCGAGTTGGTGGAAAAACCGCGACGACATGCTGTCGCTCTGCACCAGGCCCATGGTGCCGGCGTAGCTGTAAGGCAGGATGGCTTGTGCGGCGTCACCACCGCGCGCCACGATGGCCTGCAGCCGCGCCGCAATATCGCTCAGCGCGGTGTCCCAACTCACGGGTACAAACTGTCCGCTGCCCTTTGGGCCGCTGCGCTTGAGTGGCCGCAGCACCCGTTCGGGGTGGTAGCTGCGCTCGGTGTAGCGGGCCACCTTGGCACACAGAGTACCGGCGGTTTGGGGATGCGCCGGGTTGCCCTGCACCTTGATGGCCACGCCGAGCGACACAGTGGTTAGCAAGGAACAGGTGTCCGGGCAATCGTGCGGGCAGGCGCCGAGTACCTGGTGGCTGCTGGCCTGTGCTTGTGCAGTGCCGTGGTCGCTGCTGTGAATCAAAATGTTGGAGAGTGTCATGGCCTTATCCAGCTTTGCCGGCCGCAGGGGCTGGCCGGGTTTTTGGCCAGCAACGCAGTCGATTGGCCTGCATGGGGCAGCCCGGGTAACTTCGCGCTAGACTCGTAAAAAAAGGAGATATCGTGAAAATCATTGATTCCATTGTGACCCAGGCCGCCTCGATTGCCGCCATTCGCCGAGATATTCATGCCCACCCGGAACTCTGTTTTGAAGAAGTCCGCACCGCCGACCTGGTGGCCGCCAAGCTGACCGAGTGGGGCATCCCCATCCACCGCGGCCTGGGCACCACCGGCGTGGTGGGGATTGTCAAAAATGGCACCTCTAAGCGCGCCATTGGCCTGCGCGCCGACATGGACGCCCTGCCCATGCAAGAGTTCAACACCTTCAGCCACGCCAGCCAGAACAAAGGCAAGATGCACGCCTGCGGCCATGACGGNCACACCGCCATGCTGCTCGCAGCCGCGCAGCACTTTGCCAAGCAGCGCTTGTTTGATGGCACGGTTTACTTGATTTTCCAGCCNGCCGAAGAGGGCGGTGGTGGTGCGCGCGAGATGATCAAGGACGGNTTGTTTGAGCAGTTTCCCATGGACGCCGTGTTTGGCATGCACAACTGGCCCGGNACCGAGGTGGGCAAGTTTNNTGTCAGCCCGGGGCCGGTGATGGCCTCCAGCAATGAATTCAAGGTGGTCATTCGGGGCAAGGGGGCCCATGCCGCNCTGCCGCACAANGGTCTGGACCCGGTACCCGTGGCCTGCCAGATGGTGCAGGCCTTTCAGACCATCATCACGCGCAACAAAAAACCCATCGACGCCGGCGTGATTTCGGTCACCATGATCCATGCCGGTGAGGCCACCAATGTCATCCCCAACAGCTGCGAGTTGCGCGGCACCGTGCGCACCTTCTCCGTGGAGGTGCTCGACATGATCGAGGCCCGCATGCGGCAGATTGCCGAGCACACCTGCGCAGCCTTTGGTCTGAGCTGCGAGTTCGATTTTGTCCGCAACTATCCGCCCACCGTCAACAGCGCCAAAGAGGCCGAGTTTGCCCGCGCCGTGATGGCCAGCATTGTGGGTCCGGACAATGTGCTGCAGCAGGAGCCCACCATGGGCGCTGAAGATTTCTCTTTCATGCTGCAGGTCAAACCCGGTTGCTACAACTTCATTGCCAATGGCGATGGCTCGCACCGCGATATTGACCATGGCGGCGGCCCCTGCATGCTGCACAACCCGAGCTACGATTTCAATGACGACCTGATCCCACTGGGCGCCACCTACTGGGTGCGGCTGGCGGAGGCCTGGTTCAAGGCCGCTTGAGGGGGCTGCGACATGGAGCCAGGCCAGCCTTTCTCGTCAAGCTACGCCCAGGCACGGGCCAAGTTTTTAGCCGCTGCTGCCAGCGCCGGCCTGGCAGTGCAGTCTTACCCGCACCCGCTGCCTGGCCGCGACGGCGAGGCGCTCGCCACAGACTTGGTGCTCGATGGCGCTGCCAACGCCGATCGGCTGCTGATTGTGACGAGCGCCTGCCATGGTGTGGAGGGCTTCTGTGGCAGCGGCGTGCAGGTTGACGCGCTGGGGGATGCCGCCCTGCGGGCGCAAAGCCGGGCGCATGGCGTGGCTCTTTTGTATGTGCATGCGCTCAATCCCCATGGGTTTTCCCACCTGCGCCGGGTGACCCATGAGAATGTTGACCTGAACCGCAATTTTCAGGATTTTTCGCAAGCCCTGCCGATCAACGAAGCCTACCGTGGCTTGCATCCGCTGCTGCTGCCTGATCATTGGCCGCCGGATGCTGCCAATGTGGCGGGCATGACCGAGTACATCGGCCGCCACGGCATGGCCGGCTTTCAGGCTACCACCACGCGGGGCCAGCATGAGTTTGCCGATGGCCTGTTTTACGGTGGCATCGCGCCCACTTGGAGCAACCAGACGGTTCGACAAATTCTGCGCGAGCAGGCCCAGTCAGCGCGCCGACTGGCCTGGGTCGATGTGCACACCGGCCTGGGACCCAGTGGCGTGGGCGAGCGCATTTTTGCCTGCCGTGATGACGCGGCTGCCCTGGCCCGCGCGCGCCATTGGTGGGGCGGCAATGGCGCCACGCCAGTCACCTCGATTTACGACGGATCCTCCAGCTCGGCCTGGCTCACCGGCCTGATGTGGAGCGCGGCCTACCAAGAATGTCCGCAGGCCGAGTACACCGGCCTGGCCCTGGAATACGGCACCTTGCCGATTGCCGACATGCTCCAAGCGCTGCGTGCTGACCACTGGCTGCACCAGCATCCGCAGGCAGCGCCCGGCTTGGCAGCACAGATTCATCAGCAAATGAAAGACGCGTTTTTTACCGACACGCCCCTGTGGCGGGAGCAAATTCTCAGCCAGGCCCGCCAGGTGTTGGGCCAAGCTGTTGCCGGCCTGGGGGCCTGAGCTGCGCAGTCAGGTGCCCGAACGGCTCTCGGCTATCTTCAGCAGCCCATCGAAGATCAGGTTGTCGACCAGTTCAAAAGTCAAACCCATGCTCGGCGCCATCTTCCAGCCCGCGCCGCCGGTCAAGATACAGCGGGGCTCGGCGCCACACTGCTGGTGCAAATGCTGCACCATGCGCAGCACGGCCCCAGCAATGGCATAGGTGCCGCCACTGGTGAGTGCATCGCTGGTGTTGGTGGGAAATTCGCGCACCTCGCCAGTTGGCACTTGCAGGCCGGCGGTGCCCGACTCCAGCGCGCGCAACATGATGCCGTGGCCGGGCAGAATCAGGCCACCCAAAAACCGGCCTTTTTCATCCAGCGCATCGACTGTGACCGCTGTCCCGACCATCACCACCACCAGCGGGCCCGGAGGGCCTTGGGCCAGCAGATGGTGCCAGGCTCCGACCATGGCAACCCAGCGGTCAGCGCCCAGCCTGGCCGGGTGGTCGTAACCGTTCACCAGCCCGGCCTCACTTGGGCTCGCCACGACCCATTGGGCTGCCACGTCCCACAGCTCCATTTGTTCCTCGACCCGGCGCCGGGGCGCGTCTCCCGCCACAATGCAGCCCAGCATGCGCTTGGGCGAGGGCAACTCGGCCCAGGGCCCCTCGGCGAGCCGCTCGATATGCTCCAAAAACTCGGCGCCCTGTGCGATCAGGGCAGCGCCTGGGCGGGGCTGTTGGTAGAGCGCCCATTTGAGGCGGGTGTTGCCCACGTCGATGGCCAAGAAAGTCATGCGTCTATTATCCGCACAGTCGGTACCCAGCCCCTTGCCACATGACCATGATTGTTGAACTCGATGCCAGCGCCCTGTCGCAGGCCATCCATGCCCGCCAGCTGTCTTGCCGCGAGGTGATGCAGGCCTACCTGGCCCGGATCGAGGCCCTCAACCCGGCCTGCGGCGCGATTGTCAGCCTGCAAGATCCGGATGACTTGTTGCGCCAGGCGACGCCCGTGACGCCCAACTCGCGCGTGGCCAGTCCCTGGGCTGGATGCACGGTATGCCGCAGGCCATCAAAGACATGGCCAATACCGCCGGCATCGTCACCACCCTGGGTTCACCCTTGATGCGCGGCAATGTACCGCAGCAAGACGGCCTGATGGTGCAGCGCATGAAGGCAGCCGGCTGCATTGTGATTGGCAAGACCAACACGCCCGAGTTCGGTTTGGGCTCGCACACCTTCAACGAGGTGTTCGGCCTGACCCGCAATGCCTACGACCCAAGCCGATCGGCAGGCGGCAGCAGCGGCGGTGCCGCAGTGGGTTTGGCGCTGCGCCTGTTGCCGGTGGCGGATGGTTCGGATTTCATGGGCAGCCTGCGCAACCCAGCCGGGTGGGCCAATGTTTTTGGCTTGCGCCCAAGCCAGGGTCGGGTGCCGATGTGGCCGGCGCAGGACAGCTGGATCGGCCAGCTCAGCACCGAGGGGCCGATGGGGCGCAGCGTGCGCGATGTAGCGGCCCTGCTGCAGGTGCAGGCCGGACCCGATCCGCGCGTGCCTCTGTCGATTGCTGCCAGTGCGGATTTCACCAGCCGGCTGGCTGGGCTTGAGCCGCGCAACTGCCGCATTGGGTGGCTGGGCAACCTGGACGGCTACCTGCCGATGGAGCCAGAGATATTGCCGGTGTGTGAGCAGGCGCTGGGCCGGCTGCAGGCCCTGGGCTGTGCGGTGGAGCCNACCCGGCTGGGCATGCCGCCCGAGCTGGTCTGGCAGGCCTGGCTGGTGTGGCGCCAGGCCCTGGTGGCNGGCCGGATTGCGCCCCACCTGGCGCAGCCCGCCAAGCGCAGCCTGATCAAGCCCGAGGCCCTGTGGGAGCATGACCAGGGGCAAACCCTGACCGGGCCAGCGCTGATGTTTGCCAGCGCCCAACGCAGCGCCTTCTACCAGCAGATGCTGGCCTTGTTTGAACACCATGATTTTCTNGCCCTGCCCAGCGCCCAGGTGTGGCCTTTCGAGGCCAGCCTGCGCTGGCCNAGCGAAGTGGATGGCGTGGCCATGGACACCTACCACCGCTGGATGGAGGTGGTGATTTACGCCACTTTCGCCGGCCTGCCCTGCATCAGCCTGCCTGCAGGTTTTGATGCGCGCGGCCTGCCAATGGGCTTGCAGCTGATCGGCCGGCCGCAGGCTGATGCGGCAGTGCTGCAACTGGCCTGGGCCTACGAGCAGGCGGCACAGGAAGTGCTGGGCCGCCGACCTGGCCCGGCCTGAGCCGGGCGGCTGATTGTTTTGAGCTACNNTGCCGGCAAAAAACCGGCGCAAAACCTGCGCACGAGTCACCCATGCTTCCCGAGTTTGCCCTGTGATTATTTGCAGATGCAGATGAAATAAAAGCGTGCCATGGCAAGGGTTCTACTGGTTTCTACGGATACCACTTGGCTGAAACCAGCGGAAAATCGGTAGGACGGAATGATCCCCGCCGCCAATTTTGTCGATTCACAGAATTGCCCCCTAACTTTGGAGAAACCCATGACCGATCACAAAACACCCCGCCGCCGTAGTCTTCTCAAAGGTGCCGCGGTTGCCGCTGGCGCCATGTCGGCTCCCATGATTGCCTCAGCGCAGGCTGGCCCGATCTCGCTGCGCTTTCAAAGCACCTGGCCCGCCAAAGACATTTTTCACGAGTATGCGGGTGATTTTGCCAAGAAGGTCAATGACATGACCGGCGGCGATCTCAAGATTGAGGTCTTGCCGGCAGGCTCAGTGGTTCCCGCCTTTGGCCTGCTTGACGCGGTGTCCAAAGGCACGCTGGATGGCGGGCACGGGGTGCTGGTTTACCACTATGGCAAACAAAATGCGCTGGCACTGTGGGGCTCTGGACCCGGCTTTGGCATGGACGCCAACATGCTGCTGGCCTGGCACAAGTATGGTGGCGGCAAGGAGTTGCTGGCCAAGGTGTATGCGTCCATTGGCGCCAATGTGGTGTCTTTTCCCTATGCGCCTCACCCCACGCAGCCGCTGGGCTGGTTCAAAAAGCCGATCACCAAGCCAGAAGATCTCAAAGGCCTGAAGTACCGCACCGTGGGTATTTCGATTGATGTTTTCACCGCCATGGGCGCTGCTGTCAA
>JGI25928J51866_1000069_pt1 | contig 20093 bp, 15 predicted proteins | sample LauGreFBDMM110DN_2_FD_51866 | JGI IMG/M metagenome (IMG submission 51866)
CCATGCTTCACCCTTGCGCCCTAGTCGTATCAATTGCAGTGACGGCCCTCGCCACCTCCGCGCACGCCTCGGTCTATCACTACGCGTTGACCTTCGCCAACGGCTTCGTTGCCGATGGCGAGTTTGCCACCATGCCCACGGCGCCTTCTTCCTTCATCGAGAAGAACCCGGGGCTCACTGGCGAGACCACGGGTTCGTGGGACTCCAGCAACCTTCAACAAGCGCCATATGCGACGAGTTTCGTGCAGTCGCAGAACATGCGCCTGTACCAGAACGCAGCGCTGCTTCAGGAAGGGTCGGGCGTGGCTGCGGGCGTGTGCTTGGAAAAGTTTTTCTACCTTAACTTCAGCGACTTCGGCAGCCCAGCGATTGGGGCGATTGACTTCTCCACCGCACAGTCTGGAGCAACTTCGTACTACTTCATCTCCAACGGCGTGAACTCGAGTGGCGTCAATGTGGCCTACGGAACGACGGGATACAACCTCTTTTCATTCGACGTCGCCACGCTGCAAGCGGTGTATCTCGGGACGGCCACATCACTGACGGTCAATGCAGTTCCTGCGCCTGGCGTGTTGGCGATGCTTGCGGTGAGCATGGGATTTGGCGTTGGTGCGCGAAGACGACGCACAGCGTGACATCCGACTACATCGGTGATGCTTTAGCGCATGATCAATGCATGATCAGTGCATGATCATTGATCGAACGATTCGAATCCATTGGATTTCCGCGTTGCCTTCACGCGCTCTATCGCTGCGTTCAACTGCTCCAAGCGCTGTTGACGAGAGCCGATCAATTCAATCACCTCGGGGCCGCTGTTCTGGGGCATCGTGTGATAGCGCCCTTCGCGATAAATCTCTTTGAAAATCGCATCCACTTCGGCGCGGTAGTCGAGATCGATCAGCCGAATGCCGTCCGCTTCCATCTCTACTGACCACTGATCGCACATCGGAACAAAGGCCAGCAGATCGAGATGATCGAGTGACTCTCGCACGGTTGGAACCATCGACTCGCGTCATGCACGGCATTTCGCCGCGCCATTACACTTGGAACTCGAAACACGGATGCTGATCCGTCACACTTCGAAAGGTCATTAGCATGTCGAGCGCACTCAAGATCATCGTTCTGTTACCTGTCTTCGCCGGCACTTTTTTGCCTTTGCAAGGCTGCAAGAACGGACCGCCGCCTGTGATGTTGGTGCGGCACATTCTGAAGCGCGACAAGGAACAAGACTTGGGGGCGATCGCGCAGGGTTCACTGCTGCATCTTGAGAAGTCCGCCGAGGGGACCGCGACTGTGGGCGAGGACTTCAAGGTCTCGCTCAAATCGAAATCAGGCGATGGACATGGGTGGCAGTGCCGCACTCCCAACGATCCGTATCTGCTCGTCGATGCAGCATTCGAGACCGAGCCAACGGGCGTGGTTGCAGCGGGCGATGACCTGCAAACCATCTATCACCTGCACGCGCGNGCCGCGGGCAAGACGAAGATCCAGTTTGCACTNGTGAACAGCACNGAGCCCAACAATGCNCCGTCGGAGACCATTACGCTCGAAGTGGAAGTCAAAGAAGTTAGTTCGAAGTGACTGCGGAAATTTCTTCAATGCTGATGTGCAGGCCTTCATCATCGTGGCATTCATTGCTCGGCCGAAGCTCTGTTGCACGCGTGACTCCCGGCGTCGCCGCGGTGCTTGCGGCGTGCGCGCTCAGTGCATGCTCGTCGCGCTCGCAGTTGTGGGAGACAAGTCTCAACGACATGGAAGCGAAGATTGATCGAAAGGTTGCGAGCTCTGCTGCCGCAGCCGGCGATCCCGCGCGCAAGAACGATGATCCGAATTCGCTGCTCGCGCGACTCGATGAACTCGATCGTGCATCCGATGAAGAGCAAGCGCGCATGATTGCTCGCGGCATTGACGCGGCAGTGCAACTTGAGAGTGGCGCACAAGTCCATCCGCAAGACACTTCCATCGCTGCCGCGCCCGTGTTTGTGCGCGGCGTCTCTCGTGTGTGGAACCTTGCTGAACTTGTCGCAGCAGCACTTGAGGCCAATCCCGCGACGCGCGAAGCATGGCAACTCGCGCGCGCGTCTGCGGCGCGTGAACAATCCGCGTTGGCTGCGTACAGACCAGACATCGGCGTGCGTGCGAGTGCGGATCTTTCCACGGAACCTGGCCTCGCGAACTCGCCGACCATCTCTATGATCGACACGGAGTTTCGCTTTGCGCCGCAAGTTTATCTCACGTGGGTGTTGCTCGACTTTGGTCGACGCGATGCTGCGACCGACCGAACGCGCGCCGAACTTGCTGCAGCAAATCTCACGCATGATCGCGTCATCCAACGCGTTCTCTTCGACGTCGAGCGCAACTACTTCGCACTTGAAGCAACGATCGGTTTACGCAGCGCAGCTGAACAAGATGTGGAATCCGCGCGCAGCGTTCTCGAGTCTACGGATGAACGACTTCTGCTTGGACTCGCCACTCGCCCTGATGCGTTGATTGCGCGACAGGCGTATGCCGAGGCGCTGTATCAACTGGAAAAGTCGCGCGCGGATGTCTTCGTCGCAGAAGGTGATTTGCGGAGAAGCGCTGGATTTCCCGCAAATCTCGCGGTGCCCATCGATGCAACGCCCGAAGGAGAATTGCCGCCCGGACTCGCCGTTGGCGTCGATGGAATCATCGACATGGCGTTAACGCAACGACCTGACCTCGCTGCTGCGGTGCTTGAATTGCGCGCGCGTGAAGCGGACATTCGCCGCGCCGAAGCGTCCTTCATGCCGCAGGTTGATTTTGGTGGCGCGATTGGACCTGGCTACTACAACTTTGATGTTGAAGGGCTCAGTCTTCAAGGTGCTGGTTGGGAACTCCAAGCTCGCGCGCTCTTGGGCGGTTCATGGTTGCTCTATGACGGCGGCGCGCGCGACGCTGCACTGGCCGAGGTGCACGCGCAACGCTCCGCTGCAGCTGCGCGGTTGGCTGCACTTCGCCTTGATGCGGAGAACCAAGTGTGGCGCGCATACTTCGAACTGCAAAGTAATCGCTCGCAGTACGACGCAGCCAAGGCGCTCGTGATGGCTGCAAATGACTCTTTCGATTCCGTGCGCGAGTCGTATCAACTTGGCCTCTCGACCTTGCCGGAAGTGCTTGATGCTGAACGCGATTTGTTCGAAGCCCGCGCGCAACGTATTCAAAGTCGTGCAGACTTTCTCACGTCAAGCGCGCAACTTGTGTTCGCTTGCGGCGCGGGCGTCGGGGAAGTTGCGACGGCGAGCGATCGTTAGCGGCCGTTAGCGAACGGGGGCGACTGATCCCGAAGATGGGAATTCGGCCGCAGGGGTCACGAATGGCGAACCCAACAAGCCCAGTTGTTCGAGCATTGGATCGCGCCCATCGGTCTTCACGATCGCGGTGACCGTTGCGCCCATGCGAAACGGATACTTCGCATCAAACGGTTCAAGCGTGATACGCACAGGAAATCGTTGCGCAAGGCGAATCCAGTTGAGCGTTGGCTTCACATCGGGCAGCGATGCAGACGTCGCACCATTGGCTTGATAGAGCGCCCAACCAATGCCCTGCACTGTTCCCTTGAAGCGATGTCCTGGATACGCATAAACATACACCGCAACTTCTTGTCCAACTTTAATCTGTTCGATTTCGGTCTCAAGAAAATTCGCCATCACCCACCACTGCGAATTTTGCACGATTGAGAACAGCGTGTCGCCAACCTTCACAAACTCACCGACGTTCGTGTTCAGATTCGTGACCCAACCATCAAGTGGCGCGCGCACTTCGCAGTACTGCAGATTGAGCTGCGCGTCCGCGACTTCAACTGCAGCAGCTTCGAGGCGCGCGTTGACATCCCCCACTTGTCCGAGCTCGTTGCGCGCTTGTTGCTCGCGCGCCTGTGCGCTCAGCACTTCGGCTTGCGCGGCAACCACCGCCGCTGCTGCATTCACGACTGATGCTTGCGCTGCGGCAACATCCGCGCTTGCGGCATCAAGTTCACTCTGCGCGAGCGCGACGCGATCAGCGGTTACAAACTGCTTGATCAGCAGCGGTTTGATGCGCGCGAGGTAGTCGGCTGCGTAGGCCTCGCGTGCGCGTGTTGCGGCGACTTGTGCTTGACGCTCGATGACCAACGACTCACTGCGTGCAATCTGCGCGCGCGTTGTGTCGACATCCGCAGCAGCAACAAGAATGGCATCCTTGAGCGCCTGCACTTCAAACTCAACCAAGAGCAGCGCTGCATTCGCGCGCGCGAGTGCGACTTCATACGGACGCACGTCGATGCGATACAGCAGCGTGCCTGCTTCGACGAATTGATTGTCGACGAGCGGCAACTCCACGATTTGTCCAAAGACGCGCGGCGCCATACCGATTGTGTTCGCGCGAATGTACGCATCATCGGTGCGCGGATACCGCTGCAACTGTTGCCACGCAACGAGCCCGCACGCCAGCGCCGACACGATCGCCAACAGCGAAAGCAGTACGCCGATGATGCGCCGCGCACGATCGTTGCCGGAGAGATTGGAGTTGGCAGAGTCGAGCATCGAGGATCAGTAGCGGAAAAAGGTGAGCCACACCAAGCAGCCAAAGAGAACTGTCAACGAGACGTAGACCAGTGGGCGAGCGATGAGATGACGATCAATCCCAAGTCGAACCAACAATGCGCGCGCACCGATAGTGAGGAGCAAACCAAGTATCACGGCGATGAGCCATGCGGGGATAAGTGCGCCATCGACATCGAGATTGGGATTGCAACCGACGCACGAGATCGCGCACATGCACACGAACGCTGCATTTCGCGCGGTGCGCAGAGCATTCGTTTCTAGCTTGTTCGGGATGCGTTGCTTCATGTGGTCGAAGGCGAAAGTGTACCGACCACCTCCGCGATGGTGCGTCCTGATGCGGTGACTTCCATCGCGCAGTACAGCGTTTGGTCTTTCCAGATGAATCCTCGCTGCGCATTGAATTGCGCGCGCGCGGCGGTCTGCTCAACAAGGCCTATGACCTCGCGTCGATAGAGCAGCCGCGCGACCATCGCAGCATCGCACTCATGCGCAACAGCGCACGCGCGAAGTTGCGCCGCTGATGGAATCGCACAGGGCAGCGATGCATCGACGGATGCACCATCGCGGAAGTAGCCGCCCAAGCGTTCGAAGTGTGCTGCGAGTGAACGTACGGGCGCATCGAGCAATTCGCTCACTGCACTAGGCGGAAGCGTTTCATGAAATCGACCGCTGCCGAGTGAACGAACTAACAACAAGCTCCGCTGTTGCTCCGCGAGCATGGTCAGCATCGGCAGAAATGTACCGATGCGAAGCGTGTTTTCAAACGCGTGCTGTTCGCGCAACTCCGCCGTCAGCGCGAGATCGCTGGTCGCTCGTTGATTGAGCGTACGAAATGTTTGCAATTCAGCTTCGGTGAACTCGTGCAACTGACTGCCGCGGATCAGTTGCGCAATGAGCGTCCAGCCATCTCCGATCGACTCCATCACGGCCAAGCGCGAACTCCGCAGGTGAAAAACCATGAGCACCGTGCTCACGCATGCGCACGCAAGTACCACGCTCAACACGCGATCGACCACGAGTTGGAGGGAACTTGGAGCCGCTGAATCCGAGGCGATTCCAACGATAAATGCCGCGCCCATCATGAAGCCGACATAACTCGTGCGAGGACTTCCCACCATCACCCACGCGCTTATGAATGACATCACCGACATGACGATGAGGTAACTGCCAAGATCCTGCGCGCCAGACGCAAAGATCGTCACGGCGACGAATGTCATGATCGCGCCGATGAATGTACCCACAAAGCGCAGCAAACCTCGCCGCCCCACCGCTCCGACCGTGGACTGCATGACTGCGACGGCGCCGATCGCCGCGGGCGAAGTTGCAATAGGGAGGAACACTGCCGTCGCCACCAAAGACAGTGCTAATCCAACGACGGTCGCGAGCGCTGACAACGCGGCGCCGTGATCAAGACGCTGAAACAGCGACGAAATGGTTGCTGTATTTCCGAGCGGACTCGCTGCAGGAAACCCCAGTGGTAATGCCAAGGTCGCTTCACCAAAGCGCGCGGGCAATGGTCGTTCGGTGAGCACCACGCGCAGAGATTTTCCCACTCGAAATGCAAAGCCTGCAACGGATGCCAACTCGTCATCGGCAACGGAACCGTCGCGCGCGAGGATCGTTTCACCCATCGCGATGATCGACTCGGTCTTCCTGATGAGCGCATCGAGTTCGTGCGACGCGTCACTGGTGCGCGCCCAATGCGCCGCGAGCGTCACAGTGCGTGATTGCTCGAAGGCCTGCGCAAGCGCCGTTGCAATGGCTGCAATCGCGGCGCGAACTTCAGGGTTTTCCGTCTCGCGTGCGAGTGCCGTGAGATGCAGCACCGCTGAATCGGACAGCGATGCCAACCGCGTGATCGGCGCGAGTTGAGGGAAGTTCGATTGCTCGTTCGTATATGTCGCCACCTCAGTAGTCAGCGTTGCGATATGCGCAAGCACCGCAGGCGACATCAAGTCTTGGAATTGAGCGCGGTCGGTCGGTGCAACAACGTCAAGCGCGCACACTTTCGCAATCGCGCTTAAACGCATCTGCGCTTCAGCAAGCAAGCCATCAGCGGCAACGCGCGCACGCTCAATCTCGACGCCGGGAAAAACAAACACCGCGCACAGATACGAAATCACAGCACCCGCGCTGACCGCCGCCGTTGTGTACACGACCACAAGCTCAAACTCCGTCGGATCACTCAACGGCTTCGCAAGCAANGCAGTGAGCGCCCACATCGCCACGAGTTGCCCCGACGAACCAACTGGAAGAACCTTGGCCGCATAGAGCACGAACCACACCGTGCCGAGAATCCCCGCGAAGAGCACCGCCGGATTCTGCGGAAACGCCGCAACCAACATGACCGAGCCCACGCCGATGAGCAGTACCACGCCGATTCGTTTCAACAACAATTTGGGCGAGTGACCGATGCCAGGCTGCAGTTCAGTGAGCGCAGTGATCGGACACAACACAAACTCGGGCTGCCCTATGAGCGCAGCCAGCAGAAGCGCGATCGCAAGCGCAACCGTGACGCGCAGCGACGACCGCACACGACCAAGCGTTGGCTGTTGCTCCGCAAACATCACATTCCACCAAGAATCGCGATGCAAAATCCGCTCCGCCCCAGCGAAGTCGTTCAATGATGAAGCGGGAAGTTCCTGCGAAGCCACGGCGAACATCTTGCCACACTTCAGCAACGCACGCGCGATAGGCAATCGTCACGCAATGCAGCACATAGGTCGAGTGACGGCTCCATCAACACTCGTAGTAGACTTCTCCTATGAGCGACGCTCCTGCAACTCCAGTTCAACTCGTCCCTGGAAACTCCTTGATCACCAAGACCCCAGAAGAAGGTCGAATGCTCGCGATCAAGATGGCACGGCTGATCATCAAAGTTACACAGCCCGATGCCGCTGTGCGCGAAAGACTCCGCGTGATCTATGCAGAAGATGCGGGAATGCTGATCGCAATCGGACAAACCGTCGCGACCGAGTTCGCGACCATCGCTGCTGCCAACAACTATTGGAAGTAAGCGGCGATGATGTCGTGCACCCCATGCACATGGCGGATGCGCTCGAATGGGATGATGACGCGGGCGCGGAGTATGTCTAATTGGGTGGCGGTCTCGGACACATTGATATCTTCGCTGAGAACGCCGCTGGACAAGCCATCGGAACGAATCCGATCTTCAATCAAGCGGATCTCAATCTTATTTTCGCAAAGTTCGATGCAGCGCTGCTTTCAGCGTGGCGATGCTCGTACGCACGATTCCCACATCAAAATTCGAAGCTCGCTTTGAGCCCGAACGCGAAGTCGATGCCGGCGGTATACGAACTATTCAACACATCCGCGGCGATGTAATCAGAGCGATACACCGTTTGAATCTCAGGATTGGTGAGATTTTTCGCTTGCATGAAGAAGTCCACGCCTTTGAAAAGTTTCTGCGAGATTGTGACATTCAAACTTGCTGTGGGCGTTTGATAAATGCTCGGCACGAAGTTGCCGTCCGCTGCCGCGGCGCCAGTTTCCAATGTGTCGCCAACGATGTTGTAGAAGATGCCGAAGTTTGTGCCGGTTGGCTCGCAGTCGTATTGCAGATTCACGTTGTAGAGATACGTCGGCGTTCCGGTCATCGGACGCGATGACATCGGCGCCATGATGGATGGCGAGGAGAAGAGCTCAATCTCAGACTGCGGCAATTGCACTGACGACTGCATGAGCGTCGCGTTCGCGCCAATGCTCAGGCCGCGCAAACCTTCCTTCACTGTGCTGAAGTCCATGCGCCCTTCGAATTCGAATCCGTTGATCGATCCCGAGGGGTAGTTCTGTGGCGTGGTGTACGTGAACTCCGCAACCGCCTGCACGTACTCAATCGGATTCGTGACATCCTTGTAGAACCACGAACTTGAGAAGAACCAACCTGGCGCAGGTACATAGTCGATGCGCAAGTCGTAGTTGTTCAAATCGCTCATCTGCAAGTAGGGATTGCCGATGAAGATGGGACCGCCAAGATATTCCTGCTGGAGAATTGGACTCAACTCGCGAAACGTCTGTCGCGCGATGGTTTGTGCAATGGAACCGCGCACCGTCACTGGCTCGACTGGGGTCCATGAGAACCCAAGCGATGGCAGCACATTCGTTTGAGAGAAGTCCACGTCGCCATCGCCGGGATTCAAGCGAACTGGTGCGGTCGCGCCGGGCGGGAACCACACCGCATCTGCCTCAGGGAAGTTGGTCATCTGCAACGACGTGGATTCAAGCCGCGCGCCGCCGACCAACTTGAACTCTTCGTAGAGCGGAACTTCAGCCATCGAATAGAAGGCACTGATGTTCTGCGCGCCGGTGTAGTCAACATCGATGTACGGCGGACCCGCGGTGATCGGATGATCTTGGTCAGGAAACACCGCGCTCCACGGTTCATCCCAACCTGATTCGTACGAACTGTTGTCGTTGAAATTGCTGTAGGTGTCTTGATTGAACTGACGTGTTACTGCATCGTTGAACAAGCCCGCCTTGAAGTAACTCGCGAGCCCATTCCACTGCTCAAACGGCAAGGTGAAGTTGAGTTGAAACTGATTGCTGTCCTCGTGGATGTCCTGCCAGATGTGCTGCGCATTGCCGAGCGTGAAATTCGCGTCGGGCTTGTACGGCAGCCAGATTGGATTCGTGTCGAAGGGTGGAATGAATGGCGGGAATCCAGGGTTTGTCGATGCGGGCAACCAAATCGCACCGAATTGCGTCTTGTTCGGTTGGTTGTAGTCCGCGCCGCTGAACGACACCGTCCAGTCAAGCGTTGGACCACCAAACACTTCGCCGAGCGGCACTTCACCCGCATCAAGTCCATCGAATCCAAATTTGTGTTCGCCGCCGAGAATGACGGAATCCGTCGATGTTTCGGTGTACTCGAGTGTCTGCAACTGCATCCACGGCGAAGCCATCAATTCCGACGGCGCATTCCCTGGTCCCGTGGGGTTGCTCACGTCGTAGCCAGGAAAGTAGTACTCCTTGCCGCGCGTGTTGACCGCGAGCGTCGCGGTATCAACTGCGAGTCGCGTGTAAAGATACTTCGCGCTCACTTTATGATTTTCGGTTTCAACGCCAATCGCGCCGAGCGTCCCCCACTGCACAGATTGTGATCCCTGCGTCACGTCGAGAAGGAGCGTCTTGAAATCACCGTCGGTGGGCGTTCCTTGGAATGACTCCGGAACCATCGGCCCGCCAGGCGTGTCCACCCAGTAACTATTTTCGATGCCGTTGTCGAAGTAGGTGCTGTCCTGTTCGTAGAAGAAACTCCCGAAAACACCGACCTTCACGCCCTCGTCAAATTCATACTTGCCACCGCCTGAGACGGAGCCCTTCCACTCGATCGGCGCATCGCCGCTCTCGGTTCCTACGGCGTTTGGCCAACTGTCGCCGATGAGGTCTGTGGGAACGCCTCGCCCTTCATCACTTCCCCACGTGTTGAGCCCGCCGCCTTGATACGTGAGAAAATTTCCCTTGCCGCGCGTCTGCGAGTTGAATCCGACTTGGCTTTTCACCTGGATGCCATCGGTGTCGGGAATGTCGCGGAGCACAACGTTGACCGCGCCTCCAGATGCATCGCCCTGCTGATCAGGCGTGAAAGTCTTCGTGACCTGCAGACTCTGAATCACTGTGGCGGGGAACTGATCGAGTTGCACCGCGCGTCGTTCACCATCCGATGTCGGAAGACGGACGCCATCAAGTTGCGCACTCACATATCGATCTGGAAGCCCGCGAATCACTGCGTACTTTCCGTCTTGCACGGACGCGCCGGGCACGAGTAAAAGCGCCGCAGCAGCATCGCTTGCACCCGACCGACTTATCATGTCGATGCCAATGGAATCGAGCAACGCTGGACTATCGAGTCGAAGGGAAAGCAGCGCAGCCTCCGACCCTCCCATCTGAATCTCTTGGACGACGAACTCATCCATGTCCTCGAATGCGCCTTCGATGTCGACATCGATGTCCGACAACTTCCCAGCAACAACAACGACCTCTGCGCGCACGAATCGCGCGTACCCATCTTTCGTGAACACCAATGTGTACCGGCCAGCCGCGACATCAGTGAAGATGTAGTTGCCTTGTGGATCCGTCAAAACTTTCTTCGCGAGCTCCACAATCGTCACGGTGCAATCCGGGACGGGCACTTCAAACTCGCGATCGCGAACCACGCCTCGCAGCGAACCCGCAGTCTGCGCGGATGCCGCGGATGCGACCATGGCGACGACGGCAGCGATCGTGATGTTGCGGGGAGTGAGGAAAATCATGGCGCGTGTCTTTCACACAGACTCAAAAGGCGAACCGCTTAGCGTTGCGACCTTGCGATGCGTTCAACCTGTTCGAGATAGCGCGCGATGTCTTCGCGTGGCTTGATCTCCTGCACGCGCCGAAGCAGTGGAATGGCGTCCTGGAATCGCCCCATGCTTACGAGTGTTTGAGCGGCGCGCAGCCGTGCGGTAGCTTCTAGCGACTCAATGCTTGCGGCGCGCTCGAAGTACAGCAGTGCGCGATCGGGGTCGCGCGCTTGCACTGCTTGTTGTCCGAGGAGCATGAGCGCCTCGCCATCAAGCGGATCAAGCTTGACGATTTCCTCAAGCACGCGCACGGAGTCCTCGCTCGCGGCTCCATTTGCCATGCTCAACCGCGCATCGAGTTTCAACACGCGCCGACGATCAACCTCGCTCATCGTCAAACTCAATTGATCCTTCACGACTGCAAGCAACGCGCGCGCTTGTACGACGCCGCCGCGCGTGGAGAGCAGTTCCGCAGAACGAATCGCGCGCGCGCAAGGCTGCGCCGCATCGCGCTCGACGCCGCGCTGATATGCATTCTGCGCGGGAACAAGCAAGTTTTCAGTGAGGTAGATATCGCCGAGCGTGAAGAGCGTGTCCACGGAGGACTTGCCGAGCACATCCATNGCCTCAAGATTGTGCGCGGCTTTCAGTGGCTGCTTCAGTCCCAAGAAGGTGTGCGCTTGGAGCATCCAGAAATCACCGTTGTTGGGATTTTCCGTGATGAGTACATCGAGCAACGATGCAGCGTCCTCGAACTTGTTCTGCCGGAACACGCAGCGCGTGAGTCCGAGTCGCCATTCGAGATTGTCTGGTTGCAGCAAGAGCGCATTGCGGTACGCAGCTTCGGCTGGTTGGAAGTCCTGTTTCCCTGCGTGACAGAACGCGAGAAGTCCGTACGTGTATGCATCAGCGCCACCGAGTTCAATCATTCGCGTGAATGCTTTGATCGCAGCAGGATTATCACCGTTGCGCACCGAGATGAGGCCAATGTTGCGCCACGCGCGGCGGAAGGAGGGAAACTTCTTCACTGCCGTTTGGTAGTTCTCCATCGCTTCGACAAACCGATCCTGCTGAAAGCGGATGCCGCCAAGTGTGAAGTCGAGCGTGGCGGAGCACTCTGGCGTGATCACTTTGATCAAGCGCTCTTCGGCCTGCGGCAGATCGCTTTCCATCAGTGGTCGAATCTTTTCGAGAAATGCAACCTCCTGCCTCGTCATGCGTGGCTCAATGTCGGCATCGATGCCGTAGCCACCGATGAACGACTTCTGAAACGAAGGATCGTTCCAGATCGACGCGACACTCGCATCCGCAGTCGACATCGCTTCCAACTCAAGCACGACGGCGGAGCTTGAAGGGTTCGACACTTGCATGGCAGCGCCAGATGCTGTCATGCAAGTCGACGCGGCGAGAAGTATGGAGAAACGCGAGTATGCGAGGCAATTCATAAAAGACATCCAGAGATGCGTGCAATCACGAAGGTTGGAATCGAACCGAGACGCGCATGCGGCATGCGACGCGCTCTCCGCCCTTGACTGCTGCTTCAAACTTCCATTGCCGCACCGACTCGAGTGCAGGCTTTTCAAATGCAGGCTGTGAACTTGAGACTGCGCGCGGATTCTGCACGCGACCATTGGCATCGACGATGAAGATCACGCTCACTGCGCCGTCGACACGCTTGCCCTTGAGCTCGGTTGGGTAGTTCGCGGTCGATTGATAAACCGCGCGAGGTTTCTGATCGATCTCCGAAAGACTGAACGCTTCCTCGATGCTCTCTTCCGATGTGCCAGCGACGCCCGTTCCACCGATGCGTCCGCCCGACGACAAACTCAGCGCACCCGCGAAGTCTCCGCCTGCACCTGCGCCGCCACCGTTGAGTGCTGCTTCGATCGCGGAGAGGCTCGCCGCTTCAAGTGCGGGCGCGTCGTTGTTTGGAGACGCAATCTGCTCCATGCTCTTCACGATCTCTGAGGCATCTGGTGGAGGCTCGTCTTGTTGCTGCTCAATGGGCTCTTCAGGCGTTGGCTCGGGTTCAACTTTTTCTTCAGCGACCGCCGGATCTTCTGCACCGAGCAACTCAATCTCACGCACTGTGGGCACATCGGCATGCATGAACAAAGCACCACCGAACGCAAGAATTCCCACGTGCACAAGCACTGCGGCAACGACTGCAAGGATGAGCAGTAACACTCTCATTTTTTGTCCGTGCTGATGCCGACTTTGGCGATGCCGACTTTGCGTACTTCATCAAGAAGCACAACCACGTTTTTGAAATCCGCGGCGCCATCGCTATTGAGAATCACTTTGGGATCTTTCGACTGCGTCTTGTACGTCTGCAATCGCATGGGTAACTGCGCAGCAGAAATCTTCTCCTTGTTGAAGAAGTACTCGCCCTTCTCGTTGACGCTGAGCGTGACCGCTTTCTCCATCTCCTGACTGTCGCCAAGCGATTGCGCCGTGTTCGCGCCAGGCAGTGCAACTTGCACGCCTTGATTTTTCGTCATCGAGAGACTGACCATGATGAAGGTCGCAAGGAGAAAGAAGATGATGTCGATGAGCGGAATGATTTCAATGCGAGCACTCTTCTTGCCGCGACGTGCGCTTCCTGCCATGGATCAAACTCCTCCCGCAACAGGCACGAGCTCTGGCTTTGCGGCTGCATCAAGTTTTTCGAGAAGGTGACGAAGATGTGATCCGCTCGCGCTGATTTCAGTCTCCACTTCCTCAACGCGTGCGTTGAGATAGTTGAACGGGATGAGCGCGACAATCGCGATGAGCAATCCGAATGCAGTGGCGATGAGTGCTTCCGCGATACCGCCGGTGATTTGTCCTGGCGCACTGAGATCACCACCAATGACGGCGAAGGATCCCATCATGCCCGTCACGGTGCCGAGTAGTCCCAAGAGTGGCGCGAGTGTGATCACTGTGTCGAGAATCGCGATGCCGCGGCGGAACCGCTTCATTTCGCGACTCTGCGCGTANGCGATTGCGTCGTCGATGCCNACATCTCGATGCTCGAGTGCATACCCGACAACTCGAAGCACGCAGTCCTGCGACGCTTGACTTGTTTGCACTGCAAGCGCGAGATCACCCTTATACACTGCGTCAAAGAAGCGCTTGTTCGCGCGAGCACTTCGCTTACGTTGTTCATTAAGCAGGAAGAACACGCGCTCAAGCACCGTTGCGAGTGCAAGGATCGATGCAGCCAAGAGTGGCCACATGATCGGACCGCCCTTCACGAAAATGTGGACGATGTTGGTCTTCTGCACGAGCGCCTTCAACGCGCCGCCGCGTGACGGATCAAGCGGCATCGTTCCAGTGCCAGTTGCGACAAGGCCGGCGAGTGACTCTTGCATCGGCCCTTCAAGCGGACGAATGAGCGGCTTGTCCGATCCTGCCTGCGTGAGAACGACTCCAGCGAATCCAGTGTTCGCGCGGAACAATGCCACCGGACCGAGCAACGCGAATTGTCCGTCAAGCACAGTGCCGTCCGCATCAACGCCAACTCCTGCGAAGCGCATTCCGCCAATCGAGTCTTGGACGCGATTGAGCGTGAGTGTTGCGAAGTCAAGTTGTGTCGTGAACTTCTCGTCTGCTGTGAGCGCATTGTTCTCGGTTGCTTGCTTCGCGCGCGCGATCGCTTCGCCGAGATGCTGCAATTCGGTGGGATGCACCTTTTGCTCGAACGAGCGCGCATACTCATCGAGAATGTTGCTCACATACGCAAGTTCTTCCTGACGCGCTTTCGACTCTGCTTTGAGCGCGACGAGATCGAGGCTGCCTTGATCGGCCTCCTGTTGAAGGCGATCTCCTTCTTTACGAAGGGTTGTTGACTTCGCTTCTGCGGCAGTCAGTTGCGCAGCGAGCGGCAGTTTTTCGGCAGTGACGAGTTCGCGCAGTGCATTGAGCTCCGCGATCGACTGCTGCAGTTGCGCATCAGCAGATTGTGCAACCCGCGTGAGTGTCTCGCGCGGACTCGGCTCAACAACGGGCACCGATGGTTCGAGCTGCGGTGGCGTCTGGAAGAGACCAAGGACGGTGATGAAGAGGATGAAGCTGTTCATTGCATGTTGACCGGAAGAGGCACGAATGCCGGCGTGTGCTTGCCTTGGAGAATTTCGAGCGTGGTGAGAATGTCATTCGCTGACGCTGGCGCGGGAGACCAAATCCATCCATCTAAGGAAGGACGACCAATGCCGGCTTCGCCCTTTGGGCTCACGAAGTAACCCTGCGCGAGGCCGACGTACACCGCTTGCACTTCGGCTTTCGAGCCATCTGCGAGCGTGCGAACTTCGTACTGCACAGCGATCTCGCCGTTTGATCGATTCACTTCGTTCAGGATGCCGAGCACATTTTGAAAGCGCTCTGCAGCGCTCGTCGTCGCCTTCGCGCCATCGATCGGCATGCGCGCGACTAACGGTTGCAGGCGTGTTTGCACTGGATCGGGAAGCTGCTTGAGGATCGTGCGAACTTGCACTTCCATCCCCGCGATGGAGTCTGCGAGGCGCGACTGCAGCGCCTTCAATCGATCGTTTTCCGCGACAACCTCAGCCTTTCGAGCCAGTGCGCCCGCGAGCAATGCTGTTTGCTGCGTCACGCGCTCTTCCAGCGTCGTGACTTCACCAACCACAAGCGCGATGCGGTCTTCGAGCACGCCCTTACCCTGAGACCAGTCGTTGCGCTCCTTCGCGATCACTTGCTGCGTCTCGATCCACTTCCCCATAACGAGTCGAGTTTCCTCGAGTGATGGCGCGGGTGATGCGGATGCGGGAGGCGCATCATCGGCTCCGATGCCGACTGCGAAAAGACTCGCTAGTGCGAGGCTCGCTGTGATGCTTCGATTGATACAGAAGGGAAAAGTGAACATGATTCGTTGTTTCCTGGAACGCTGCGAACGCATATGAACCCGTGCGTATGAAGTTTGTGTGTGGATTCCGTGAGCGAGTGCTTGTGTTTTGTTGACTCAAGCCAAAATCGAGTTTCGGTCACCAGGGTGATTGCAACCCGCGAGCAACCTGTTGCATGCGCGACCACAGCGCGGCGTCCGGCACGAACCGCATGCGCGCGAGCGCGTTCGCTGTGCCAGCGAGATCTTCAGCGCGGGGACGAGCGTTCGGATTCTTCGCGCCCTCCTCCACCACTCGCAGAAAGGTCGAGAGTGCAAGTGGTTGGTCACGCAAGGTCGCGTATGCCTCAGCCGTTGGCCGCAACGCTGCTGCGCGAAACACATCTGGCATCTTGATGTAGTCCGCCTCAAACTGCGCGAGTGCTTCAGCCGCAAGCGCACGGCTACGCGTGACATCTCCGCCCTGCGCAGCAACGGTCGCGATTCGACCAATGCCTCGAATCCGATCCTCGGGCATCCAGCCCGAGAGCGTGGTGCTGCTCATCGCCGCATCGATGTATCCGGTCATGCTCGCGGCGTCGTGATGTGCTGCTGCAACTTGCGCAAGTTGTAGGTTCGTTTCGAATCGAAGCATCGCGGGAACTTTCTTCATCGCTCCAGCGATGCGCTCTTCCGCGTTCGCGCGCGCCTCCGCGTTGTCGTAGAAACGACTGAAATACTCGAGGTATGACGCAATACCGTTTCGCTGCACATCGAAATCCTTGGAGGCAAGCCGCTCGTTCATCGCAACCAATTCTGCTTCGAGCGCCGCGCCTTCTGCCTTCTCCATTCGGGCGAGTGAGACCTGTCCACCTTCCGCAGCACGCACGCCTGTCTCGAGTGTCACTGCGCCAGCATCGTCGCCTGCGAGCACGAGCATGCGCGCGACCTTTGCGTTGATCAAGTCACGCTGCCAGTCTTCCGCGCGACGCGCCTCAGTTCGCGCGAGTTCGCCGCACGCCTTCGCGCTCGCGAACTCTCCCTTTCTCGCGTACGCAATCGCAAGTTCCGCCCACGCTGCACCCTTGCGCCAGTCTCCGATGCTGTCAATCCATGCACGACTGCGCTCAAAGTCACCAAGCGTGATCAGCGTTGTGACCGCCTCTTCTTGCATCCGTGCACGATCCTTGATGTGCGGATTCGATGGAATCAGCGATGCAACATCCCATGCGAAGACGGCGAGTTCGAACGTTGTCACTGCGCGCGTTTCCTGCGCAATGACTGCTGCAGCGTTGGCAGGCGTTGCGGGTGGAGTGAACGAAAGTGATGTAACGAGGAGTGCGGCGAATGCGAGCATGAGTTGCAACCAAGTGTTGGTGGTCGTGTGACGAATGCGATGGGATCAGCGAGCGATCGCCACGCTACACACAATCGAAACAGCGCTTGTGTGCGTTGTGTTTAGGTTCGGCAAAGACACGAGCTCGCAATCGCGCGAGTGGTGTGTCTCACAATGCAATCGGCGTCTGGCGAAGAGCAAGTGCTCTTTCACCAGACGCCGAAGGATGTCTCAAGAGGATGTCGTCACAGACGGAGTTAGGCGCAGTTGCCCCAGCCGCTGAGGAGGATCGCGAGATCCGATGCATCGGTTGTGCCGTCGGCATTGATGTCAGCAGCAGTGCCACCCCACGAACTGAGGAGGATGGCGAGATCAGCGGCATCGATGTTGCCGGAGCCGTTGAGATCTGCTGGGCAAGGCGTAGTCACAACGCACGAGCCTGCTGGTGCTGTGTTCATGCCGAATGCGTCCGCTGCAGTCCAGTCGCACATCCAGTTCTGGGTTGGGCTGAACGCGCCGCGATATGCAGCTTGCTCATAGAAGTTGTCAACGGGAGCCGTAGCGACGCTCGTCGCCGCAGCATTTGCTGCACGAGGATCGATGGAGAGCACACGCAGCATCGTGAGCGTGCCGAACGGGACGATGGGAGCAGCGCGAACGATCGCAACGATGGGCTGATCAACGACGCCCGAAGCGCCGCCTGTACCTGCGTTCACGTTGTTGAGCGGTGCACCGAACACACCGCGCGCGGTTGCTTCTGTGTAGGCGCTCGCGAAGTTATTGCGGAAGAACACGGAGTCCGAAATCCCGCACAAGTTTCCGTTTACCTGCGCTTGGTACGCGGTTGCTGGCGATGCGAATGGATTCACCGTTGAGGTTGTGGAGAACGGGGTAGTCCAACGGTTGATCCAGGTGGTGGTGCCGTTGAATCCGTAGCCGCTGCCGCCGTCGCCGTCGACGTTGTCAAGCTGCACCAACCGTTCGCCGAGATCCATGAAGATCGAGTTGCGCACTTGCATGTTCGCGTTGTCGCGCCATGCGGTGCCGTGATCACCAGAGATTGGCTGACCGATGACGGTCATGTTGTAAAGAACGCCAGTGGTGACTGGTTGTGCATCAGAATCTTCTGCACCGTCCATCTCGATCGCGTTGTCGCCAACGCCCGAACCCTGCGCTGCACCGACCGAGTAGCCCTGCACGATGAGACCGAACTGCACTTTGCCGCGCCATCCTTGATCGATGTCAAGGCTGTCGTCGCCAATGTTCCAGACCGAGATGTACTGCAAGTTCACAGTACCGCCCCAGATCTCGATACCGTCATCGACGTTGTTCATGATTTCCATGTGATCGATAGTGGTCTGCTTGCCCACGCCACCGATCGAGAGACCGTTGAGTTCGTTGTTGAGACCAACAACTTTGCCGCCGTAACGGAAGGAGCAGTACGAGAGCGTGCCGCTGTCGTCGCTATCGTTGTTTCCGCCGTAGAGGACGTTAGGATCGCCTGCAAACTCAGCGACAAGTCCTTCCATCACGGCGAGATTCGTCGCGCTTGGTGACTTCGTGTTACCAGCAACTTGCGAATCGGAGATGTACGCGCGACCCATGATCGTGAGGTTTCCCCACTCGTTCGCAGCGGTGCGCCAGGTGCCGGTTTTTGGGTTTCCGCTCGTCCACGTCGCGACGTCGGCCTTCGATGTGAAAATGATTGGGTCTTGCTGCGTACCGCGCGCAATGATCTTCGCGCCACGGCAGACAGCGATACTTCCGCCGATGTTGGTGGTACTCGCGATGATCGTGCCTGGTTCGATCGTGAGGGTCGCGCCTGGCAGCACATACACCTGCTTCTGCAGGTTGTAGGTGTTGTCGCGCGTCCAAGTGACGGACGTGGCGATGTTGTTTGAGATAAGGATTTCGGCAGCATTTGCCGACCCCATGATTGCGACCGAGACAGTGGCCGCAGCGACGATGGTGGAGAGACTGTTCTTCATAGTGGAGGTGTTCCTGACAACGCAGACAACGGGGCGAGAGGACGAATTCCACGGATGCAATCGAAAGTCGACTACATCGAGGTGTAGGAAACATGCACTATGTTCATGCCGAAAAGGTCAAGCAACGTTGTCCTTTTCTTTCAGATTCTGTTTAGATCTCGTGTGGAGCCTTCGGTCTGAATCATGCATAATGATCGAGATGGAGGAAGCACCTGGATCCACGGCTCTCGACCCTCACGCGCATCGGGCTTCTGAACGCTCGCCGCGGATGCGTGAAATCATCCTCGCGCTTCGCTTCGCTGCACTGAGTGTTGCGCAATCGAATGTGCCTGCGATGGCGGCCAATCTTGCGTTTCGCGCGCTGTTCGGATTGCTTCCCGTCCTCGTGCTTGTGACGCTCGTCGCGCGTGCGGTAATGGGTGCGGAGTTTGACTCGCTTGTCGAAAGAGTGATCACTGCGGTCGGGATTAATGAGTTGCACATCGCCGCACCGGACGCGAATGGAGCCGTGGGCGAGCGCGCCGCGATCGCGCCGTGGATTCGTCAGCTCATCGCCGACGCTGCGAATGTCAAACTTTCGAGCATCGGGTTCATTGGCACACTCGTGGTGTTGTTCGCGGCAGTGTGGACCATGAATGCGATCGAACAGGCGTTCAACGCGATCACGCGCGCGCCGAGCGGGCGGCCCATCATTCGTCGCGTGCTGACCTACTGGTTCGTGCTCACCGCCGGTCCAGTCCTGTTTGCGGCGATTCCATTTCTTCTGCGCACCATCACGCAAGCGAGTGGCGGCGAGGACGCGTTGCTTGGACGATGGCTTGCATACACGCTCGCACTCGTTGGAAGTTTCGCCGCACTCTGGTTGCTCCTCGGCTTTGCATACATCGCCGTGCCGAACATTCGCATTGATCGGCGTTGCGCGATCATTGGATCATTCATCGCTGCTCTGCTCATCTCGCTCGGCAAAGGCGCGCTCGCTGCATCACTCGCAGGATCCTTTGAAATCAGCCGACTCTACGGCTCGCTTGGCTTCGTTCCACTCTTCATGATGTGGGTCTATCTCATGTGGCTCGTCGTGCTCTATGG